>CEUZ01213432.1_pt1 | contig 12823 bp, 14 predicted proteins | sample 361511 | NCBI WGS metagenome assembly CEUZ01 (sample SAMEA2622822, study PRJEB7988) | marine metagenome | biome: marine biome (ENVO:00000447); feature: surface water layer (ENVO:00002042); material: "saline water (ENVO:00002010), including plankton (ENVO:xxxxxxxx)" | depth 5 m
AATAGCCATATTCAAGGAACAAATAGTGTTGGTGCTTTAATTACATATGGTGAGGAAGGTTTTGTTAAAAAAAGATATAGGAAATTTAATATTAAAAATGAAGATTTTAAACAGGATGACTACGGTATGATTAGAGAGGTTTTGGGTAGAAGGTTTAAGCGTGCAATTCAAGAAAAAGGTAATTACTTATCTTTTCCTGACCTCGTACTTATTGATGGCGGAAAAGGACAATATTCCTCAGCTAGAGAAACACTGAATGAAATAGGTCTAAATGAAATTCCAGTAATAGCTATTGCTAAGGGAAAGTTTAGGAATAGTGGAAATGAAACCTTTTTTCATAATGGTAAAGAATTTAAATTCTCAAAAAATGACCCTACTTTATTTTTTTTACAAAGAATTAGGGATGAAGCTCATAGATTTGCAATAAGTGCACATAGAGCAAAAAGGAAAAAAGGGATAAGTCAATCATTATTAGATCAAATAGACGGTATTGGCTCAATTAGAAAAAGAGCTTTATTAAATCATTTTGGCTCAGCAAGGGCAGTTGAATCAGCAAGTATTGACGAAATTAAATCAGTTGAAGGTGTAGAAGAAAAAGTAGCAAAAAAGATATATAACTTTTTTCACGAATAGTTATGCTAAAAAAAATTCCAAACATACTAACTATTGGACGAATTATAATCGTTCCCTTCTTTGTTCTAGCTTTTTATCTTCCAGGATTTTATGGGGATCTTACTGCTTTAATCTTGTTTATTGTTGCATCATTTACAGACTTCTTAGATGGTATGTTGGCTAGAATGTTTGGGGTAGAGTCAAAACTGGGTGAATTGTTAGATCCTATAGCTGATAAAATTATTGTTGCTACAGCATTAATACTTCTAGTTATGGATGGAACTATTCGTAATTATGAAGTTATAGCTGCTATAATCATCTTAACTAGAGAAATTTTAATATCTGGTTTAAGGGAGTTTTTAGCTGAAGTTAAAATTAAATTACCGGTTTCAAACCTTGCAAAGTTAAAAACAGTTTTACAAATGGTTTCTATAGGACTTCTATTATCAGGTGACACTGGTAATAGAATTTTAAATTTTCAGGACTATAATGCACAAACTATCGGAATAATTTTATTATGGTTATCTGCGGCACTTACTTTGTTTACCGGCTATGATTATATGCGTAAAGGAATAGATCACGCAATGTCTGAAGATAATAAAGATTAGGCTGCTTTTTTTTTTCTAACTAAAGCTTGGTAACTTTCATTTAGATCAATAATCATTTCACATACCTTATATTGATTTTCAGCAATACAAGAAACTGGTGTTACCTCTGCGGCAGTACCAGTCAAAAAACATCCAACAAAATCAGAAAGTTCTGATGGGCTAATTTTTCTTTCATGAACTTTTATATTTTTTAATTTAGCTATTTCGATTACAGTTTTTCTTGTAATACCATCTAAAAATGAATCTGGTATAGGTGTGTGCAGCTCACCATTATTATCTTTAAAAAAAATATTTGCACCAGTTGCTTCGGCAATATTTCCTTCATGATCAAGCATAAGTGAGTCTGTATAACCTTGTTTTTCTGCTTCATGTTTTGATAGAGTACAAATCATATATAAACCTGAAGCTTTAGTATCCCATGGAATTGTATTAGGAGCAGGTCTTCTCCAATTAGAAATGTTTAATTTAATTCCCTCAATTTTTAATTTGGGATCAAAGTAAGAGCCCCATTCCCAAGTGGCTATAGCTACATGAATTTTTGTTTGTTGTGCAGATATTGCCATCATTTCACTACCTCTCCAAATAGTAGGTCTTACATATCCATTTTCTACATTTTGAACTGAAATAATTTTATTACAAGCATCATTTATTTCTTTTTCATTATAGGGAATCGTCATTCCCATTCTTTTTGCAGAATAAAAAAGTCTTGCTGTATGTTCTTCTAATTTAAATATAGAGCCATCATAAACCCTCTCTCCCTCAAATACACAGCTAGCATAATGAAGTCCATGGTTTAAAACGTGTATCTTGGCATCAGCCCAGTCTACAAGCTCATTATTATACCAAATTTTTCCAGATCTTTTGTCGTAAGGTATCATTTATGAAATAAAAATTATTACTGAAAAATATCTTTGTATCTGTAATATGTCAATATAACTTACCTATAATGAAAGAACTTCTCTATTTAAAAGATGAACAGTTAAAAGGATTGATTGAAAAACTGTTTGTAGGATATAGAGAAATATTTTCTGACTCTAAAAAAATTCTTGATAAATACTCAATTGGATTAGCTCATAATAAGGTAATCCATTTACTGTCAATGTATGACGGTATTTCAATTTCTGGGCTGCTTATAAGATTAAAGGTTACAAAACAAAGTCTTAATAGAGTACTTAAAGATTTAGTAAAACTTGAAATTATCGAATTCAAAAGGGATGAGCAAGATACAAGAGTAAAACATGTTTTTTTGAATGATAAAGGTAAAATGATCTTTAATGAAATTTTTCAAATACAAAAAAAGAGAATTTATAATGCTTTACTTAATTCAAAATCTGAAGAGGTATTAAATTTTGATAGCGTTTTAAACAAAATTACAAATGGATGATTTTTTAGCACATATATTAGTAGTTGATGATGATGAGGGAATTAGATCATTAGTAAAAAAATATTTAAATGAAAATGAATATTTAATTACTACAGCTGATAGTGCTGAAGATGCATTTGAAAAGGTCAAAATTATTAAATTCGACTTAATAATTTTGGATATAATGATGCCAGGTAAAAATGGACTAGAATTTATTCAGCAAAATAAAAAAGATCTAGATACTCCTATAATATTACTGACTGCCAAAGGTCAGGCGAATGAGAGGGTTGAAGGTTTGGAAATTGGAGCTGATGATTATCTACCTAAACCTTTTGAGCCCAAAGAATTACTTTTAAGGATTAAAAATATTTTAGATAAAACAAAAAAAAGTGATTTAAAAAGAATTATAGAATTTGAAAATATCAAGATTGATCTCAATAAACAGTTAATATTCAAAAATAAAATTGAGTTTAAGATTAATAATACTGAGAAAATTATTTTAGAAAAAATGATCAATAATCCAGGAAAAACTTTTGAGAGAATGGAAATAAGTAAATTAATTGATTTAGATAAAGAAAGATCAATTGATGTAATTATTACAAGATTAAGAAAAAAAATTGAGTTGGATCCAAAAAATCCTAAATTTCTTCAAACAATAAGGGGTGCTGGTTATGTTTTATGGATTGAATAAATTTATAAAAAACTTATTACCTAAAAAACTTTTTTACAGAGCATTATTGATTGTTGCAGTACCTGTAATAGTAATTCAATTAATAATTACTATTGTTTTTTTTGATAGTCTTTGGATAAAAACAAACCAAGGAATGACAAGAGCTTTAGTTAATGAAATCAAAACTTTTATAGAAGTTTATAATAATGACAATTATGATAAAAATGAAATCACTAATCTTTTTTCTGTTTATCAGGATTTAAATATTGAATTTATTCAAGATGAAAATTTTAATTTCATTTACGATGAAAGATGGTTTAGTCCAACAGATAGAACTTTAAGGAGGGAGTTGAAGTCAAGATTCGTTGTTGGTGGATATTGGTTTAATACTACAAATTATAAAGAATTAATTGATTTAAGAATTCAATATCAAAACGGATATTTTAAATTTTTAATTCCAAAAGATAGACTCACTAGCTCCTCTGCAAGAATATTTGGTTTATGGATAACCGTGCCGGCCTTCATAATGATAATTATTTCTTTAATATTTTTAAAAAATCAAACTCGACCTATAACCGCACTCGCAAAAGCTGCTGAAAAGTTTGGTAAGGGAGAAGAGATTGAAGAATTTAAGCCTTCAGGCGCTCTAGAAATTAGGCAAGCAGGCTTAGAATTTGACAGAATGAGAAAAAGAATATTAAGACATTTAAATCAAAGATCTGAAATGTTGTCCGGCATAAGTCATGATCTTCGAACACCATTGACAAGAATGAAACTACAAACTGCATTTATTAAAGACAAAAATCTTTCAAGTAAATTAACTGAAGACATTAATGAGATGGAAAAAATGTTAAATGAATACCTTCAGTTTACTAGCTCATCTTATGTTGAAAAAGATGAATTGTTTAATTTGAGTGAATTAATTGAGACAACTATTGAAAAATACAATAACAGAAATATATCAAAAAATTTAACTGAGAGAGTTTATTTTAATGGAAGAAAGAATTTGATCAAAAGATGTATCAATAATTTAATTGATAATTCACTAAAGTATGGAAAAAAAGTAAATGTAGAAATCTCAAAAAAAACTACGAATATATTTATTAATATTGAAGATAATGGACCTGGGATTCCAGAGGAAGAATATGAGAATGTTTTTAAACCATTTTATAAGATAGATAAAGGAAGAGCTGACTCAAAATCTAGTGTTGGTCTGGGTCTTTCAATAGCGTCAGACATAATTCGTTCACATGGTGGAAATATTAAATTAGAAAAATCAAAATTAAGCGGACTTGGTGTCAGGATCTTTTTGCCCGTTTAGTCTTGCTTTTTTTTTGAATTTTAAATTTTTCAATCCTCTTTTCTAAATTTTCTACCCTCTTAGATAAAATCTCAAATTCGTCTTTGCTTGTGAGTTTCATTTTAAAGACAATTTCATCTCTTTTTGATTTTAAAATTGTTATTAATTCATTGGTCAAATCTTTTGAAGAAATAATGCCTTGTTCTAGTATTTTAGTAATTTTATCAAATAAAAATTTAGAATTTTTCATATATTTACTTAATTACTTATTATACTTATATTTTATAATTTTATTTTAAAATGTTCATTAATAATTTTGACCCAGTGGCAATCGAAATTTTCTCACTAGAGATTCGATGGTATTCTTTAGCTTATATCACTGGTATTTTACTAGGTTGGTATTTGGCAAAAAAAATTTTTACCCATAATAATATAAAAACTAGTTTCGATGATTATGTTACTTATGTAATTATTGGCTTAATATTAGGTGGTAGACTAGGTTATATATTACTTTACAATCTAGAATATTATCTAAATAATTTTTTAGATATATTCAAAATTTGGCAAGGAGGAATGTCTTTTCATGGCGGAGTTATTGGAATAATTATTTCAACTATTCTATTTTCAAAAAAATATAATGAAGATGTTTTTAAATATTTAGACGTAATTGCTTTAATCTCACCAATTGGAATTTTCTTCGGGAGAATTGCGAATTTTATCAATTCAGAATTATATGGTCTTGAAACCTCTGTTCCATGGGCAGTTAAATTTGTTCAAATTGATAATTTATATCGCCATCCCTCACAACTATATGAGGCAGTTTTTGAAGGAATTATTTTGTTTTTAATACTAATATATTTTTGGTCTAAAGATTATCTGAAAATACCAGGAAAATTATCAGCCTTATTTTTAATTTTTTATTCATTTTTTAGATTTATAATTGAATATTTTCGATTACCAGACGAGCAGTTAGGATATATGTTTCTAAGTTTAACAATGGGTCAAATATTAAGTTTTTTATTTTTTATAGCTGGTTTCTCTTTATATTATTTAAAGGATGAAATTAAAAAAAGATCATAAAATACCATTAGATAAGTTCATTAATTATTGCCTATATGACAAGAAGAATGGCTATTATATGAAGAAAAATCCATTTGGTATTACTGGTGATTTTACAACCGGACCAAACATTTCAAGACTTTATTCAGAAATGATTGCCATATGGACAGTAAGTTTTTGGGAAAGTTTGGGATCACCAAAAAAATTTAATCTTGTTGAATTGGGTGCGGGAAATGGGGAAATGATGAAAGTAATGATTGAAAGTTTTAAAAAATTTCCATCTTTTATTAACAGTTGTAATATTTTAATTTATGAAAAAAGTCCAAAATTAGCTAAGGAGCAAAAAAAAAATATTAGATTTAAAAATATAAAATGGATAGCAAATTTGAAAAAAATACGAAAATCACCAAGTATTTTTTTAGCTAATGAGTTTTTTGATGCAATACCAATTAAACAATTTTTAAAAATCAAAAATATTTGGTTTGAAAAGTTTGTTCATTTATCTGGTAGTAAAAAAGCTAAATTTGTAAATAAACGAATAAATTTAAAAGAAATAGAAAAAAAAATTAACTTTAAAGTTTCAAATAAGCAAAACTTTTTAGAATATTCACCATTGGGATTAAAATATCTTAAAATTATTTTTGAGTTTATAAAAGAAAATAATGGCGGACTTCTAATAATTGATTATGGGTATTTTGACGAGAAAATGCAAAATACACTTCAAGCAATTTATAAAAAAAAATATTCAAAAATTTTGGAAAATATTGGTAAATCAGACATCACATACAATATAAATTATTATTTTATTGAAAAAATTTGTAAAAATTTTAAAGAATTAAATATAAATTTTACATCACAAAAAAATTTTTTAACTAATTTAGGTATTTATCAAAGAGCTGAAATTATTGGAAAAAATAAAACTTTTTCTGAAAAATCAGATATATTTTATAGACTTAAAAGACTAGTGGATAAAAAGCAAATGGGAGATTTGTTTAAGGTTATGTTAATTAAAAAATCAAATAATAATTCTCAAATAGGATTTCAAATTGTTTAATTCAAACAAATTATTAAAATTTTCAGAAATTAGTCATGGATTTTTTAACAAAAAAGGAGGTGTATCAAAAGGAATTTATAAAGGTTTAAATTGTGGAATCGGCTCAAAAGATAAAAAAGATAATATAAATAAAAATCTAAAAATTGTTAAAAATAAAATTAGTAAAAAATCGAAAGAAATTTTTTTAGTTAAACAAATTCATAGTAATAAATTTATATTTTTATCAAAAAATATGAAAATTAAAAATAGAAGTATTTGTGCTGATGCAATAATTACTGAAAAAAAAAATTTTCCTATAGCTGTTTTGACCGCTGATTGTGTTCCTATTTTACTTTTTGATAAAAAAAGAAAAATGATCGCTGCAATTCATGCTGGTTGGAAGGGTGCTTTTAAAAAAATTATAAATAAAGTTGTTAAGTTTATGTTAAAAAAAGGTTGTAAAACTAAGGATATCACAGTTGCTATAGGGCCATCAATTACTCAAAAAAGTTATAATGTTAAGATAGACTTTAAGAATAAATTTATCAAAAAACACAAAAAAAACAAAATTTTCTTTAAAAATAAAAATAATTTAATTTATTTTGATTTACCTAATTTTATTAAATCTCAACTAAAATTTAACAGAATTAGTAAAATAGATATGATAAATATTGATACTTACGATAAGAAAAATAATTTTTTTAGTGCTAGACGATCTTTAAAATTAAAACATGATGATTATGGTAGAAATATTTCAATAATTATGATTAATTAAATTTTTCAATGAAACTATTATCAGGAAACAGCAATAAACCTCTAAGTAAAAAAATTGCTAAATTTTTAAAATCTAAACTTGTAAATTCAAGTATTAGAAAATTTTCTGATGGAGAAATCTATATAGAGATAAATGAAAATATTAGAGGGAACAGCATCTTTATAATTCAATCCATTTCATCTCCGGCTAATGATAATTTAATGGAATTGTTACTTTGTATTGATGCCTTGAAAAGATCTTCGGCTAAAAATATTACAGCGGTAATTCCATATTTTGGTTATGCAAGACAAGATAGAAAAGTTGTACCAAGGACATCAATTTCTGCCAAACTAGTTTCAAATTTAATTACAAAAGCAGGAGCAGATAGAGTCGTTACTGTTGATTTGCATGCAGGACAAATTCAAGGATTTTTTGATATTCCAGTTGATAACCTTTTTGCAACACCAATATTTGCAAGACATGCTAAGAAAAAAATAAAAAATAAAAATATTATTTGTGTTGCTCCTGATGTTGGCGGAACAGAAAGAGCTAGAGCCTTAGGAAAATTATTAAATGTAGGATTAGCAATTGTAGATAAAAGAAGGCCAAAACCTGGTCAATCCCAAGTTATGAATGTTATTGGTAATGTAAAAGATAAAACATGCATTATCGTTGATGATATAATAGACTCTGGCGGAACAATCGTTAATGCTGCAAAAGCTTTAAAAAGTAGAGGTGCAAAAGAAGTTTATGTTTATATTACACATGGTGTCCTTAGTGGTGATGCAGTAAAAAAAATTAAAAGCTCAGTTATAAAAAATTTAGTAATCACAGATACAATTGATAATGGTGATAAAGTTAAAAGTGCGAAGAACATTGAGGTTTTGCCAATATCGGGCCTTATGGGAGAGGCCATTAAAAGAATATCTAATTCAACTTCTGTTTCAGATTTATTTAAATAATTACCTTGATTATTTATCAACATGGGTTAAAAACCTGTGTTTTTATGATTTCACTAGATGCAATTACAAGAGATAACAAAACTAAGGGCCAACTTAATGCTATTAGGGATGGGGGAAATATTCCTGCAATAATTTATGGTGGAAAAGAAAAAAATGAAAAAATTTCTGTTTCAAAAAAATTATTAAAATCAACGATGGAAAAAGAGAATTTTTTATCAAATATTATCTCTCTATCAGTTAATGGCAAAAACCAGAACGTGTTACCTAGAGAAGTAGTTTATGATGTTCTAAGTGATGATCCAATTCATGTAGATTTTTTAAGAATAGTCCCTGGGGTAAAAATTAGAATTGAAGTGCCTGTAGAATTTATTAATCATGAAAAATCACCAGGACTAAAAAGAGGTGGGGTACTTAATATCGTAAGAAGAAAAGTTGAGTTAAAGTGTCCAAGTGAAAAAATTCCTGAGAAGTTAACTTTAGATCTTGATGGAGTTGATATAGGTGAAAGTTTTAAAATTTCGTCGGTTAAATTAGAGAGTGATGTTACTCCAACTATTCAAGGAAGAGACTTTGTAATTGCTACATTAGCAGCACCAACTGTTATGAAAGAGCCAGAAAAACCAGCTGAAGCCGAAGCAGTAGAAGGTGAAGAAGGAGCTGAGGGTGCAGAAGCTGCTGCTGCGGATGGAGAAAAACCAGCAGCTGAGGGTGATAAAAAAGAAGGTGATAAAAAAGAAGGTGATGACAAGAAAGCTTCTGATAAAAAATCTGCTGAACCAAAAAAATAATCAATTAAACTGAAATCTAAATCTCAATAATAATTTATGCTTTTATTTGTAGGTCTTGGCAACCCAACACCAGACAGTGAAAATAACCGACATAACGTTGGTTTTAAAATTATTGATGCAATAAATAAAAAATTTAGCCTATCAAAACAAAAACCAAAATTTAAAGGTTTATTAACCACTGGTAATATTGAAGATGAAAAAATTTATGCAATTAAGCCTTTAACATTTATGAATAATTCAGGAATCTGTATAAGAGAATTATTAGAATATTTTAAATTTGATGCTGAGGATGTAATTGTATTTCATGATGATCTTGATATTGAATTTGGAAAAATCAAAGCAAAATTTGGAGGCTCAAGTGCAGGTCATAACGGGATAGCATCGATTGATAAATTTATTGGTAAAGATTATTCTAGAGTTAGAATTGGTATTGGTAAACCAAAAACTCAAATTAGTATCGAAGATTATGTTATGCAAAATTTTGATGAAGATGAGCTTATAGGAATTGATAAAATTTCAAAAAATATAAATGACTCAATTGGAGATCTAATTAAAAGGAAATTAGATTTATTTTCTAGTACTGTTAATAACAAATAATGAGTTTTAAATGTGGAATAGTTGGTTTACCGAATGTTGGTAAGTCAACTTTATTTAATGCATTAACAAACTCAAGCAAAGCTCAAGCTGCAAACTTTCCTTTCTGCACTATTGATCCAAATGTAGGTGTTGTTCCAGTGCCTGATAAAAGATTAGAGAATTTAGCAAAAATATCAAAATCAAAAAAAATTATTAACACAACAATCTCATTCGTTGATATTGCAGGTTTAGTGAAAGGTGCATCTAAAGGTGAGGGTTTGGGAAATAAATTTCTTTCACATATTAGAGAGGTAGATGCTATTATACATATGATTAGATGTTTTGACTCAGAAGATATTCAAAACGTAAATCCAACCATTGACCCTATTAGAGACCTTGAAATTATTGAAACTGAAATGATGCTGGCAGACCTTGAGTCAATACAAAAAAGGTTAGAAAAAAATAATAAAAAAAATATTGAGGAAGAACAATTAAAAATACTTGAAATAGCTTTGGATTGTTTAAACAATGATAAAGATATTTCTATAATGAAAAATGACTTTGATAAAAAACAACTAAATCAAAGTGGACTATTATCTTTAAAACCTAAAATATTTGTATGTAACGTAGATGAGCAAAGCGTTAAAGGTGGCAATAATTATACTAAAGCATTTATTGATAAATTTGGTGAGGAAAATACACTTATTGTTTCTGCTGATATTGAAAATCAAATTAATGAATTAGATAATATTGAAAAGAAAAATTATATGGAAATGATTGGTTTGCAAGAAACTGGATTAAACATGCTTATTCAAAAAGGTTACAATATTCTTGAACTAGAAACTTACTTTACTTCTGGTCCTGAAGAAACTAGAGCATGGACAATTCTAAAAAATTGTACAGCTCCCAAAGCCGCAGGAGAAATTCATACTGATTTTGAAAAAGGTTTTATAAGAGCTGAAACTATTTCTTACGACGATTTTATAACTAATGATGGTTGGGTAAATTCTAAGACAAATGGTAAAATGAGATTAGAAGGAAAAGATTATATCGTAAAAGATGGTGATGTATTAAACTTCCGTTTCAATACGTGACCATATTTTTTTCATACTGAAATAAACCAAGATTGTTAAGATAATCAAATAAACAATAGCTTTAAAACCCATTCTGTGGCGTGTTTCTAAATGAGGTTCAGCAGTCCACATTAAAAAGGTTGTGACATCTTTTGCCATTTGTTCAACAGTTGCATTAGTTCCATCAGAATATTCTACTAAACCGTCAGAAAGTTGATTGGACATTTTTATTTTATTTCCATACATATACTTGTTGTAATAAACTCCATCATCTAAACTTACCCCAGCAGGAGGATCTTCATATCCTTGAAGAAGAGAATAAATATAATCAACTCCACCTCCTCTGGCTTTAGCCAAAACAGTCATGTCTGGTGGGTAAGCTCCTCCATTTGCAGCCTGTGCTGCTTTTTCATTTTCGTAAGGCATTACAAATTTATCTGATAGTCTTCCTGGTCTCAAAAACATTTCGCCATCTGCATTCGGTCCATCCTTAACCTCAAATGATGCCGCGATAGCTTTTGCTTGTGCTTCTGAAAATTCAGGTCCACCACTTTGAATTAAATTTCTATAACTCAAATATTTCATTGAATGACATGAGGAACACACTTCAGTATAAACTTGATATCCTCTTTGAAGAGCCGCTCTATCAAATTTTCCAAAGGGCCCCTTAAAACTCCAATCAGTCTTTAAATATTCAACTTTATCTGCTGCGTTAGAATTTAGTTGAGAACTGATAAAAAATAAAACTAAGAATGATATTCTAATAAAATTTTTCACTGATTTTTTAAACTATCTTTATTTTTTGCAGTAGCTAGATTTGGTGATCCACCCAAAATAGGTTCTGTTATACTTAATGGTATAGGTATTGTTCTCTCTTTAAATCCTAAAACTGGAAGTATAACTAAAAAATGCAAGAAATAATATGCAGTAGCCACTCTTGCAATTAATAAATAGAGACCCTCTGCTGGCATAGCCCCAACATATCCTAATATTAATACATCAGCTACAAGGATCCAATAGAACTGTTTATATAAAGGTCTAAAAACTGCTGATCTAATTTTAGATGTGTCTAACCAAGGAAGAGCTGCCAATATTAAAATTGCTGATAACATAGCTATAACTCCTAAAAGTTTATCAGGTACTGATCTCAATATTGCATAAAAAGGTAACAAATACCATTCTGGAACTATGTGTGCTGGTGTTACAAGTGGATTTGCCTCTATATAATTGTCAGCATGACCTAAAATATTTGGTGTATAAAAAACAAAAAAAGCAAAGACAATCATAAACATTAGTAAAGCAAAACCGTCTTTAATAACTATATATGGGTGAAATGGTACAGTATCTTTTGAAGGTTTTTTAATATCAATTCCTATTGGATTGTTATTTCCTGGCACATGAAGAGCCCAAATATGTAAAATAACTAAACCTAAAATTAAAAATGGAATTAAATAGTGCAGTGTAAAGAATCTTGTTAAGGTTGGATTATCTACTGAGTATCCTCCCCATAACCATGTTACTATCCCCTCACCTACTAAAGGAATAGCACTAAATAAATTTGTGATAACCGTTGCTCCCCAAAAACTCATTTGACCCCATGGAAGTACATAACCTAAAAAAGCTGCTGCCATCATTAAAAGATAAATTATTATTCCTATAATCCAGATAATTTCTCTTGGTGATTTATAAGAACCGTAAAATAAAGACCTAAAGATATGAATATATACTGCTAAAAAAAACATTGAGGCACCATTTGCATGTATATATCTTATCAACCATCCATAATTTACATCTCTCATAATATGCTCAACACTTTCAAAAGCCATATCAGCATGGGCTATATAATGCATTGCTAAAACTAATCCTGTTACTATTTGAGTAATTAGACAAAAAGTAAGAATCCCACCAAACGTCCACCAATAATTTAAATTTTTTGGAGTCGGGTAATCTGTCAAATGGTTTGCTAAAGTCAAAAGTGGCAATCTATCATTAAACCATTTTCCAACTTTTGATTTAGGTGTGTAC
>CEUZ01135105.1_pt1 | contig 12812 bp, 11 predicted proteins | sample 361511 | NCBI WGS metagenome assembly CEUZ01 (sample SAMEA2622822, study PRJEB7988) | marine metagenome | biome: marine biome (ENVO:00000447); feature: surface water layer (ENVO:00002042); material: "saline water (ENVO:00002010), including plankton (ENVO:xxxxxxxx)" | depth 5 m
GACATGTTGGCCACCTGCTCCTGAAGCTCTGTAAGTATCTATTCTTAAATCATTATCATTAATTTCAATTTCAATTTTTTCATCTAGTTCTGGATATACCCAAACACTTGCAAAACTAGTATGACGTCTTTTATTGCTATCAAAAGGCGAGATTCTAACAAGTCTATGAATCCCGCTTTCTCTTTTTAACCATCCATATGTATATTCATTAATAATTTTTAATGTACATGATTTTATACCAGCTTCTTCACCTCTAGTTTCTTGAAGTAACGAAACTTTGCTTCCATTATTTTCAGCCCATCTTATATACATCCTCTGAAGCATTTCAGCCCAATCCTGACTTTCAGTTCCACCTGCACCAGCATGTATTTCAAGAAAAGCACTGTTATGATCAGCTACATCATTCATTAGATTGAAATATCTAATTTTGGTTGATTGTTCTAAAAGTTCTTCTGAGTCTTGGAACAATTGAATTACAAAATCTTCATCTTTATCCGTTGCAGCCAACTTGTAAAGCTCTTCTAAATCCATTAAAGATTTTTTAATTTTATCGTAATCACTGATTTTTTTTTCTAATATTTTAATTTCTTGAAATAAGTTTTTTGCTTCTGGATTTTCCCAGATTTTTGGATCCGATGTCTTTTCTTTTAAAATATTAATTTTATTATTAACTGAACTATAGTCAAACCCCCCTCCTTAGGAGATCAAAATCATTTCTTATAAGTTCAATATTCTTTTCTAGCTCTTCTTTTTTCATTTCTAATTTTCTAATAAACTACCTGTTCCAGAAATGGAATCATTATTAATTGTACCAAGTGAATCTAATATATTAAGATTATTTGAATTAAATGGTTCATTGCCTAATAAATATGGTTCTAAAATAGTATTTTCGTTATTTGATGGAAGTCCAGTTTTTGAGTCAATTTTCACAAAACTTAATCCAGATGGTATCCTAAAAGGAAGTCTATTGGAGTTTAATTTTGATTCTTTCACAAATGATTTAAAAATTGGTACAGCTACCGATGATCCTGTTTGTTTATATCCCAATGATTTAGGAATGTCATATCCTACATAAACTCCTATAACTAAATCTGGAGAAAAGCCTATAAACCATGCGTCTTTATTATCGTTTGTGGTACCTGTTTTGCCAGCTAATGGAATATTTAGTTCTTTTAATTTACGAGCAGTACCCCTTAATACTACTCCTTCCAACATTGAAGTTATCTGATATGCAATTCTAGAATCTAAAATATTCTTTTGATTAACTTCAATTATCGGTAATTCTGTATTTTGTGAAATTTTTGTTAATATACAATTTTTACAACTTTTTATTTCATTATGAAAGATTTTATTACCTTCTTTTGAGTAAATGCTTTTTATAATATTAGGTTTGATTTCTTTGCCGCCATTAACAATCATTCCATATGCGTTTGTTATATCAATTAGAGTAACTAAGCCCGAGCCCAAAGACATTGAAAGTTTTTCATCGACATATTTATCAATCTTAAAATCTCTAACAGTCGATAATATTTTTTTCATTCCAACTTTATCCGCTAATCTTATTGTCATTAAGTTTCTAGATTTTTCAATGCCTGTTCTCATTGTACTTAAACCATAAAATTCTTCTGTATAATTTGCAGGCTTCCACTTTGGTAGTCCAGGCCCCTGGTCAACAACATAAGGAGCATCAAGGATAAGTGTTGAAGGATTGTAACCTTCTTTTAGAGCAGCAATATATACAAATGGTTTAAATGCAGAACCTGGTTGTCTTTTTGCTTGGGTAGCTCGATTAAATTCACTTAGATCAAAACTAATTCCACCTGAAAGAGCAAGTACATCGCCATTATGTGGATTTAAAACCACTATAGCGCCATTGGCTTTAGGTAATTGCCTAATAATATTTATTTTATTTTGTTTTTCTATAAAGAAAACATCTCCCAATTTAAACTTTTTATCCTTTAGCCATATGTTTTCTGAAAAATTTAAATCTATTGTGTGTTTAATTGAATTTATATCGAAAGTTTCTAAATATTTATTATCAATATTATTTAATTGCACTAATATCCATTTTTTTGGAAAAGGATTTATAAACTTTTCGTGATTAAAATTTTTTGAATATATTTTTTCTTCTATATTGTCTAAAACTCCTCTCCATTTTTGTTTTTTGTCATATTTAATTAATCCCTCATATAATACCTTATCTGCAATTTTTTGAAGATGAGTGTTAATCGTTGTTTTAATAACTAATCCTTCAGAATAAAGCTTATTTTCTCCAAAGTTATTATAAAGATATTTACGAACCTCTTCATTAAAATATTTGGCACTTTTAAAATCAGACTCAAATCTCTTTGTAACATTAATAGGCGAACTTTTGTATTTGAGATCTGATTTGTTAATAAAATTATTTTCATACATTTTATCTAACACCCAATTTCTTCTCGAAATAGCTGATTCATATTTATTAATAGGATTATAATTATTTGGAGCCTTTGGTAATGCTGCCAAAAAAGCCATTTCATCAATATCTAATTCATTAAGTGATTTATTAAAATAATTTAAACTTGCAGAAGCTACTCCATATGATCCATAACCTAAATAAATATCATTTAAATATAATTCTAGTATTTTATCTTTACTTAAAATATTTTCTAATCTTATTGCTAAAATAATCTCTTTAATTTTTCTTTCAAAGCTAATGTCGCTTGTAAGTAGTAAATTTTTAACAACTTGTTGAGTAATTGTAGAAGCTCCAATTAATTTTTTGCTATTATATTTATTATATAGATTAGTAATTGAAGCTCGAATTATTGCAATAATATCAATTCCAAAATGTTCATAAAATTTTTTATCTTCCGCGGCTAAAAAGGAATTTTGTAATTTTTTTGGAATTCTATTTATAGGTACAAAAATCCTTTCTTGTAAATAAAACTTTTCAAGTAATAAGCCATCCGAAGTATAAACTCTTGATGCTAAATTTGGTTGATAATTTTTGATTTTATCATAACTTGGTAAATCTGGGGAGTATTTCCATAATATATATATGCTAGTTCCAATAACGCATAATGAAGAAATTGCTATAAAGACAAAGCAAATTTTGAACCAAAAAATAAATTTATACATTTTTTTAATTGTAGATTGTGAAAGCGTTAAAAATATGACAATAGGAGATTACAAATATACAACAATTATACAACATACATAATAAATATATGATTAATAATTTAAGTAAATATTACGGAGTTTCAGGTTTATGTCAAAAAAAATACTTATCGATACTACAACTTCTGAAGAAACACGAGTTGCAGTCACAGAAAATGGAAAACTAGATGATTTTGAAATTGAATCAAATAAAAAAAATGCAGTAAAAGGAGATGTATATCTAGCAAAAATTACCAGGGTAGAACCTTCTTTACAAGCAGCATTTGTTGATTTTGGAAGTAATAGAAATGGTTTTTTGCCGCTTACAGAGATACATCCGGATTATTTCAAAATACCTGCTTCAGATCAAACGGAATTAAATAAATTAAATGAAAAGATTAAAAAGTTTGAAGCAGAAAATATCGATGATGATGAAGAAAAAAATGAAGATGAATTAATAGATGATAGCAATGAAGAAATTCAAAATACCAAATCAATATCTTTAAAAAGTAATGTAAGAAAACTTAACCCAAAGAAAGAATATTTTAATTTTTTTAGAAAATATAAGATTCAAGATGTAATTAAGCCTAGGCAAGTTTTATTAGTACAAATTAATAAGGAAGAAAGAGGTTTCAAAGGAGCTGCGTTATCAACTTTTCTATCTTTTGCTGGTAGATATTGTGTTTTAATGCCAAATAGTATGAATAATGATGGGATCTCAAGGAAAATTGGAGATATTGAAGAAAGAAAGAAGCTAAAGGTTATTCTTTCTTCAGTAAATATTCCTGATAAAATGTCTGTTATTATTAGAACAGCAGGTATTGGAAAAACAAAAAAAGAAATCTCTAAAGACCTGACATATCTAACTTCTCAATGGAATAAAATTAGAGAAACAACTCTCAAATCTCAAGCACCTAAATTAATATATGAAGAAGGAAATATAATAAAAAGAACAATAAGAGATATGCTTACAGAGGATGTAGATAATATATTGGTTGATGGTAAAAATGGATTTGAAGTTGTCAAAAAAATTGTAAAAAATCTAGTTCCAAATCAAGCAAAAAAAATAAAACTATTTAAGTCAAAAGATATTTCTTTGTTTTCTGAAAATAATATAGAAAACCAAATTAATGATTTATTTAGTTTAAATGTAAAACTAGAGTCTGGGGGCTCTATAGTTATTAATACAACTGAAGCATTAGTAGCAATTGATGTAAATTCAGGAAAAAATACTACAGAAAGAAATATAGAAAATACTGCTTTAAAAACAAATTTAGAAGCCGCGTCTGAAATAGCGAGGCAATTAAGATTAAGGGATTTGGGTGGATTAGTTGTAATAGATTTTATTGATATGGATGAATATAGAAATAATTTTAAAGTTGAAAAAGCTATCAAAACGGCTCTTTATAGAGATAGAGCAAGGGTACAAGTAGGCAGAATTAGTATGTTTGGATTACTTGAACTTTCTAGACAAAGATTAAGATCCAGCTTAATTGATAGGTCATTTGAAAAGTGTCCTTACTGTAATGGTTCTGGATTAATCTTAAATACCAATTCAATTAGTGAACAAATAATTAAAGTTATAAAAGAAAAAGTTGCAAGTAATCAAAGTATTAATATTAATGTAAAATGTAATTCAGCTTTAGCAGAAACATTAATTAATACAAAAAAATACGAGATTTCTAATTTAGAAAAAAATTCTAATTCAAAAATAAAATTTATTTTTGATAATCATTGTTCATTACATGAGCCGCTGATAGAAAGTGATAAAGAAACACCTATTAATATTGAATCAAAATCATTAAACAAAAAGAAAAAGAAGGTTGTTAAAAAGGAAAGCAAAAAAACTAAATCAACCAAAAAAAAGATAGCAACCAAAAAAAATAAAAAAGAAGAAAATTTGAATGATAAAAAACAGATTGAAGAAAATGAAATTGCACTAAAGCAAGAAAGCTTAAAAGATTCTGAAGAAAAAACTGGATGGTGGTCATAAACAAAATTAAAATATTTTTTTTTACAATATTTTTTTTATTAATTTCAATTAAATGCTATTCTAATATAATATTAGATTATGAAACTGAAGAATTTATAAAAGAAATAAATAAGCAAATTCTTTCAGTAAATAAATTTAACAATAAAATTAATTTTAAAATAATATACGATAGAAATATTAACGCATATGTTAATCAAAATAACACAATATATATATCATCTGGATTAATTGAAAAATCACCTTCTTATGTTTCGCTTCTTGGAGTAATTGCGCATGAGATTGGTCATATAGAAAAATTTCATATAAATAAAAAAATAGAATCAATTGAAAATTTAAAATTTTTAAATATTCTTGGTAATATAAGTATATTAGCTGGTTCAATTATATCAAATAATCCTGAAATAATACAAACTATTGCTGCAAATGAAATAGGGATAAATAATTTTTACATTAATTTTAGCAAAGAGCAAGAAAGGGAAGCTGATAATTATGCAATTGATACATTAAATAAGTTAAACCTGCCCTCTAGTCCCTTGATTGAACTAATAAATATTATTGAGAAAGAATCTTTAAAAAAAGGGATTACTGAAGAACATAGTAAATTTTCTACTCACCCGATTTACAGTGAAAGATATGATATAATTGAAAAAAATAAAAAGAATAATGTTGGATTAATAAATATGAATACTGAAAATAATTTCTATTTTATTAAGGCTAAATTTCTAGGTTATTCATTAAATAATTTATCAAAACTTGAACAATATTTACCTTCTCAGTACCAAGATTATACAAAATCAATTTATTATTCAAAAAATGGAGAGTTAAAAAAATCTTTAGTTTTATTAAATTCACTAATTGAAAAAAATAAGGATAATTATTATTTATTAGAAACAAAAGCTGATATTTTATTATCGCATGGTTACAGTGAAGAGGCTATAAATTTTTATAAAGTTGTTCTTAAAAAATATCCTAAAAATAAATATATTCAAATAAAAATATTTAACAATACAAACACTAAAAATTTATCTAAAAGTCAAAAAATAAAATTATTTAATAATAATTTAAATTTGTTATTTAAATTTCCAAATTATAAAATCTTATATCTAAAATATAAATACTTATCAGAAGATCTCAATCTGATTAATTGGGTACAATTTTTTGAAATATATGATCAGAAATTTATTTTAAAAAGAGAAGAATTTATTAAAAAATTAAAATATATTTCAACAAATTCTAATGATAAAATGTTAAACAAAATAATAAAATTACATATTAAATAAATTTTATGAATGGTTCTTTAGTATACGAAGATTATCAAAAATTAATTTTAGATAAAAATATTTTAGGGGTTAAAAGTATTTATAATCAAATACAACCTTCAAGTTTAGACTTAACACTTAGTGAAGAATGTTATGAAATAAAAAGTAGCTTTTTAAGCTCTAAAAATAAAATTAAAGATAGATTAGCAGATATGATAGTAAAAAAAATTGATTTGGATCATGGTGCTATTTTCAATAAAAATAAAACTTATTTAGTAAGATTAAATGAAAAACTAAATCTCAATGATAATATTTGTGGTTTATGTAATCCCAAAAGTAGTACTGGGAGGTTGGATATTTTTTGTAGAACAGTTTTAAACTATTGTGATGAATACGAAAAAATACCATTAAATTACTTTGGTGAAATTTTTTTAGAAATAACTTGTAGATCATTTAATATTAGATTTCAAAAAGGAGACTCTTTAAATCAAATGCGTTTAATTTTTAATCAAAATAACTATCTAAATGACACTGATTTAATTGAATTTAACAAAAAAAATTCAATTTTATTTGATGAAAATAATAAAACAATTGTACCATATGTTGATAATGGATTAAAAGTATCAGTAGATCTTTCTATGAATAATAAAATTAATGCATTCAGGGCAAACAAAAATGCGCCAATTTTATTGTTTAATAAAATTAATGTTCATAATATCAGTGATTTTTGGACATCAATTAAATTAAAGGAAAATTATTTATTAATCGAAAGAGATCATTTTTATATCTTAAAATCTAAAGAAAAGATTAGGATACCACCAAATATGGCAGGAGAAATGGTACCTTACGATACTGGCATAGGTGACTTTAGAGTGCATTATGCAGGTTTTTTTGATCCTGGGTTTGGAAATCCAAATGGATCATATGCAGTTTTAGAAGTAAAAACTAATGAGGTGCCCTTTTTGCTTGAAGATGGTCAAACAATAGCACGCATCAAATATGAAAAGTTGAATAAAGATTCCAGAGTGGTATATGGTAGTGATATTAAATCTAATTATCAAAATCAAGGATTGACCTTGAGTAAACATTTTAAAAAATAAAATGAAAAAAATACTAATTTTAAATGGACCAAACTTAAATTTATTAGGTAATAGAGAAAATGAATTATACGGTAATGAGTCATTAAATGATATTGAATTACAATGTAAAGCTCAATGTAAGAACGCAGATTTAAATTGTGATTTTATTCAATCCAACAACGAAGGGGAATTAATTTCTTTAATTCAATCAGTAGAACAAAAATATGAAGGTCTAATTATTAATCCTGCAGCTTTTACACATACATCTGTAGCTATACTTGATTCTCTTAGATCTGTGTCTAAGCCAAAAATTGAAATACATTTATCAAATATTTATAATAGAGAAGAATATAGAAAAAAAAGTATTACTGCAGAAGCCGTAAATGGGCTAATTTGTGGATTTGGCGCAATTGGTTACATCCTTGCAATTGAAGCAATCAATAAATTAATTTATAAATGATTTATGGTAAAAATAGATAAAAGCGATATTGAAAATATTAAACTTCTTTCAAAAGAATCAAAAATTAATAAATTTAGTTCAGTTCGTATAAAAAAAGGGAATTACGAAATTGAGATTAAGTCATCAAATTATTCTAATGAAATAAAAAAGTCTAATCTCGAATCATTACAACCAAAACAAGCTAAAATTGACAGTGTTAGTGAAGTAATTAATAAAGAAAATATTGTCACTTCACCAATGGTTGGAGTTGCATACTTATCGGCAGATCCTAATTCTGAACCATATGTTAAGATTGGTCAACATGTTAAACAAGGGGATACTTTGTTATTAATTGAAGCAATGAAAACATTTAATGAAGTAAAGGCTCCAAAATCTGGAGTTATAAAAAAAATAGTTGTATTAAATAGCCAACCAGTAGAATTTGGTGATGATCTTATTGTTTTTGAGTAATGTTCAAAAAAATTTTAATCGCTAATAGAGGTGAAATAGCTCTAAGAATTCTGAGAGCTTGTAGAGAACTAGGCATCAAAACTGTTGCTATTCACTCTGATGTAGATGAAAATGCAATGCATGTAAGAATGGCAGATGAAAGTATATGTGTTGGACCAGCTTCAGCTCAATCAAGTTATTTGAACATACCAGCAATTACTACTGCAGCTACTTTAACAAATGTAGATGCAATACATCCGGGTTATGGCTTCTTAAGTGAAAATATTAGATTTGCTGAAATAACAGAAGAACATCAAATAAAATTCATTGGTCCAAATTCAAAACACATAAAAATGATGGGTAATAAAATAGAAGCTAAAAAAGTTATGGAAGATATTGGGGTTCCAACCATACCAGGAATAAATGACATTAAAGAAAATAAAAATATAAATAATTTTATAAAAAAAAATGGACTTCCTGTAATAATTAAAGCAGCAAGTGGTGGTGGTGGTAAAGGAATGCGTGTAGTCTACAAAGAAGAAGAAATCAACAACAATATAATTGCAGCAAAAGCAGAATCAAAAAAATCATTCAATGACGATACTGTATATATAGAAAAATTTTTAACATCCCCTAAACATATTGAAATACAAATTGTATCTGATGGTAAAGGAAATGTAATTTCTTTAGGTGAAAGAGATTGTTCTATTCAAAGAAAACATCAGAAAATTGTAGAAGAAAGTCCTAGCACTGTATTATCTAATGATGAAAGAAATCACATAAATAATTTGTGTATCAAAGCTATAAAATCATTGGGATATGAAGGTGTTGGTACTCTTGAATTTTTGTATGAAAATAAAAATTTTTATTTTATGGAAATGAATACAAGATTACAAGTAGAACATCCAATTACAGAAATGATAACTAATGTAGATTTAGTAAAAGAGCAAATCAGTATTGCATCTGGAAAAACATTGAAAATTACTCAGGATGAAATTAAATTTAAAGGTCATTCAATAGAATGTAGAATAAATGCTGAACATCCAGAAAGTTTTATACCTTCGCCAGGTAAAATAACTCAATATCATCAACCTGGTGGTTTAGGAGTAAGGGTAGATTCAGCTGTTTACCAAGGCTATTCTATACCTTCAAACTATGATAGTATGATTGGAAAATTAATTACATATGCAGAAACAAGAAGAGAATGTATAGAAAAAATGAAGTGTGCACTGGAAGAATATGTAATTATGGGTATAAATACAAATATTCAATTACATCAAAAAATAATTAATTCAGATGAATTTATGTCAGGCAAATATGATATTAATTACATGACAAAATACGGTTGAAGAATTTTATAAATATAAAACAATTATTGAAATTTTATGAGCTTGGATATTTTCCAATGGCTCAAAGTAAAAATGATGGAAATGTTGGTTTTTATTTGCCAAAAAAAAGATTTATAATACCTATAAAAGATTTTCATGTACCAAAAAAACTATTCAGTATTTTTAAAAAACAAAAATTTGAGTTTAAAATAAATACAAATTTCCATGAAGTAATATACCAGTGTCAAACAATTGAACGTAAAACAAAAGGAACTTGGATAAATGATATTATTTTAAATACATATTTAGAACTTCACAAAATACAAAAATGTCATAGTGTTGAATGTTATGAAAACAATAAAATTGTAGGTGGGTTGTATGGTGTACATCTAGGAAGTTGTTTTTTTGGCGAAAGTATGTTTAGTTTAAGATCAAATGCAAGTAAATTAACATTATTATATTTAATCAGTATTTTAATAAAAAATGAATTTAAACTTTTAGACTCACAATTTTACAACCCTCACTTAATTCAATTTGGAGCAAAAGAGATTAAGAATGAAACATATGAAATTCTATTAAGGAAATATTTAAAAAAAAAAAATAAGTTCGAGAATATTTCTAAATTTCAAGATGCATTGTCAATTTTACAATCTATTAGCCATAAATCATAAATTGGATGCTCTAATGGAGTTAGATCTGGCGCTGAAGATATCATCCATCCCATATAAAAATTATCTTTTTCAGGTTTGAGTAAATCTTTTACTTCTAATAGTACATAATCTTCAGGTAATTCTTCAGGTTTTGAAAAAAAACATGCATGAACTTTAATATTTAATGAATCCCAATTAATTGAAGAATTTACTGCTATAGTTTTTTGAGTAACCTTATTTGTGATTTTATCCAATAATTTAAAATGTGCAAATTCTCCAATTAATGGTTCAGCAAATGTTGAAGTACTAAATATATATATTATGATTGTTTTTTTAAGGAGTCCAAGACTCATAATCATTATTTTTTTTATTTGTATCATAGGATTTTGATAGTGGATGAGAAGGTGGAAAATAAGCTTCGTTAGAACCGGTTTTATTTACTTTATGATCTTTCTGCCATTTATATTTATGTTTATAATTTAATGGTGGCTCATCTATAGATCTGTGAAGCCATGCATGCCAATGAGGTGGTATTTTTGATGCCTCAATTTGACCTTTAAACATTACCCATCTTTTAGTTTTGATATTTTTAAAATCTTTTTTATTAGAATAATACTTATTACCATATTCATCTTCTCCTATTAGTTTTCCATAAAAAAATGTATAAATTTTTGTTGAAAGAGACATTATATATTTATACTTTTAAATTCTCTGCTTTCCAATTAATTTTTTTACCGCCAAAAAAATTCTTTACTTTTATATTGTTTTTTTCAATGAATTCTGGAACAATCCACTCTTCTTTTTTTAACAAAATCTTATTATTATTAATAGGTAAATTGTAAAATTTAGGACCATTAATAGATGAAAAAATTTCAAGTTGATCAATTGCATTTTCTTCTTCAAAAATTGTAGCATATAACTCTAAAGAACATATAGAAGAAAAAATACCTGGTTTAGTAGTTATACTAGGGTATTTTAAGTCAAATTGATGAGGCGCTGAATCAGTTCCTAAAAAAAATTTAGTATTATTTTGACACGCAGCTTTTCTAAGTGAAATTAAATCTTTTTCATTTTTAACAACTGGCATACAAAACAAATGAGGATCTATAGATTCATCAAAAAAAACATCTTTTTTCGTAATTAACATATGATGAGGAGTAATTGTTCCAGCCATATTGTTATTAGTTTCTACAAAATCTATCCCATAACTTGTTGAGATATGTTCAAGAACAATTTTTAGTTTTGGGAACTTTTTTCTTATAATGGTTAATTCATCATCAATAAAATATTTCTCTCTATCAAATAAATCAATATCTTTGCTATTTTTTTCTGCGTGAATTAATAAAGTTTTATCTTCTTCTTCAATTATTTCGAAAATATTAAAAATTTTACGGATATCATTTATACCATCCTTAGAATTTGTAGTAACATTGCTGGGATATAATTTTCCACCAATAAAATGATTATTTTTTAATGCATACCTAAAATTATCAACTTCAAGATTTTCATTTAAATAACATGGTATCAAAGGTTCAAAATTCTTTACCAAACTGTTCTCTATAATCTTTTTTTTGTAATTTATTGCCTGATTGTATGTTGTGATTGGTATTTTGGTGTTGGGCATAGCGATACATCTTTTATTTATTCTTGATGAATATTTGGTAATTTCTTCAAGCATATCACCTTCACGTAAATGTACGTGCCAATCATCTGGCTGAATAATATTAAAATGTTCTTTCATCTTAATTCAAAAATTTTATTAACATCTGATATACCTGATCTACAGTAATTGTATCCATATATGATTTTTTTTCATCTAAATTCAATTTATTAAAATGGTCTAAATTTTCTTTGGTTCTTATAACAATATTCTCTTTTCCCCATGGGCCATATATTTTATCATCAGTTGGACCAAATAATGAAATTGTCTTTAAATTACAAGCACACGATAAATGCATTAATCCTGAGTCATTACCAATAAATAAATCACTAAATTTCATGTATGCTGCTGTTTGTGTCAAACTTTCACCAAATATGTCAATAATATTTTCTGATGGAATATTTTTTGAAATATTAAACAAATAATCTTTTTTCTCTTCAGCAGATCCTACTAATATAAATTTAATTTTGTTATTAGATTGATATAATTTAATTAACATTTTGTTATATTTTTCAATTGGCCATATTTTTGGTTCCCAATTTCCACCAGGAAAAACAATCAAGTGTTTAAAATCTGATTTTATTTGTTTTTTTGCTATTTTTTCTTCAAGTTCATTAGTGTCTATTTTTAAGTTAGAGCAATCAAAACCCAAGGATTGAGTAAGTTGAAGAATATGGTGAATATTGGTTTTTTTTTTGAAAATATATTTTTTTTTATTTGCTAAAAAATAGGATAAGAGTGATGATCTTAAATCTACTATTATATCCCATTTTATTTTTATAGTTTTAAAATAGATATCGAACCAATGCAGATTGA
>CEUZ01284283.1_pt1 | contig 12799 bp, 11 predicted proteins | sample 361511 | NCBI WGS metagenome assembly CEUZ01 (sample SAMEA2622822, study PRJEB7988) | marine metagenome | biome: marine biome (ENVO:00000447); feature: surface water layer (ENVO:00002042); material: "saline water (ENVO:00002010), including plankton (ENVO:xxxxxxxx)" | depth 5 m
AATAATTAGCAATAAATTCATTAAACTTTATAACCTTTGTGTATACTCACAATTCCATCAAAAATATTAATAAAATTTGAAGTTGTGAATCCAGCATCATTTATCATATCTAACAAACTTTCCTGATTTGGGAACAGACTTATGCTTTCATCTAAATATTTATATGCATCTTTATTGTTTGCAATTTTATCTCCCAAAAAAGGAATAATTTTTTTTTTATATTCATTATATAATGAATTAATTATAGTTGTATTTGGTGTGCTAAATTCAAGACAATAAAAAGATCCTCCAGGTTTTAATATTCTGTGAGCTTCACTCAAGGCCTTTTCTATATGTGTTACGTTTCTTAAACAAAAAGATATTATATATTTATCAAAAATATTTTTTTGGAAAGGCAGGTTCTCTGCATTTGCATTAATAAACTTTATTTTATTATATTTGTTATTTTTAAATTTATTTTTGCATTCATTTAACATATTAGCATTAAGATCTACACAATATATCTCATTATTATTATTTTTTTTTGTAATTAATTTAATCAAATCACCAGTACCAGAACCAACATCAATTATTTTTTCATTACTACGAATATTCATTATTTCTAATAATGTTTTTTTCCATATTCTATGAGTCCCAAAACTCATAAGATCATTCATCAAATCATAATTTTTTGAAACATTAGTAAATAATGATTGAACAAGAGAAGTTTTCTCAGAAATTTTAATTTTTCTTTTGCCAAAATTTGTTTTTAGATTATTCATAAAATATTTTATGCCAGAGTTACCAGAAGTCCATACAACTGTTCAGGGCCTTAATATATTAATAAATTATAAAATAACTAGTATAAAATTTTATTCAAGAAAACTTAGGTATAAAATACCAACAAATATTTCAAAATTATTAAATTTTACTACAATTATTAAAGTTTATAGAATTGGTAAATACATTATTATTGATTTAAAAAATCACTATTCACTTATTGTTCATTTAGGTATGTCAGGAAGGTTAAGACTATATAAAGAATCCAATTATGATAAAAAAAAACATGATCATCTTGTTTTGTATACAAAAAAAAATATTTTAGTCTTTAACGATGCTAGAAGGTTTGGATTTATTGATTTAAGTTTAACAAAAAACATTTATTCTAAAAAATACATTAAAATTTTAGGTGTAGATGCTTTAGATGAAAGATTAACTAGTAGCTACCTGATGCTTAAAACTCAAAAATCTATAGTACCAATTAAACAATTATTACTTAATCAAAAAATAATATCTGGAATAGGGAATATTTATGCAAGTGAAATTCTTTTTGATGCTAAAATTAGTCCTTTAGTTCAAGGCTGCAATTTAAATTTGTTAGATATTAAGAATCTTATTCGATCTATTAAAAAAATATTGATCAAAGCCATAAGATCTGGAGGTTCAAGCTTAAAAGACTATGTCTCAACCGATGGTACGCTTGGCAACTTTCAAAAAAATTTTAAAGTCTATAGTAAGCAAGGAAGAAAAATTAAAGGAAATGAAATAATTAGAATCATTCAATATGGAAGATCAACTTTTTATTGCCCTAAACTTCAATTATTTAAAAAAAGTAGTAAAAATAATTATTTATAAACATTGACAAATGTATCTTGAGAAATATAAGTCAAAATATAAATGGCTAATCATAAATCAGCAAAAAAACGATCTAGACAGGCACTAAAACGCAATCAAGTCAATAGATCATTGATGTCAAAGATAAGAAAAAATATTAATGATTTTAAACAACAAATATTATCTAAGCAAACTACTGAAATACACAAATCTTTTGCAAAAATTAATTCATCATTAGCAAGGGCGGCCAAAAAAGGGCTAATTAAAAAAGAATATGTGTCCAGAAAGTTATCCTCACTATCAGAACAAATAAATAAAATTTAATTTTTTTTTTAAAATTTATACTTTTCTTCTTGCTAAAAATCCTTAAAGAGTATTGTCTGTCTAATATATAAAATTGGTGATAATAACTTTGCGTACTTAGATCTTTGACACAAAGTTTATAATAAAGATCAAATTGGTGGGGGAATGACAAGTTCTTTTGGTGAATTTGACGATAAGATTTGGGCTCGCCTTAAAAAGGACCTTAAAAAAACTGTTGGAGATACCGCATATAACAATTGGTTAAAACAAATAACTTTTTTATCTATTGAAGAACAAACTATTTCCTTTTCTGTTCCAACAAAGTTTTTACGAGATTGGGTTGTCAATAACTACGCTGATAAGATTAAAAATCAATGTAAAAAACATGTTGAAAATATAGATGCAATTAAATTTGTTGTTAAACCATTGGGAGGCAGAGTAGTGCCAGGCACAGCAAGAATAATAAAACAAAATGATAGTCACTGGAAGAATTCTTTAGACATTAGAAATAGTCAATACCCTTCATCAGATAATGAATTTGGAGCGCCTCTAGATCCAAGATTTACTTTTGACAACTTTGTTGTAGGTAAACCAAATGAATTGGCTTTTGCTGCTTCTCAAAGGGTAGCTGAGTCAGAAAAAGTTCATTTTAATCCTCTTTTTTTATATGGAGGAGTAGGATTGGGCAAAACTCACTTGATGCATGCTATTGGATGGAAGATTAAAGAGCGCAATCCTGAAAGGAAAGTAATTTATCTTTCTGCAGAAAAATTTATGTATCAGTTTGTTAGAGCTTTAAGATATAAAGATACCTCCGCTTTTAAGGAACAATTTAGATCAATTGATGTTTTAATGATTGATGATGTTCAATTTATTAGCGGCAAGGATAATACGCAGGAAGAATTTTTTCATACTTTTAACGCTTTAATAGAACAAAATAGGCAGATAGTAATATCAGCCGATAAATCTCCTTCAGATTTAGATGGAGTACAGGAAAGATTAAAATCAAGATTAGGATGTGGATTAGTAGCAGATATTCATCCAACAACTTACGAATTAAGATTAGGCATACTAATTGAAAAAGCTCAAAAAAGAGGAGTAGAAATACCTTCTAAGGTTTTAGAGTTTTTATCACATAGAATCGTTTCAAATGTAAGAGAGATGGAAGGAGCTTTAAATAGACTGGTAGCTCATGCAACTCTTGTTGGAACATCAATTACAGTTGAAACTGCACAGAGTGTTTTACAAGATTTGTTAAAGTCTAATAGCAAAAGAATTACAATTGAGGAAATTCAGAAAAAAGTTGCTGAACATTTCAATATAAGACTGACCGACATGCACTCGCCTAGAAGATCAAGGTCTGTAGCAAGACCAAGACAAATTGCAATGTATTTAGCTAAGTCAATCACATCCAGATCTTTACCAGAAATAGGGCGTAAATTTGGAGGGAGAGACCACACTACAGTAATGCATGCAGTAAAAAAGATAGAAGAATTAAAGTTTCAAGATAATAATTTTAACGAAGATATAGAACTTTTAAAAAGATTAATAGATTCTTAGTCTTTTTTTCATTATAATTTTCAAATAATGAAAATTTCAGTTGAAAAAAGCAGTATATTTAAATCACTTTCTTATGTGCAGAGTATTGTTGAGAAGAAGAATACAATTCCAGTTTTATCTAATGTATTAATTCAAGCTAAAGATAATAATTTAATTCTATCGGCTACTGATATGGATATATCTATAACAGCTCAATTAAACTGCAATGTTATAGAAGAAGGATTTGTTACTGTTTCAGCTCACACCTTATATGACATCATTAGAAAGTTACCTGATGGGAACGAAGTAGAGTTTATTTCAAATGATGGAAAGATATTTTCTATTAGATCGGGAAAATCTAAATTTTCTTTAGGCTGTCTTCCAAAAGAGGATTTTCCTATTATTGAAGTTGATAAGTTGAAATCAGAAATTTCTATTCAGTCACAAGAATTATTAAAATTAATTGAAAAAACCCGTTTTGCAATATCAAATGAAGAAACACGTTATTTTTTAAATGGTATATATTTTCATATGAGAGAGTCTGGAGGCAATCAATATATATCAATAGTTGCCACTGATGGACATAGACTCGCAAAAATTGATTATGAATCTAATAACAAGCCTGAAGATATACCTGGAGTTATAATACCAAAAAAAACAATTAACGAACTTTGCAAGTTGTTATCAGATTATAATGGTACAATTAAAATCGATCTTGATCCAAATAAGATTATTTTTTTTATAGATAAATCAGTATTAATTTCTAAATTGATTGATGGAAACTTCCCTGATTATCAAAGAGTAATCCCAAAGGATAATAAAAATATTATGACTATAAATAGGAATGATTTTTGTATGGCTGTAGATAGAGTTAGCACAATTACGAATGAAAAGTCACCAGTTATTAAATTTAGATTGCTAAAAGATTTAATGAATATGACTTCTGCAGATTCTGAAAATGGACTTGCTACAGAAGATATAATCACAGAGTACTCTGGTGAAGAAATAGAGATTGGCTTTAATTCTAAATATATTTTAGAAATGATAAATCATTTAACAGATGAAAAAATAAAATTAAGTTTTAATGATTCATCTTCTCCAGTGATAGCTACTGAAGATTCAAATCAAAATTTGATTTATGTTCTAATGCCAATGAGGGTCTAATTTTTTTTGAATTATTTTAAAAACATTAAGTTAGAAAATTATAGAAATTTTAATAACCTAGAATTGGATTTTGATCAAAATTGTAATGTTTTTTTTGGTAATAATGGTTCAGGTAAAACTAATATATTGGAATCCATTTCTTTATTTGAAAGAGGAAGAGGTTTTCGACAAGATAAGATCAATAATTTAATTAACTTTGAATCTAAAAAAGATAATTTTAGAATTTATTCTAATTTTTTTCACAAACATGGCGATATAATAGTTTCAGTTTTTAATGAAAGAAAAAAAATAAGCTTAACTAAAAAAATTATAGTAAATGGAAGCAGTTCAAAGGATTCAAAAGAACATTTTGAGAGTTTATTTTCAATAATCTATTTTTTACCTGAAATGGAAAGATTATTTGTTAGTAGTCCGTCAGCTAGAAGAAATTTTCTCGATAGATTAATTTTTAATAGCAATAAAAGATATCTTAAAATAGTTAATGATTATAAAAAAAATATTACTGAAAGATCGAGAATATTAAAAGATTATAACAGTGAAATAGAATGGTTAAATAATATAGAAAAAAAAATTGTAGAACTAGGTATAATTATTTACAAAGAAAGATTAACATACATTGAAGAAATAAACCTAGCCTTAAAAAGGCTAGATATAGCAAAAAAGTTCAATTACAAGATTAACATTAATCTTGATGATTTGTTATTAAATCAATGTAAAAATGATACTAATGTACTTTTTGAAGAATATATAAAAACAATTAAGGCTAGTAGAGAAATTGACAAACTTCTTGGAGGCTCTAAGGTTGGTCCACACAAATCAGATATAGTGGGATATGATATTGGAAAAAACATCAATATTAATCAATTTTCTACAGGTCAGCAGAAAACAGTCGTATTATTAATTATTTTAGCTCAATGTACCATGCTCATTAGTGAACAAAAGATAAGCCCAATTATTTTATTTGATGAGGTTTGTTCACATTTAGACAACAACAATAGAGAATTATTGCTACACATAATAAAAACTTTAGATGTACAAACTTTTTTGACCGGAACAGAAAAAAGTTTTTTTTCTTTTTTATCTACAAAGACCTTATATTGTAATATAAATGAATTATAATGCAAGAATCTGTATATTCCTCAGAATCCATCAAAGTATTAAAAGGTCTTGAAGCTGTAAGAAAAAGACCTGGCATGTATATCGGTGATACCGATGATGGCTCAGGTCTTCACCAAATGATATATGAAGTAGTTGATAATTCTATAGATGAAGCTCTTGCAGGATTTTGTAGTGATATTTCAGTTATTTTAAATGCTGAGGGCACAGTAACAATTGAAGATAATGGAAGGGGCATCCCTGTAGAAAATCATAAAGGTGAGGGAGTTCCAGCAGCACAATTGATTATGACAGAACTTCATGCTGGAGGTAAATTCGATCAAAATAGTTATAAAGTATCAGGTGGACTCCATGGCGTTGGAGTATCTGTTGTAAATGCCCTTTCAGAAAAACTTACTCTTGAAATTAATAGAGATGGAAAAATTAACTTTATGGATTTTGAAAATGGTATTGTAAAAAATAAATTAAAGGAAATTGGTAATTCAAAGAAAATTGATAGTAATAATTTTTATACTGGAACAAAAATTACTTTTTTACCTTCAAATAAAACATTTAAAAATATTGATTTTAATTTTTCTACAATAGAAAATAGATTAAGAGAACTAGCCTTCTTAAATACTGGAGTAAAGATTAATCTCATAGATAGAAGATCTTCCAAAGAAAAATTAGTTGAATTAAATTATTCGGGTGGAATTAATGAGTATGTTATCTTTTTAAATAAGAATAAAAATCCAATACACAATGGCCCAATATATTTTAGTTCTAAAAAAAATGACGTGTCAATTGAATGTTCTTTACAATGGACAGATAGTTATCATGAAAATACGCTGTGTTTTACTAATAATATTGCACAAAGAGATGGTGGAACTCATTTGGCTGGATTTAGAGGAGCATTAACTAGAAGTATTGTTAATTATGTAAATTCAAAAACAAAAAATAAATTTAATGTTGCTGGTGAAGATGCAAGAGAAGGATTAACATGTATTATTTCTATTAAACTTCCAGATCCTAAATTTTCAAGTCAAACGAAAGATAAATTAGTTTCTTCAGAAGTAAGACCTGTAGTTGAATCGGTAACTTTGGATAAGTTAGAACAATGGATGGAAGAAAATCCAGGAGAGATAAAAAAAGTAATTGATAAAGTTGTCGAAGCTTCAAATGCTAGAGAAGCTGCTAGAAAAGCAAGAGAATTAACAAGGAAAAAAACTGGTTTAGATAACACTTCTTTGCCAGGCAAGCTTGCTGATTGCCAAGAAAAAAATCCAGAAGAATCTGAAATTTTTATTGTTGAAGGGGACTCTGCTGGTGGTTCTGCTAAACAAGGTCGAGACAGAAAAAATCAAGCAATTCTTCCTCTTAAAGGAAAAATATTAAATGTTGAAAGAGCAGCCCCAAAGCAGATTCTTAGCAGTAATGAAATAGGAACATTAATTACCGCGATAGGAGCAGGTATTGGTAATCCAGAGGGAAATATAGATTCTGATAAAGCTGAGGGTAAATTTGATCTAGATAAAATGCGTTATCATAAGGTTATTATTATGACTGATGCAGATGTAGATGGAAGCCATATTAGGACACTGTTGTTAACTTTTTTTTATAGACATATGAAACCTTTGATAGAGTCCGGAAGATTATATATTGCTCAACCCCCTCTATATAGAGCAAAAAAAGGTAGCTCAGTTCAATATCTTTTAAATGAAAATGAAATGCAAGAATATTTAATTGATGAAGGTTTAAAAGATTTAATTTTATTAAAACCTACAAGTGACAAAAAATTTGTTCAGATATCAGGCAAAGATCTTAAAGAAATTATTAATTTATCTAGAGAAGCAAAAAATAACATATTACCTCTTTTGAGAAGAATAAATAATAAAAATGTTATTGAACAAGCTGCAGTAATAAGAGGTTTAAATCAAAAAAATATTAATGATGAATCAATAGGCAAGGAAATAGCAAAATATTTACAGTTACGATTAAATGCTATTTCAGATATAGGTCAAAAAACTTGGAAAGTACTTCATAGTGGTCAAACCTTAAAAATATCAAGAGATGTAAGAGGTGTAAAAGAAACTTACATAATTGATAAAGACTTTTTAATTACTCCAGAAGCTAGGGCACTAGATTCGATAAGAGATCAATTGATGAACAATTTTTATATATTAGATCACAACAATAAGAGCGCTGCGGTAATCAAAAACAAAAACAATGAATATAATATTAACGGACCAATTGATTTAATAGAAAAAATATTAGAAATGGGCAAATCTGGAGTTCAGATTAATCGCTATAAAGGGCTTGGAGAAATGAATCCTGAACAATTGTGGGAAACAACACTAGATAAAAATTTCAGATCTTTATTATCGGTGAAGGTTGATGACGTTAATGAAGCTAATAATCTTTTTGAAACCTTAATGGGTGACATAGTTGAAGGTAGAAGAAATTTTATTCAAGAACATTCTCTAAAAGTTGCAAACTTAGACATATAATCTTATTTAGATATTATGTCTGACATTGCAAAGTTGTTCTCAAATAATATACTACTTAGCAATCTTATATATATTAGATGGATAGCTATTACTGGGCAGTTTTTTGCGGTATTAATAGTTTATTACTACTTTAATATTAAAATACCCTTAATTTTATGTATTTCGGCGATTTTAGTTTCTATTATAGTTAATCTGTTAAGCATCTATCAAAAAAAAATAAATAATTATTTATCAGATAAAGAAGCATTTTATTTTTTATTGTTTGATACATTCCAGTTAGCTATACTTCTATATTTGACGGGTGGAATTTATAATCCATTTTTATTACTTTTAATAGCTCCAATTATTATTTCAGCTTCATATTTAAAAATAATTTATTCAGTTTTATTATCATTTTTATCTATCATCATTGTTATTTTATTAAATTTTTATTATATTAAAATTAATTGGCTAGATGAATTTACAGTTCCAGGTTTATATACATTTGGATTAGTTTTATCATTAATTATTTCTTTAATTTTTATAGCTGTATATGTTTATATATTTGCTGATTCTTCTCGAGGAATTTCAGAAGCATTAAACGAAACAAAAATAGCTTTATCAAATCAAAAAAAAATATCAGAAATTGGTTCATTAAGTGCAGCTGCTGTTCATGAATTAAGTACGCCATTAAATACTATTTTTTTAGTCTTAGATGATTTGAAGAATAATAAAATTTTTATAGAAAATATTGAAATTAAAAAAGAAGTTGAATTAATAAAATCTCAAGCAGAAAGATGTAAAGAGATTTTATTCAAGTTATCACAAAATCCACAAAATTTAAAAGATAGTTTTTTTGATAAAATCACACTATCAAATTTAATAAAAATAAATTTTGATAAATTTAATAGACGTAATATAGAATTAAATATTAATCTAGTTACTAATAAAAAGGAACCAACAATAATTTATAAAGATGAATTAATGTATGGTGTAGGCAATATTATTCAAAATGCTGTTCAACATTGCAAAAACAATATATTGGTTAATATTTCTTGGGATAATAAAAATATTAAAATCAATATAATTGATGATGGACCAGGCTTTTCCAAAGAAATCCTAGATAATATAGGCAATCCCTACATTTCATCGAATAAAAAAAATGGTATGGGTTTAGGAATTTTCATTGCAAAAAATTTAATAGAAAATATTGGTGGCAAGATTATTATTAAAAATAATGAGAATTTCAAGGGATCAAATATTGAAATAATGTTAAATACAGATAATTTATTAGCATGAAAAATGAATTAATTATTATAGATGATGACCTTCCTTTCAGAAGTAGACTGTCTACCTCAATGGAAAAAAAAGGATTTAATGTTGAATCATTTGGGGATTTTAAAAAATCTTTTTTAAGAATTAATGAAAAAAAATTTGATTTTGCAATAGTTGATATGAGATTAGAGGATGGTTCTGGTTTAGAATTGATAAAGCATATAAAAGAAAAAAACCCTAATACACGATCATTATTACTTACTGGATATGGAAATATAGCAACTGCAGTAGCTGCTATTAAAACAGGAGCAATAGATTATTTGCCAAAACCTGCTGATATTGATCAAATTTATCACGCTCTAATATCTTCAAAGGATACTTTGCCACCTCCACCAGATAATCCTATGACCGCGGATAGGATAAGGTGGGAACATATACAAAGAGTTTTTATACAATGTAATCGTAACGTATCAGAAACAGCAAGAAGACTTAGAATGCATAGAAGAACTTTGCAAAGAATTCTTAATAAACATGCCCCAAAGGAATAAAGTTTGAAACTTTCTATTTTAATACCTGTATATAACGAGTTGAGATATATTAATTTATTAACAGATAAGTTATTTCATTCATTTAAAAATGAAGATGTTGAATATATATTTATTAATGATGGTTCTACGGATGGATCAAAAGAATGGCTTGAAAATTTTTCAAAAAAAAACCAAAATAAAAATATTACCTTTATTAATTTTGATAAAAATCAAGGAAAAGGAATGGCTTTAAGAGAAGGTTTAAAAGCATCTATTGGTGATTATATTTTATTTCAAGATTCAGACTTAGAACTTGACCCTCAAGATTCTTACGAAATGTACAAGATTATTAAAAATGATTCAAAAATTGATTGTTTATTTGGAACACGGTATTTGTCAGGCAAAATTAAAAAAAATAATAATTTTATTAATGAGATTGTAGGCAGAGTTAACTCTATAATCTTTAATTTTCTTTTCCATCAATCTGTTAGTGATGTTCATTGTGGTACAAAAATTATTTCAAAAAATGTAAAAAATAAAATTAATTTATCAATCAATGATTTTGGTTTTGAAATCGATTTGGCAACACAAATTGTAAAAAATAATTTTGATATTTTTGAATACGGCATCTCTTATTTTGCCAGAACTGTTGATGAAGGAAAAAAAATAACATGGATAGATGGATTTAAAAGTCATTATTATTTATTTAAAACAAGATTTATTGATAATAGCATTTCAACACAATTTTCTATTTTTTATAGCGTTTCATACATGCTTTATATTGGATCATTTTTTGGCTTAGGTTTAGGCAAGCTATTGATGATGATATTGACATTAATAGTAGGCCTTTTCATTGGTTTGCATAGAAAAATTGCCTCGTCTTCAATTATTTATCTAATGTGCTTTATAGGAAGTCTATTTAGTAAAGGTAATGGTAAAATATATACTGTATTATTGGGCTTTATTATTGGTATATATTTATCAAAAAAATTTGGTGAAATTGTAAAGGGCAATACAAAAAACAGATTTATCAATTTTTTTGTTTAATTTTACTTAAAGATAAACACAAACCTATAATAAAAAATGTCATAATTCCATTCCAATTTTTAAGTAAACTTCCAGTAGACATAATTGGCCAAAAAAGAATCACAATTACTGCTATAGATAAAATTGAATAATTATTTGAGGATTTTCTTATAATAAAATTAACAACAAAATATAAATACAAGATGAATAGCAAAAAACCAAAAACACCAGTTTCCACCAACCATTGTAAATAGTAGTTATGTGGATGTGTGGTACAATTATAATTTGTCATTGTATTTTTATAACGATCATCATTTTTGCATAAATATGTGAAATTATTTAAACCAATGCCTTGAAGCTTGTGGTCATTAAACATTTTTAAGCTTAAAATATAAATTTGCCCATATGCAGATTGATCAAAATTTTTTAAAACTTCAAAAAAAGTAGGTTGTAAATTTAATATTTTTTTGCACATTCCCTGACTATCATTGCATTTATACTCTTTTTCAATTTTTAATCCAAGATGGTGGGGAGTAGATTCTAATATTTTATAATCATTATAAAACGGATAAGTTTTGTAAATAAATAAATTAGCTAATAGAATTGACAACAAGGAAAAAAAGAAAATCATTCTTTTATGTCGATAAAAGATAACTAATAAAAATATACCCAATAAAAATGTTAAAAAAGACATTCTTTCTCCGGATATAAAAGTCACAATACCAATTAAAGTTAAATAAATAATCATAATCATATTTTGAGTCTTAATATTTTGAAATTTATTAAAAATAAATATAATACCTATTAAGCCTAATTTCGAAACAAAAGCTCCTGGCACCAATTCATTATAGAATGGACCAGTTAATCTTCCATACCAATTTGGGGTAAAACCAAATATATCTTTACCAAAGCCATATTCAGGATCGTAATTTAAAAATTGATAAATTGAATCGATACAAACAAAAATTACACTAAAAAAAATTATATTAATTAAAATATTAAGTAAGTTTTTATTCTCTAGTATTAATAGGTATAAAATAATAGGAAAAATTAAAAATCTTATAAATATTAAAGAATCTCTATAGGCTAAAGAAAGATTTTCTGCAAAAACACTAATAAATAATAAAAAAAACCAAAATATAAATGAAAATTTAAATAAATTATAATAAATTAATTTATTAATTTCATTTTTCATAAAAAAATAAATTATAAAAAAAATACTAGAAAATGTTACTGTTAAGTCAGGTATAGCAGGACCAGTTATTAGAGTTATTGGCAATATTATTATAAGAAAAATAAAAAAATAACTAATTTTATTTATCATTGTTTTTTATAAGGTTAATAAAAACATCTTCCAAATCACTTTCATAAGTATTTATTTCATTAAAATTCACTTTATTATTATTTAATATTTGTATTATTTCTTTAAGTTGTGTCATTTTTTTATCATAATTTACCAGCAATTTGTTATCAACTAATTCTGGATTAAACTTATTTAAAGCTGAAGGAATTTGAAAATTATCTTCTAATATAAAGCTTACAGTTTTTTTACCAATTAAATTCAGCAAGTTCTTTTTAGTATCACTTCTTATTATTTTTCCATTATTAATAATTGTTATATGGTCACAAAGATTTTCAGCTTCTTCTAAATAATGTGTAGTAAGACATATAGTAGTACCCATTGAATTAAGATTTTTTATATAATTCCATAAATTTTTTCTTAATTCTACATCAACTCCAGCCGTAGGTTCATCTAAAATAATAATTTCTGGATTATGAACAAGAGCTTTC
>CEUZ01009780.1_pt1 | contig 12798 bp, 27 predicted proteins | sample 361511 | NCBI WGS metagenome assembly CEUZ01 (sample SAMEA2622822, study PRJEB7988) | marine metagenome | biome: marine biome (ENVO:00000447); feature: surface water layer (ENVO:00002042); material: "saline water (ENVO:00002010), including plankton (ENVO:xxxxxxxx)" | depth 5 m
CGCGCGACTCCAGGCGACGCACGTTGGGTGTACCTAGAAAATCAGCGACAGCCGCCGGGGTAGGCGCCGTCTCCTCATAAAGGACGGTCACCGGCCAGCTCGGTCTCGCCGCGCCGATCCAGCTTCGGAGCTCGTCGAGATCCATCTCGATCACGCCTGCGGCTCCACCGGGATCTCAGCTTCTTCAAGCTCATCTAGAATACGCTCGAAGATTTTCTGAATAGAGCTTTTATCAATCTGCGCCGTTGCTTCGGCGTGACCGCTGGAGTTCTCGTCTCGGCCGAGATATTCCCGAAGCGCAGCGGAGTGGATGGCGCTTATGTTATTTACCGGGTGCCCTGCAATCTTGCGGCTACAGACGAGCGACAACACTTCTTGCTGGAGCGAAGAGTCGATGTAAAGGGTCACTTTTTTCTTTGTCGTCTCTTTTTCGGTATGGAGCTTCGCTCCTTTCGTAAGATTGCAGCTTGCACACAGCGTTTGGAGATTCGTGACAGAACTTGTGCCCCCCTTCGATTCGGGCGTGACGTGATCCACATGGAGCGTTACGCCGTCTCTCTTCGGCATCTTTCCGCACATTTGACAGCGGTAACCGTCCCGCTCGAAAATAAAGGTCCGCACGTCAGCCCTCATCACTCCGATTTCCTCCGGGTTTCTTCGGCGATTCTCAAGTCCAAGAAATTCCGAAGTGTCATATCTTGTGGCAGACAGAAGGCGACCTCGAGCTCCGCTCCTAAAGTCGCGCCGCGCTGATCTGAAATAGATTTTTCTAAACAGTCGAGCCTCTCTCTGTCGCTGAATTTTTGGAAGCCCGTCCTTCGCTCGCTGTCTGGCTTTGCGGTGGCACTCACACGTCGCCGACGGTTACGATTCATCGCCATCAGTCTGAGTCCCGCAGGTTGTACGCGTTGAAAAGCCATCCGATAAAGGGACCACCCCAGGTCTTTTGCGCGACATGTTGCAGGTCATCCCAGTCTTGAAGGGTGATCCCGTCTCCGTCGATTTCATCCAGGGGAATAAGCCACGCCCAGTACCAAACGGTCATCCAGTCGCCGTGGTCGCGGCAACAGAATCGTGCCTTCACGTTGTCGGCCGACTTGACCTCGTCGAAACCAGTCGGACCCCAGTGCGGCGAGGCGCAAACGATTTCAGCCGGGCGACCACACTCCTCACAGGCCGGTCTCTCAATCGGCGGATCGCCGAAAACTTCCGGTGGACTCAAAACCAATTCAGTCATTTTGCTGCTCCTCCTTAGCCGCCTTGCGAAACTCGAGCACCCCAGCCTCGACGGCCAGGACAACCCATCGCGCGAGCGAGCCCTCCCCGAGCTTCTGAGCGATAGACCTCCTGTGAGCAGCTACCGTGTGGGGGGAAATCGAAAGCATCCGCGCTATCGAGGCTCGCGGGTGCCCGCGAACGATCAGACCGAACACCTCGGTTTCTCGATGCGTGAGCCGATTAATCATCAGCCACGCGCTAAACCCTTTTCTCTCGTCATCCTCCAACGAGGATTCCGCCTTCGGGTATCTTGAACGGCGGCGAGCGTTGCTCTCCGATTTCATCAAGAACGTCTCGCGTCTCGATCGCTGCTCTTGCGACAATCTCATAGATCCCCTCGATTCGTCTTCGTAGTTCTTGGTCGCCTTCCACGATCCCCGTCGGCCCGAGTTCAAGCTTCAAATAGATCAAGCTGTCAAGAAGCTCTTCAAAGCAGGCGTCTAGCGGCGGATCGCCTTGCCAAGTTGGCCCGTACTCCTCGCGCCCCGCGCGGTACTTCATGTCCAGCGCGACGGGTAGCGGCACGTCCCTGAGTTTCCGCCCGTCTACAGCCAATTGGTGCGCCTGGCTCGGGCGCGGTCTCGTCGGCCGATAGCGATCATCTCAGCGTCGTTCACTAGACGCGACCGATCATCGCGTCTACCGCTGTATCGTCCGAGCTCCCAGGATAAAAAAGCTATCCCCAGGATCAGCGCGCACAGTGCGAGGTCAAATACTTCCATGAGTACTCCCCTTCGAGACGCGGTATACCCAAAGGCCATCCCCTCGCCGCCGGTTTTCCACGTTGTAACCGCCGTTTTGGCGCTTTCGCAGATCGCGGATTCGCGCGGATACGCCGGCCTCGCTCGCACCCGTGCGCGCAGCGAGTTCCGCCAGGGTCCACCATCGACCCCGCTCTCCGACCATTAGGTGTCGAACACGCCGAAGCACCGAGGTCAGCCGCTCGAAATCCTCGTTCGGATCGTAGGTGCTACCCGAAAAGGCACGACGCTTCGCCGCGCGTGTAGGCCTGTCGAACAACCCTTGCTGCACCATCTCTCACCCCCCCCCGGAGTTTTATCCGACTCTCCCGTGTCTACAGGAGTAGTGGTTTCCATCTGGGCGCGACCAGTCGCCTCCCCAGACAAACTCGATTTTCGTTCCCTCGTAGACGCCGCTTAGCGACTTCCAAAATTCTCCGAGCTCGGCGTGGTCTTCGCTTTTCTTGAGCCACCGACCCGCCCGGAACAGGTCGTAATCCTGCGCGAGCTTTTTTGTGTGAAGCGACCCCTCGAACCCCAATCGCTTCGCTGCCGGCGGATCTCGGTAGGCCCATGCGCGGCGAATTGTGTAACCCTTCATCCGCGCGAAGCTCTCGAGCAGACAGCACGCTTCAGAAAACAGCTCTTGCTTACGTCCTAGTTTCATGGCCTGGCTCCCCGTGGTCTTCGCGGTTGCTACCGCCTCCGAAAAGAGTTTCCGGAGTTGTCTCGGCAACCTCCGCGGTCAGAACAAACGCCTTGTGCGCGCACTTGGGGCAAACAAACAAGGTTGCTTCCGCGTAGGCTTCCGCCGGAGACCCGATCGCGATGGAATACTCCTGCTTTCTCTGAAACTCGCACACGCGATCAGCCGGCTCGCCGACCTCACCAACGCTTTGGCACGAAATGTAAACCGCCATCAGAGATGACCTCGCGAGCACCCAGGCACGAACTGAGCTCTCGTGGGGCTCAGCACCTCCCGTGCCCGGGTTCCCTCCGATGGAACTTCCGCCGGGGGATGCTCTGTGTTCGGGCGGTAAGCGGGTTGTTCCAACATCGGGTGGGGGATTGCTCGCAAGGCCGTCATAGCGGTTGGTCCGAAGCGGCCGAATTCGCACGGCCGTGTTCGATTGTCCAAAGGCAGAAGAGCGCCTTTCGAAGCGTGTTTCCCGTGACCTCTTTTTTGTCTTTCAGCCACAGTAGATATCCGTGCTCCTCGCTGTCACGCGCTGCGCGCTCCAGCTCGCCCCAAGTCCGCTCGCTCCACTTTCCGCTGCGTGCAACGGTGTCTTCCCTCCAGGCCGTGTACGTCGGCTCCGGGGGCGGCGTGGCGGATTGGGAATCGATAGTCGCCGTGAGGGGTTCAGCCGCACTCACCTTGCCGTTCGGGACCAGCGTTCGGCCCTTGCTCTTCTCCGCACCACTGCTGATGTTCTCAGCGTCTTCCGCAGCCAGATACAGCAGGGCGACGATTTGGTAGCGGCGCAGGTATGTCGCGTTCTTTCCGAAGCCCATGAGGTCTTTGAAGTTCACCTCGATCGGCAACTCAGATTCAACCGACTGATTCGACGGAGCATGCGTCACGGTGGTGACGATTGTCGTCAGCGGTTCAACGACGAGGCCCGTCTCCGGGTTTGCGCCTCCCGGGTTGTGACGAAACACCGTAACGCAGGAAATTTTCTCACTGCTCAAGTGCTTGTAGCTCTTGTCGATGACTTCAAAAATGTCCGCGTACCGTGACCCGTGTACTCCCTTCCGGTTTTTCACCACCGTTTCAAACTGGGAGCGCGCTCGGCAAAGCGCTTCGTGCAAGTTTTCGTTCGACACTAAAGCTCTCCTTCCAAAAGGCCGTCTCCGTCTCGAGCCCAGGGCGGCAATTCAATCGGCATCAACGCATCGGGGTATGAGCGGTACTCGTTTGTGTCTTGAATGCGCTTCACCTTCCGCAAACACGCCTTGTACGCGTACCGTCCGATTTCGATGCTCTCTTTGCCGAGCTCGTAAAACGCAACTCCGTGCGGCGGCTTCGTCTCCACGTAGATGAGGGCGAAGACCCGTGCGGGGTTGGGTTTCCCGCTCGCTAATGCGTAACCGTCCATGTAGAACGCCGCTTGCATCGCGACCGCCCACTTGTCAAGTGCGCGGGAAACCTGGGTTGGATTGACGGCGTCGGAACTCGTTTTGAAATCGACGATGAACTCCACACCATCGACGACGGCGAAACGGTCAATCCTCCCGGTACACTCGACACCCGTATCTTGGTCGGCCCAGCGGATTACGAGTTCGTTTTGCCCGGCGTCTTCCGGCAGGAGGAGCGCCCTGCCTGTCTGCGTTTCCAAAACGCGAGTACAAATAGTCTCAATCAAATCCCAGTCTTCCCACCGCACGGCCTCCTTGTCGGGGTTGGCCGCGACTAGTTCCTTCCAGGCCTTGCTTCCGCGGTGGGTTTTGATCGGAATTCCGTTGTCGTCTTGCACCGCCGCCCGGAAGTAGCGCTTCTCGAATTCGCTGCGCTCAAGCAGGCGCGCGTGGGCTTGCTGGCCCAGCGACATCGAATCGGTTCTGGACGGCGACATCAGCGCATGGCGGTAGTGAATGTCGGTCGTCTCGGCGAGCGGCTTGAGGTCGCTCTGGTGGGTGACGCGGAAGCCCTTCTCGTCTCGCTGGTTTCGGTAGAGCTCCTCGGATGTTCCAAGGTGGACACCGTGATCGAGCATCGTCAAACCACCCCCCCCTACGCTCGGCGTTTCGTGCCTGAAGGACTTTATAGCCTTCATGCACTTTTTTCAAGTGCAAAAATCCCCATGTGGCATTTTCGCGAAATCAGCGCTCGGTGGAGTCCCTGCGATCCTTTACGGCGATCGGCGGGGCCAACGGCGCCCTATCCCAGGCTCGAATCAGCTCGGCCTCGGACTCGATGTTGAGCCACAGCATCAGCGCGGTTTTGAGCTCCGGCCCCGCGACGTAATCCCGCTTGGAGTCTGTCGGCGCCGCCCGATCTAGCGTCATGACCCTCTGGAGTGTCGAGGGGGCGAGCTCGGCTCCGGCATCCTGCATTTGGCGCCAGATGCCGCGGACGTTCGGCCGGCGCCTCTCGTCAAACCCAATCGTGCAAAACGCAATCCTCTCCCGCTTGAAAGCCTCATGCCAGACCAGATTCCGAATTTTCCGCATGGTAACCGGCCCCGATTGGTCCGGCCGGCCACCGTTCTTTCGCTTCCGCTTCTTACTGGGAGTCATAACTACTTTTGTTCACCGTGGCTCGCGAGTGTTTTTTTAAGCTCTGGGAGCAACACGATAAGCGCTGCCCGAACCGCTTCCTCTGAGTCTCCGAACGCGCTGACCCGACCCTCTCCAGACAAGCGATCAGCTAGGAGTTCAAGCGCCGTTTCGCCGACCGGCGCAAGCTCAGGAATCGATATGAGGGCGTTCACGACGTTGCGGAATCGCTTAGAGGCTTCCTTGGACTCAACGTCGGATCCCAGTTCCGAAACACTCGCGATAATCTCGTTCACCAATGTTCGGTAGTGGTCGTCTAGAATTGAGCGATCGATATCGTCGGTCATCGCGACCACAAAATTAGACACTTCGGCGTTGACGGATTCGGTAAAGCCGGCCTGCTCATCAAGGGTGTGCTGCTGAACCTTCCCGAAGCCCTGAATGTGACTGTAAAGTTCGTCCTTATTCATCGAGACAAGGCCATCGAGTGAGCGCTTTTGGAATTCTTGGAAGCGAACCTTCAGGGCGTCGCCCGCACGGAGGGCGTTCCTCGTCGCGGTCTCGAAGAAAAGCTTTCCTACGTCTCTGGTCATGTTTCGGAGGCTCCTCGACACCTCATCTTTGAAGGCGGCACCTCCGGCGATCTCCAAATCCGGAAAGTCCTCCCCTCCCACAGAAAGTTGCTCGATCAGAGACCTATCCCGGTTGTCTGCAACATTCCTCGCATACTGATTTGCGAGGTCTTCAACCGTTTTCTTTCGGGAAGCTTCCTGACCGCGCGATGACGGATCGGAACTCCCTTTTGCGCGAAGCATCTCAATCTTTCCCATCGCTCTTTCATCCTTTCACTTGTCGGTTTCGACTAGTTTCCTGGTTTAGTTCAGGGCGATAATGTACTAAAAAGTGCATGTGGGCAATACTGCGAACATGACGCACCCCACAAATTCACGTTTGCGCGCTTTCCGGCAGCTTGTCTCGGAGCGAGGCGGTGACGGATCGGCGGCGGATGTTGCCGAGGCCGTCGGCGTTGCGCCCACAACAATCACGCGGATAGAGCTCGGTGAGCGCAGTCCGAATCTCGACACAGCGATGCGTATTTTGGCGTGGTGCGACCGCGCGGCGAAGGCCCATCGCATTCCAAAAGTTTCCCGCGTACAGCCCGAAGACCTTCTCCCGCCGGAGTGAATTGTGAATTTTCGCGACTACCTGCGGCGATTTAAGGCCGATCCGGACTGCAATGCGCGAGAGGATGAGGGTATTTCAACTCAAAACGAGGCGGTTAAAGAGGCCAACTGGAGCATCGGAGTGCGCGCGACGATCGACTGGTCTGCGGATATCGAGACAGTGAGGGCGCAGACGGCTCATGCGGTCGAGGTGATCGGCCGGTCGGCAGACCAAGCGCTCGACGCCGAACTCAGAGCTGAAATCGCTGATTCACAGCCGCTTCGGAGGGAGGCCCAGTGAAACGACCCCACCGCCGACGACCTTACGTAAAGATTGCGACGAGCGTGCTGCGCGAACCTTGGAGTTCAGACCAACTCGCGACTTTTGTTCGGCTGTGCTGCTGGCTATCGGATCGGTGGGCTCGGGACCAGTTGAGCTGGGAGGAGGCCTGCTCGGCCACCCTAAGTCGCCACGACCTCGCAGTGATCACGGGACGCGCGCAACTCGCGCACTCCCGGCGCGCTCTTCGCTCGCTCGGAGAGCACGTCTCACTCGCGATAAGCGTGCGGGGTGACTACACACTCATTTTTTGGCCTAAGTATGCGGATTTCCAAGACCTGCCGGGGCGGATCCCCGGGAAAATCCCGCAATCTGCTCCTGCTCCTGCTCCTGCTCATGCTCATGCTTCCAATAAGAGGAGGACGGGCAAGAAAAAGGCCTTGAAATCAGCCAATACAACGACCTTTCCGGAGGCCGGATCGGACGAATTCAAAGACCTCAGAAACTTCACAATCGAGAAGCTCAGGGTCGAGGCGCCCGAGATAGACGTGAGCCTCATCGACCAGAAGCTCACCGAAATCCGGGTTTGGTCTTTTTCAACAACCCCCCCTAAACGCCGCGACTGGAAAGAGAAGTTTCCGGGTTACGTGGTGAAGGATTTTCATCGCAATGGAAAAAATCAAAAGTCTCACCGACAATCTTCGCTACAGCTCAGCGTCGATGACGCCCTCGCCGAGATCGGCGAAGAGTGGAACGCAACCGGAGAACACTCAGTGGCCGGCGGATAACGACTTCCCAGCACGGATGATGATCATCTTCCGGCTTTTTAAGCTGCACAAAGAGGGCCCTGACCCGAAAACCAACATGAAGTTCTACGAGCTCGAGCTTCGCGACGTTCCGGCTTTCTGGCTGGACAAAGCGATCACGGAGATTTCCCACACTTACGGTGAGAAGGAAAAAAAGTGGCTTGGGAAAGCCCCTCTCCCGTCGATCCCCGAGGTTCGTTTCGTCGCAGCAAAACTCTTTCGTCGCGAGCGGGAGCGGGCGTCGGGTAGCGTCGGCTACTCGCCGCACGGCGGGCGAGAGAAGCTGCGTGTTGACCGAGAGCTTCGGCTGATGGCGGGCGGGCCCGAGCGAAACGGGCTGCTCGAATACTGCGCTGGAGAGATGATCGCCCCAATGCTCCAGGGAATCACGCCCAAAGGCGGCGGCCAGTAGTTGCCGAAGTACGCGCGGAAGGTGGACGACAACCAGGCCGAGATCGTCGCTGCGCTTCGCCGGGGAAACCATCAAGTGGTGACGATGAACACGTTACCGGCCGGATTTCCGGATTTAATCGTGTGTCGTGCAGGGTACTGCCACTTCGTCGAGGTGAAAGCGATTAAGGGCGGGCGAATCACCCCGGCTCAGTACGATTTCCATCAAGACTGGCAGGGCCCGCCGATCAAGGTGGTGAAAACGATCGACGAAGCCTTCGAGGCAGTATCAGGGCGATATTGATTGGTATTTCAATCCGTCGATCAGATCGGCCGAAGGTACGGGGAGCTCGGCGGGACGCTTGTTTCGGTTCGAGGCATCGACCTTGTCGCCGCCCGTGGCGAGGTGTGCGTTTTTTGTGGTGGCCCACAGACGCGGATCAAACGCGGAAAGGTGAACTCGCCTGGGCGGTGGTACTGGGAGACTATTTGCGCCGTATGCCGAGAGCCCTGGGAGGGGGAGTACTACGAGGTGCTTCGACGCTGGGTTCAGGAGGGCTCGACGACAAACGGCGTCGAGTCTGAGATTGTCAACCGAATTGACGAGTGGAGAACGGTTCGCCCGCTGGTCGAGGTTCCAGCCCGGCGAGACGCTCGCGGGCTCACCTTCCCCCGAGGACGCTGGAGGTTCTGTGTCACCGCTTGGTTGCTTTACGTGCAGCCGAGGTTTTCGTCCTATGAGGAAGTGGCCGATTACGGCGGCGAACACCACGCAGACCTCGGTGACATCTGGACGGAAAAGAGAGTTCGGAGCGGCGTCTCAAAGGCGCGAGGCGTGATCCAAAAGCGCGGCCAGGTGGCCGGCGTTCTCAGATTGGAGGCCGAAGATGCCCGCTTTTAAGGAAACAAACAGACTGCTCACAGTGACCCAGGTCGCGAGAGAGATCGGGATCAACGACGACAACGGTCGTCGCCGGGTGAGGCGGTTGATCCGAGCAGGTAAGCTGCAAGCGGAAGACCACGGCACCGGGGACCAGGCGTACTGGTTGATCGATGAGGGGTCGCTCAAGCGCTACTTGCGTGAACGCGGACGGGGGTGATCTATACTCCGCACTCTGCTGGCCGTTTCCGTCTACGCGGAAACATAAAAAACTTCGTGACGGGTAAAAAAACGAGAGCAGATCGGCCAAGGCGGACACACCGGGCCTAGACCGTGGGCAGCGTTGTCCTGTAGTTTTCCAAGGATCTCGCACTGCACCCGGAGGCCGATTTGCCCACGAATCTTGGCCCCAGTGTCGTTGTGTCGTTCGACGCAACGGAGTTCAGGCAGCGAGCTCGCCACCTGAATGCGCATGAGATGCCAAAAGCAATTCAGAAGGCGCTTTGGAATACCGCTGAACGTGTCAGAGACGACGAGCGCAAGTGGGCGAAGCGAACCTTCAAAAAGTCCAAGCGCCGGTCTCGGAAGAACTTTCTAATCCGAGGCATCCGGGCGAAGGGCGGTCGCTACACCCCCCAGAATACCGCGATGGTGTACGCCGCGGGTCGCGCTGCAGCGATTTTCCCCGACCATCACAAAGGTCGGTTTCTGACCGCGGCCCAAATGAAATTGGGCGGCGTAGACCAGCGGAAGAGATCCCCCGCGTCCCGTCTCAAAGTGAAAGATGAGATGGCCGTGCCGACCAGGGCGATTAAGCGCAACGCTAAGGGTGAAGTGGATCTGCTCCGCTATGCCACCGAGCAAGAGCTTAAAGAGCGGCATTTCGTCCTCGTCAACCAAAATGGGCAGCGACTGTGGGCCGTTCGGACGAAGCGAAAAAACCCGCTCAAGCGAGCGCCGCGGAAGTTAAAGCGCTTCAACACGAAGCAAAGCACGGTGATCTTCATGTTTGTGCTGAAGACGCGCACAAAGCTGAAAGAAAACTTCCCGTTCTACCGGATTGCTCACAGAAGAGCTCCGAAGCATTTTCCGAAGGAACTCCGAAGGACGATCGCTCGAGCGACTGAGTCCAAGCGCTTCGGTCGGACGTTCACTGCGTGAAACGCAAATCCAATAATGAGGAAATAGATCTGGAGGCTCAAAAAGCGGTCGGGCCTTTTTTGGGGAGTTAAGGTGCGCGCCCCCGGAGGGCGAGATTTTCCGTCGTCCCCCGAGGAATCCCCCGAGGGTGTGCCCAGCGGGATATCCCGCGGGTGATCTATTTCCGTCTTTGTGTGGCGTTTTTCACACGGCTACCTTTCGTCATTTGCTGTGGTTTAACGCCGCGCCCGAAGGCGCCGCGCCCCTCACCTAGTCCCTATTGATCACCTTCTCGGGGTCGAGCGTCTTGAGGTACTCGATGGCCTCGGTGGCGGTTGGTCGCGTTCCGTCACTCTTCGTCATCCAGTCGATTTCGTGCTCACCCTTTTCTTCTAGCTTGACCTCTAGAATATCAAGTGCCCACCCCGCGGTGATTCCTATCCTTCGCATCTTGCTATCGCTCTGACTTTCCATCTCGGTCTCCTTCGTTTGTGCATCGGACTTGGGACCGACGCTGTGGTTTAACGCCGCGCCCGAAGGCGCGGCGCCCCTCACCTAGTCACGGGCAGTAGCAGGCGTCGCAAGCTCGCACCCCGGCGATATATCTCGCGAGCGAAGCACCGCAGGATTCGCAGGTTCCGGCTCGGTTTTCGACAAAGCGGCGAAGCGCCGCAGCCACCGCCAGTTGCTGGTGGATTTTCTGCTGGCCGCCGTTGGGAGCGTCCAGCCACGCGAGTTTCTCGCGAGCTTCTGCCAGCGTGTACCGGTACAGCGCGTGCAGGTCGTGAGCGACCCACTCCCATACCAGTTCGTAAAGTTCGGAACTGCCGTCTCCCCAGACCTGGAAATCTTCTCCGCGTTGCTGCTTTGTCCAAGCCTCGAAAGCCTCGGATTTTTCATGCGCTGCGATCCGGGAGAAGTGGTCTACGGCATCGCCGTAGTCCTCGAAGGTGGAATCGATTACCTCCCTTTGGTGCGGAACTTCGATAACGATGTACATGTCCGCGTTCATGACTTCACCCCCTTTTCCTCGTCGCTCGGTGTAGTAGAAAGTTCGTCGAAGGTCGCCACAGCCCACTCGCCGCGAGCGTCCACGATCCAGTACGCGTTCCCGTTGTCCGGCTGGAATTCGATAACCCAGTACGGTCGCCGCCTCGTCCCCCAGAACACCATGTCCCCAGGCGCGAAATTTTCGGCGTTCATTTTAGTTGTCCTCCGTGTTGTCAGTTAGATATGCGAGCGCACCGCACTCCGGGCACTCGCCTTCCGGAACCTCGCCTCCAGGATCAACGCGCAGCGAAAGGTCGCTGATCTCGTTGGCCTCGTTCCCCGTCCAATCGCAGTTATCGCATGAGAGTGTCATCTCTAATCTCCTTCGGTTTTCTCTATCGCGAGAAGGTGGCAAATTTCGTCCGCTCTTTTTTTAGTGAGTCCATTCGTGTAGCCAAGGCCGTCGCACATAAAGCGAACGAGTTTCTCGCGCTGCTGATCGTTCATCTTTCTCCACGCGCAGCGCGCGTCGGATAGCGCCCTCTTCTGAGCGCGCTCCGGGTCTCGGTTTTTTTCTGCGTTCTTCATCTCGGTCTCCTTCGTTCGTTCGTTCGTTTAATGCAACCGCGCTATGCGGCTGCGAGTACCTGGCCCACGATGCCGCGCGCCATCTGGACATCGATTGCGTTTCCGATGAGCTTGCTCGCGAGCTTTCGCTGGCGCGGCAGCCGATACGAGTCGGGGAACGACATCGACCGGGCCATCTCGCGCGGGTTAAGAACCCGAACGCGGTCGCCGTCAACGAGATTCCATTGCGTACCGCTTTGAGTGGTCGCGGTAGGGAATTGCTCGTCGAGCGATCGGCCGCGGCTCTCGGACACGTTCGCCCAGAAGCAACGGCGTCCCGCCTCGCGCTGTGCTTTCGCGATACGCGTGGTCATTCGCTCGGGCTTGCTCGCGATCTCGGTCCAGCGGTTTCCGTCGTCGTCGTCCGCGTCGAGGCAGTCGCCGATTGTCGGAGACGCGATATCCAGGCGCGGTGCGAGCTCGATACCCTTCCCGCCCAAGTTGGCGGTGACGACAAGGCGCTCCCGCTCTTGCGCGCCGCCGTAGTTCACTGCGTTAATCCGGTGAACGCGAGTCGCGTATCCGAAGGCCTGCAAAACGCCGAGCCAAGCGTCGAAGCCGTCCCACGCGGTCATCATATCGACCACGTTCTCGACAACGATATGGCGAGGACGCAAAGTGTCGGCGGCGGCCAGGACCGCCCAGCTAGTGTTGCGGTCGCGCTGCCCCTTGACGCGGATGCGCGAGGGGTCCGGAGCGTGGCTGCCGCCGCTGCCCTTCCGCGCCGGCTGGCCGGCTTGACTGAAGCCCTGGCATGCGGGGCTCGCGAGGAGAATGTCGGCCTCGGGGCAGAGGGTCCAATCCATCTCGGCCAGATCCTGCTGTACGTGCTCCACGCCCGGGTGGTTGGCCGCGTGACACTCGACGGCCGCGTCCCAATGATTTGCGGCCAGGACGACGTTGACGCCGGCCGCTGTAGCGCCGGTTGTGAAGCCGCCAGCGCCGGAGAAAAGGTCGATTCCGATTTTCATGACACTACCTCTAGTTGTTGCCAACCCATAAAATAGATTAAAGAATAGTTTTCGACAACCCTAAGAACGAAACCCGTTTCCATTAATGAGGAAATCCCTCTCTGGGGGGGAAAAGCGATTGGACCGTTTTTGGCCCGCTTAGCCTCGGGCTGGGGGTTTACGCACCCGTAGCGTCTTCCCCACATCGCGTTGGGTGCTTCCGCACCCGCTGCGTTTTCCCCACATCGCGTTGGGTGCTATTTCCTGCGTATTGTTTTCCCTACAACGAACCCGGGCCGTAGGCGTGCCCCGGGCCGTGGGCGTGCCGCGGGCCG
>CEUZ01055395.1_pt1 | contig 12794 bp, 17 predicted proteins | sample 361511 | NCBI WGS metagenome assembly CEUZ01 (sample SAMEA2622822, study PRJEB7988) | marine metagenome | biome: marine biome (ENVO:00000447); feature: surface water layer (ENVO:00002042); material: "saline water (ENVO:00002010), including plankton (ENVO:xxxxxxxx)" | depth 5 m
AATTCTTAATAAATTCTACACCATCTAAATTTTGTTATGCTAGTTGATAAAAAAATTCTAGGTGGTGGAATAGCTATGATTGTTGTAGGTATGGCAATTAGTGCAATGCTTACAGATATGGCACCAGTGGGAAGAGAGGGGATGACAGATGAACAAATTGCAGAATTTTTACTAGAAGAAAGAGAAAATGAAGATTACACTACTCTATCTGGAATATTAGTTGGTGTAGGATTTTTACTTGTTTTGATAAGTTTTGGCGCTCGAAGAAAACGAAAAGGTGGTGCCAAGAAAACAGAGAAGAAGCCTGAGACTAAGTAAAAGATTGAATTTTTTCAAAGAACGTGTTTCTTTGGATAGGTATTCGACCAATTTCCTTGACTAGTGTAGCTAAATCAAGTAAAGATGAATTTGTTGGTTTTCCTGCAGCCCGGTAAATCTCTTCTGAAAATGCAGTTCCCACAAGATCACTGCCACCATGTGATAATGCTACTTGAGCTAATTTTGTTCCATATGCAACCCAATAAACAGATATGTTGTTAAGAGATTCAGCTAGCATTAGTCTTGATAATGCAATAATTTTAAGATCATAAATTGATGAACATTCATGATCAACTCTATGCTCCTTTTCTAATTCTGTATTGTCTAAACTAAATTTCAGTGGAATGAATGTTAGAAATCCACCTGTCTTATTTTGTAATTCCCGTATTTTTATCAAATGATCTATGATGTGTTCTGGTTTTTCTATATGGCCATAAAGCATTGTGACATTACTTTTAATTCCTAAATTATGTGCAACCTCAATTGTGTCAAGCCATTTCTGCCCAGAACATTTACCACGAATAATCTTTCTTCGTATATCTGGATGAAATAATTCAGCACCACCGCCTGGCATGGTATTAAGTCCTGCTTCTTTTAATCTAGATAAAATTTCTGTTACCGAATTTTTTGTTAGTTTTGAAAGATAATAAATTTCAGCTGCAGTAAATGCCTTAATTGTCATTTCAGGATGTTTTTTCTTAATCAATGACATCATGTCCTCATAGTAATCTAATTGCAAATCTGGATGAAACCCACCCACAATATGTACCTCTGTGGCACCTAATTCTTTTGCAGATGCTACTCGCTTTTCAATTTGTTCAGGTGTTAATGTGTAAGCATCTTCTTCTTCACCTTTTCTATAAAATGCGCACATCTGGCAACTTGCTGCACATAAATTAGTATAATTCATGTAATATGATGCTGCAAATGTAACGTTATCTCCTACTAATCTTCTTCTGACTATATCAGCTGTTGCCCCAGCAATATGTAGATTTTCATCTTGAAGTATCTCCATTCCATCATCAAATGTTAGTTCCTCACCATTTATTGCATGTTCAATGGCAGTAGAATTTCCAACTAATTCCTCTAGCATGTCTAACATAACAATGAAGAAAATATAAAACAATGTAACACAGAATTCAATTATGGTTCTACCACTTGTAGATGAAGATAAACCAAAATGCTTTTTGTGCCATAACAAATTTGATGACTATGATGCACTTCGTGAACATCAGGAAACCTCTCATAAGGATTTTTTTGAGTTTCATGAGAAACAGGAGAATCGACAGCCATCTCCTGGAGATGTGTCTATTTTTTAGATTTTTGTGATTTTAACAATTCAAGTGCCTTCTGTTTGCCTATATTAGCCAAATCATAATCTTTGTCTATTGTTAGTGCCTTCTTGAAGCAAAATAAGGCATCATTGAGTTTTCCCAATTCTCCCAATGACATTCCCTTGCATGCAAGTGCCATGGCAAAGCGAGGTTTGATTTTAAGAGCAGAATCATAACAATCAATAGCATCAGAAAATTTTGATTTTGCATGAAGTAATGTTCCTTTTCCAATTAGAGCATCCAAGTTTTTAGAATCCTCTCTTAAGACTAAATTATAAAATTGAAAGGATTGTGAGTTTTTTCCCATTCTGTGTAAAGTTGCTGCTTTATCTAAAAGTGCAGAAATGTTTGTAGCATCAGATTCTAAAATTTTGTCATAAAGTAAAATTGCTTCTTCAAATTCTTGTTCTTCGGCAAGATCAGATGCTTGCTCCAACATTTTTTGGAATCGATTATTCACTGTTAGATTATGATTTACCTAGATAATATTGATTCTTGTTAATTTTTTGTATATTCCAAATCCGATCAAACCTATTATTCCTGATATAATTCCAATAAAAATATACAATGGTGTGAAATCTTCTGAAAAATATCTTGATTCCAACCATGCATTCGGAAGAACTGTTACAAAATCATTTCCTGAAAAATCTTCAATATATCCTATTGCAAGTGCAAGCTTTCCTGATTCGTCATTCTTATCAAATACTGCCAAATAATATGTTCCAGAAGCTTCTAATTCAAAATCTATCTCTTGTCTCTCCCAGTATGTGATTTGACCAAATGGCTCATAGAATTCTTTAGATGGAAATGAACCTTTAAAATCAAAAATATGTGCAGAGTATCCCTCTGGTATTGGATAATTAAAACTAGAATTTGATTCTGGATTTGGTAATCCATCCACTAATTCAAGAAATATTTCAGGTCCTATTAACACAAGTGACGGTGCAAAGTTTTCAAGTCCATCAAGTTTTGGAATTACAATACTACTGTAAAGCCTATCATCTTTTTTTGCATCAAATTTGTAAAAAAGAGGTTTTTCATGAAGATTTTCATACATTGCCCAAGAAATAACAGGATCTGGAATCTCTAATGCAGATTCTATAGTAGTATTTGATCCATCAGTTGGAATTAGTTTATGACCAAATGCGGATGATGGTAAAAATAGTATTAGACAAAAGAATCCAGCAATAATGATTTTTCTCATGATAATTACTAACAATTTGAGAATTTAATAGATAGTCAGTCCATACCTAGTCATAAAATCATAGTGACCACGCCTAAGCTAATAACTGGTGCTAACTTAAAATTTTTCTTTGTTTGTTAAATAGAGACAAAAAATAAAAAAATACATGGAAATGAATTTGCCACTAAAGATTAGAATGAAAATTTTAGATTCTCAAGAAAAACAACTTTTTGGTAAAGTGAAATTTCATGATAATAATTTTGATTTAAAAATTATTGAAAATAGTGAAAATATAATCAAAGTCCCATTCCGTGTAATGGGTGTTACAGGAGATAAAATCCTGGTTCGTGTTTCAGGTGCATCAGGTGTCTATGCTGAAGATCATGTTATATTTCAAGGAAAATCAGAAATTGTTGAACTTTCTTCATCAATTATATTTTCTGAAATTAAAAACTTTGAAAACAAGTTTGATACAATAGAGATTTTTCTAAAGTGATCAAGCCCAACTTAATAGTTTATTGATTGATTTCTGACCAAAAAAGAATCCTAAGGATATTCTTTTTTTGCCACCTGTAATTTTTTGAATTAAATGAAAGAAATTTGGATTAATGATTATCATACTTCCAGCACTAGGGAAAATATTTACAGATTTGAAATTATTAACTATTTCTTCAGAATAACCAAAATTGGGAATTCTCATTTTCTCATCTTCTGGTTTCCAAAATCTTTGAAAAATTTTCAGAGAGCCCCCACTTTGTGGTTCTTGTAAATAGAGAATTGCTGATAGTTGATTCTTCAATCTAGAAACAGAATAATCTGGCATTTCAAAATTTGTATTATCACGATGCAGATGTATTTTATCATTTTCATTATGAACTCTGATCACTGCATCAGAATATGATAATGTATTTTCATTAGCTGTAAAAATTTGTTTTTTGAAAATTTCTGAAATCTTATCTTTCATTTGTTGAATTGGTGAGAATCCATCAAAAACATCTTCTAATAATTGATTGGAAAAAAATGCATTTTCAAAATAGTTTTTTTTATCATAGATATGGGCACTCAATGATGTTCCAATCTTATATGAAAAATAATTTCCTTTATCCAACTGCTGCTGTGAAATCTTGTTAGATATAGACAGACAATCTGATTTTGATAGAATTTTGGGAACAATTATGGCAGGGATCATGCCTGATGTGATTTCATGATAGATTGTAGAATTTGATTTTAAGCATATTTTTGGCATCCAAAATGTAGACAATTAATACCCACCAGCTCCTGAATGAGAGACACTACAAACTAAATGATTCTCAGAATTTCTTCCTGAAATTTCACATTTGATAAATTTGTCTTTTAGATTCTGTTCAATTGATAAAATATCTCTGGAATTCTCATCAGCAGGAATGCTTGGAATATCAATTTCTGTAAACTCAATTTCTTCAATGTTTTGATAGCTATCATTGTTTGTCTCTTTTTGATGTGAAACATTCATCTCAAATGATTTTGTAGAAATTATTTTTGTAACAGTCCCCCAAATAATGTCAGTCATTTTCATACATGAAAACGAGTGATGTTATGGTGCAACGACTAGATTCAATGGAATGTCTGCACTTCCAAATGATTCATTTATTCGCAAATAGTAATCCTTGCTGGAATCATATTCAAAATTTTCATAACTTCCATAACCAATTGCTGGTCCCCATAAGATATTAGCAAATCTTGTTTGTCCTGGATTTAATGTGATTTGTCCAGATGTAAAGTCTGAACCAGAGTTAACCCATTTTTTACCTCCATCCCAGACAGTATAATTACATATGGAAGGACTAGTACATGTTAGTGACTCTTTTCCTGTACCAGTGTTTTGAACCAATATTTGCAAGTTCAAGAGAGGTTGTCCAGTTGCAGTGTATGCGATGTTATTGTATTGCTTAACTCCTTTTCGAGTTTCTTCTTGCCAATCAGAGACATAATAATATGCTATATTACCAATTTGATATTTTTCTCCACTATTCATGTATGATTTTAATTTGTGTTCGTCTTTGATTGCTTTTTCACAATCACGGATTTCTCTACCATTTCTTTCACCATTATCACAAGAGGCTATCATTGCGTCAAGATCTGCATTGTCTGATGATTGTGATTTAGTTTCCTCTTTTGGAGTTGTTTGATATTGTGATTTTGCTGCACCATCATCACTTACAGCGCTAGCACTTACTTGCATAATACCCATTTTAATCAAATATTGTAATCCATTGACAAAATCATTTTCAGAAATTGTGCCATCTGCCCACCATCCTGCATTATTTTTTACCCATTCTGGAATTGTATCAGATGTGGCAGAACTTCTAGTTGTTGATGGAACAGTGATAATCCCTTGCTCTATCATATATTGCACTCCTGAAACAAATGCCGTATCATCAATCTGACCTGCTGCCCACCATCCTGCATTATTTTTTACCCAATCTGGAACATTTGCAGCTTCTGCACTAGTTATTGACATAGTCAATAGCATAATACCCACAATGCCTGCGAATAATACCTTCATTGAGTTTTTTTATCAATTAGCATATTTAAGCAGGTGCTAATTGTGAATCTAGTGACTAACTAATTGCATAAATATTCATACTTTAATTAGATAAAACTAGAATTTTTTCTATGCCAAAATTTTCATTTGTAAAAATAGTTGATGTTGATAGAGACAAATTCTTTGCAATCAGCACAGATTATGAAAATTTTAAAAAAATTTTACCAAACTATTTCAAAGAATTAAAGATTATTGAATCTGATGGAAATAAAACTAAGATCTTTGAAACACTTAGTTTTTTAGGAAAAACTGTGGATGTAAATACCGAACATACAATTGAGAAACCTGATAGACATATTGTTAAAATGCTAGATGGGCAAGCAAAAGGAACAATTTTTGATGAATTGTATGAAAAGGTGGAACAGGGTACAAAAGTTACAATAAATGTAGATTTTGTTTTGCAAGGTAGTTTAAAGATCTTGGGTGTATTTGCAAAAAAGAAAATAAAAAATAGTATGGAGGTCGTTTTAGATGAATTTGCAAATTATGCAAAAAATTCTCAGAGAGAATCTAAATAATTTCTAATTTTTGGATAGGCTAAAATTGCACTATGTGCAGCTGAATCAGTTCCTATTCCGTAACTTATAGTAGAATCACCTACAAAAAATAATCCCTTAATACTTGATATAGAATGAGGCATTTTATTTTTCCACACTAACCCTGGTTCTTTAACAACGGCTTCAACGAGTTTCCATGCCATAGGTCTATCCCATAATAGTGATTCTTCAAAATCAGGATAAATGAATGATAATTCTTTTTTCATTTTTGATACTATTTCATTAATTCTGGATTTATTTTCAGTTTCTTCTGGTTTGACAGGAGTTCCAACAATGATTAAATGTTCATTTTTTGGTGATACAGAAGGTGTGATATTCGAAATAAAGAATATGCCTTTTGAGACATAATTTTCTCCTACAGGAAAAACCACTTGTCGTTCATCTAATTTCTTAGATAATGCAAAATGGACCTCTACTACAGATGTGGTCTTATTCAATCTGTTAGTTTTTTTAATAAAGGAATCATCAAAAATTCCAGGTTCAAATAACTGATTTATGGCATGATATGCTGGATAAGAGATTATCACACAATTTGTTTTTTCTATAGTTCCATCAGTTAATTCAACACCTATGACTTTAGCATTTTCTACAATAATTTTTTTTACTGGATGACCTAGATTTACAGTTGAATTTTTCTCAATTATGTAATCTTTCATTACCTTGCAAATCATATCATATCCACCCATGTCAGGATATGCAAATTCACTAGTTCCGCCCTTGAATGGATTTGCACGAATTATTGTTCTTGCAAATTCGCCTAAGGAAATGTGATCAGTGGTATCAGCAAATGCAAGCATGCAAACAGCTTCAAAAAATTGTTTTGAGTGAAAATCAAGTTTTGATGTGACAGTAGTTAATGAAACAGAATCTAATTCTTCAGCTTTTTCTATACTCATAAATGCCATTGGAAGTAAAATTTTAAGTAATGAAATTCTGCTTTTAAATGGAATTAATGACATTTTCAAAATATCAATTATTCCTTTTGGGTATGTATGGAATTCATTATCATAAAAAGCAATTTTATCAACAATTGCTAATTTTAATCTAGATTCTATCTTAACCAATTTTAAAATTTCATAAATTGCAGATTTTTTGTAAAATGGCATAATATGAAATCCATTATCTAAAATATGATTTCTGAATTTAATTGACTTTGTTCTGCCACCAACATGTTCGGTTTTCTCAAAAACTGAAACGTTATGACCATCATTAACAAGTAATGTGGCTGCTGATAAACCTCCTACCCCAGCACCAATAATGATGACTGGGGTTGGTATTTCGGATAATTGATTAGAATTCATTTTATGCTGCAGCTGATGTAGCAGTTTCTTTTGAATCTATGGATTTTTTCTTGTTACGGGATTTTGTTCTAAGAATCATTTTGCAACATGGGCACCGAATTTCTGGTGTATCCATCCATATTTCACACCAACTACAGCGTTTTAGTCCAAACTGATATTTTTGTGAATTTGGAATTTTTATTACTTTGTACTTTACACATATTCCTTTGCATGATGCTCCCATAAAGAAAATTTGTATTTATGATATATAACAGCTATGCACTATTTCATTCTAGTGCTAATTTTTTACATTTTACTAAGGAATAACCGATCAATCTTTGTTCAGAAGTTGATTTCATTTTTTTCATAGATTCAAACAAAATCTTTTCAACGTATGAAGAATACTGTGTAAGAATTTTCTTTCGTAGTTGCACCCTGTTTTCTATGTAATAGTTTGCTAAAGGTATGTAAACACTATGTCCAATCTCATTAAATTCTAAAATCTCAAATTTATTTTTTAAGATTAAATTTTTTAGAAATTTTTCTGAATAATGTTCAGAAGACCAAGTGAATTTTAATATTCCAAGATTTGCTAAATTAGAATTCTTAGTAGCAGTAGGAATTGCTAAAACAAGGATGCCATTATCTTTCAAAACTCTATATGATTCAGAGATAAAATCTTTAATTGGTTTGAAATGTTGAGCGGATTCCAAAGCAATGATTCTCTCTACAACAGAATTAGAAAATGGAAGTATTCGTGCCGTAGAATTGAGTTTGAATATGTTTTCAGATACTGAAGAAGATAATTGTGAAAAATTAACGTTTATTGAGGATATCTCTAATCCTGGAAATTGCTTTTTCCAAATTTTTGCAGGTCCTAGAAATCCACTGCCAACATCCAAAATAGATTTTGCATTAGATAATTCTGCCATATCACTAATTTTCTGACATAGTTTGTACTGTGCATCAATAGGATTTTCAGTATTTTTATCCCAATACCCAAAATTTAGCATGTCTCCACCAGTTGAAATCCCCATGACAGGTGATAATGAATCATATAATTTTACAACGTCATTTTCATTACGTCTAAACGTCCATAGAAAAAGATCTACTAGATTTATTGACATGATAAAAAGGAGTGGACAGTGAATATATGATTTTTAAGGTAAATCCACTATCTCCTCAATACAGTGACTGTGGACCCATATTCCTTCTTGGTTCTTGGAAATTTCTTTGCCAACTCGGATTTCATCTCCACAGCTCTGGCATTTTCCAGGATATCTTGCTTTCATGAATTATAAAACAGTTTTAATGGTAAATGTGATTCTGTATCAGAATAATTGACTTAAGCTTAGTATGATTTGAAAAATTTCTCTGATAGGGATCAATTTTTTTGAGCGTTTTTGTCTAGGAATTGAGGCAATTTGCATATTATAGATCAAAATAAATAATTAGTCATGAATAATGAGAGAGGAAAAGAAAATGACTTTTGGGATAATGCTAACAAATATTCATCATGGTCAAATGGTGAATATGAATTTCTAAAAGAAATATCTTTCATTATGGTAAACTTGCATCATCAAGATAAATCTAATGAATAGTGCTAAAGAAAAAAAATTATCACTAGAAAGCATCTCTAATTAATTCAAAATGATATTTTCTATTTATGAAGGAATATACTATTCCTATGGAACATAGATGTAGTGATTCTAAAGGGAAAAATATACTTTTGATAACTGATGTTTCAACTGGAGAAATATTATGCTCATTTTGTGGTGAAGTGATTTATGAAAATTTATCAGATATGGGTCGAGAAAATCTACAAACTGGAGAAGACTATCTAACAAAAGCAAGAACAGGAAGAAAATTCACTCTTGCATTCAATGACATGGGTCTTTCAACAGTAATAGAACAAACAGATCGAGATGCAACAGGGAAATTTCTCAGTGGTGATATGAAAAGAACTTTTTATAGATTGAGAATGTGGGATAAAAATAGTAAAGCGCTTCCTGGACACAGAAACATGCAAAAAGCTTTCACATTGTTAGAGGGCTTGAAGGCAAAACTTTCGTTATCTGATTCTACTGTTGAACAAGCAGCATACATTTACAGAAAAACACTTTTAAAAAAAATTGGTAAAGGTAGAAGTATACCACTTGTTCTTAGTGCATCAGTCTATGCAGCATGTAGATTTACAAACACACCTAGAACTATTCAGGATATTTCAAATGCAACAAATTTAAGAAGAAAAACAATTCATAGGATTTATCGTCTATTAGTAAAAAATTTGGATTTAACTTTAGATGCATACAATCCAATAAATTTCATTACTAGGATAGCAACAAAAACAGATGTTTCAGAAAAAACAAGACGAGATGCAATAAAATTATTGATAAAAGCTGAAGAAATGATGATAACGAGTGGGAGAAACCCAGTTGCGATGGCGGCTGTAGTAATTTATCTTGCTGCTATTTCAAATAATGAATCAATTACACAAACACGAGTATCAAAAGCCTCAGAGATTAGCAGTGTTACAATTAGAAATCTTTGTAAAAAAATTAAAGATGCAAAAATTTTGCCAGTTTCTAACCTAGTTCATTTTTCTTAATTCCACTTGTTTCAATTTCATAACGAAGTGGTGCAGGCAAATCAAGATAATTTTTATTCACAAGAATTTTAATTTGATCATCCGGAACTTGAACATGTTTAAGCAGTTTTCCACGTTGATGTGCATATGCTTTTTTCCAAAATCCAATTCCATCAAATGTTTCAATTTTAACCATTAGTCTCTGTCTATAAATTCAGTTGCTTGTGGTGGTTCTGGACTAAGTCCTTTTCTTTTTCTTATGTCTTGTGTAAGAGTTGCTGCGATAGATTTTGGAACCGGTGTCCATTCCTTGAAATGAGTGTTCCACATTGCTTTTCCAGCTGTTTGCCCACGCATTTTTTCTGAAATATCAAATGTTTCAACTGCTGGAACTTCACCAATAACAATACTTGTTGCTCCTTTTTGTTGCATATCAAGAACTTTTCCACGTTTTCCTTGTAAGACTGATGAAACATTTCCAATTAAATCAGTTGGAACACGAACTTCAATTGCAAGCATTGGTTCCAGTAATACAGGTTCAGCTGATAAAAATGCTGCAAGACAAGCACGTCTTGATGCAGGACCTAATTGTGAAAGACCTCTATGTGCTGTATCCTCATGAGGAACAAAGTGTGTAAATGTAAATTTACAGTTTCTTACTTGTTCTTTTGTTAAGCCACCTTCACTCATTACCTCATCAAATCCAGAAAGCAGTGAATCAGTTGATTCATCTACAAATTGTACACCTTTTGTACCGTTAATCATTATATTACCACGTGAATCAAATCTCATTACTTTCTTTGCAACGTCTGGTTCCCAACCATGATCACGTAAAATTTGTGCTGTTTCTTTCTTATCTTTCATCTCACCTAAAGTTCCATTTCTACACATCTCTGCGATTTCAGGTTCTAATGGTTCAACTCTCATGAAGATTTTGTTATGACGATTTGGAGATTTAGCCATTACAGGTTCACATGCACCATTAATTGTTTCTCTATAATTGATTAATGGTTCAGATGTAACAATTTCAACTTTAGCATCTTTAATCAAATTAACTGCTACATCAAGGTGCAATACACCCATACCGGCCATGATAGTTTCACCACTTTCTTCATCAATTTTGATTACAAGATTAGGATCTTCTATAGTTAGTTTTCTCAAAACTTCTACAAGTTTTGGTAAGTCTTTTGGATGTTTTGGTTCAATTGCCATTTGAACTACTGGTTCAGAAACATATTTTGATGCTTCAAAGACATCACATTCTTTAACTGTTGAAACAGTTTGGCCTGCTCGTGCTTCTGTTAATCCAAGTAATGCAGGGATATTTCCAGCAGATAGCTCACCAACCTGTTCTCTTACATTAGACATGAAAAAGTTCACAGATTGAACACGTCCTTCTCGTTTTGAATCTATAATATTAATAGTCTGACCATCTTTAATTTTTCCTGAAAACAATCTACCAATAGCAACAGGTCCTGCAGCAGGATCAATTGTCATATTAACGATCATCATTACAGTTGGACCATTATCATCACAATTGAGAATTGATTTACCTAAATCAGATTCCAAATCACCCTTCCAAATTTTAGGAATCCTATATTTTTGAGCAACATGTGGTGGAGGATGGTGTTTTACAACCATTCCTAACACAGCTTCTGCCAGTGGTGCTTTTTCTACCAAATCTTCAACTTTGCCAGAATCTGAATATGCATCAATTACATCTTTGAATGTTACACCTTTTTTCTTCATTACATCTACGTTAATTGCCCATCTGTCTTTAGCAGAACCAAATGTTACACTACCATCTTGAATGGAAACCTTCCATTTTTCTTTATATTCATCCTCAGCATACGTGTCAATTAATGCATTAAAATTTGCGACAACACTTGCAAGAGTTTCTTGCATTTTTTCAGGGGTTAATCTAAGTTCTTTTATGAGACGATCAATTTTATTAATATACAAAACAGGTCGAACTCTTTCTTCTAGAGACATTCTTGTTACAGTCTCTGTCTGAGTCATAATTCCTTCAACTGCATCACATACAACGACTGCACCGTCAATTGCTCGTAGACTTCTAATCACACGTCCAGAAAAATCTACGTGACCTGGTGTATCAATCATATTTATCACATAATCATTATCATTTTCTTGATAATGCAAAGTAACGTTTGCTTGTACAATTGTAATACCTCTCTCTTGTTCTGCTTTCATAGAGTCCATTGCTAGAGCACTTCCTGCACTTGAAGGAGAAATAATTCCAGAATGGGCTAATAGACTATCGCTCATTGTAGTTTTTCCATGGTCAACATGTGCAATTACTCCAAAATTTCTAATTTTGTCCTTATCACTGATAATCTTCATCACTTCAGATGTGGATTTGTATTTTGTCATATGGCGATAATCCTAGGAATACTGGTATTAAACCTTCTGAGAAAAAATGTTGTTAAAAAATCAATTTTGAAAAATCAAAGATCAATCTCACTTTGATCCATAAGATTTCGCGTCATATCTAAATATGATTCTGGATTCATCTCTTTTGCAAATCCCTTGTCTGTGTTAATTAGATAAACAGAATGAATATGTGCGTTTTGTATATCATTCAATTTGATCTGTGGATTTTTGTAGAAACGATCAGATAGTTTTTTTAATTTTTGTATTTCGTTTAGATTTCTTGCGTTTGGTGGAATTAAAAATATCTCAGATATTGGTAATATATTAACAACTGGTGTTGCAAGAGAGAATTTCCCACAATATTTACTATATCGTGCTATCTTACTTAGAATTCTTGCAGCATAATAATCAACAGTATCTAATGCATGTTCTGGTGGAGTAAATCCTGTTTCAATTTCTATGATGGATGTTTCAACCCCTTTCTTACCAAAAACATCACATACAAGTACATCGGATATTGATTTTTCAACATCAACAGAGAATCCATGTGAAATCAATTC
>CEUZ01020704.1_pt1 | contig 12788 bp, 12 predicted proteins | sample 361511 | NCBI WGS metagenome assembly CEUZ01 (sample SAMEA2622822, study PRJEB7988) | marine metagenome | biome: marine biome (ENVO:00000447); feature: surface water layer (ENVO:00002042); material: "saline water (ENVO:00002010), including plankton (ENVO:xxxxxxxx)" | depth 5 m
GCTTTTGATAAAGCAATTAAAAACTCAAATAAAGCTGCGATGTCTTTGTCAGATTTATTCTGCGTAGAGAGACATAAACCTCATTTTTTAAATCTAGTGAAAAATAATTTAAATATTACTTTTGCTAATGAACAAGAAATTTTATCCTTAATTAATACTAAAAATTTTAATGAAGTAATCTCATTCGCAAAACAGCTAGGAAAACTTCTCGTAATTACACGAGGTGAAAAAGGAAGTATTGCTATTGAAAAAAATGAAGTTGTTGAATGTGATAGTAAAAAAAACTTGAAAATAGTTGATTTAACAGGTGCGGGAGATCTTTTTGCTGCAGGATTTTTACATGGCTACGTAAATAATTTATCAATAAAAGAAAGTTTAGAAAAGGGAACCGAAATGTCTTCAAAAATAATTCAAAAAATTGGAGCTAGGTTAAATTAATCCTCTTTTTCCTTTTATAGCTTCCTTTACCCTTTTTGGGCTTAACTATTCGTTTTTTGTATTTTGCAGAAAATAAATCTCTAGCGATAAAATTTCGATTTTTTTTTTTCAAATATAATATCCCTTATTATTATTTTTTATAAAGTTATTATCATTAAATTTATCTAAAATTTTCTTTCTAAGTCTATGAATATGTGTTTCGACCGTATGTGTTTCGGTTACCTCTGAATATTTCCAAACATTTTTTAAGAAAAAATTTCTACCTATTGGTCCCTGATTCATTTTAAATGAAATTAAAAAATTAACTTCCTTTTCGGAAAGCTGAAGTTCTACATTATTTTTTTTCATTTTGCGCTCATTTTTATCAATTATATAACCTTTTAAATTAATTAAAGAGTTCTTCCTAAATTCATTTTTCGCTATAAGTGAAGTAATTTTTTTCTCAAAATCTATTATTTTAAATGGTATTTTAAGTTGTTCGTAAACAATGTCAGAACTTAAATTTATAGGTTTTAAAGATTGGGTAATTAAAATTAGTGGAAAATTAATTGCTTTAATTTTTTGAAAGGAGTCATTAAAAAAAACGATGATTTGGTTTTTTTTCTTTGTATCTTTTGCGCATAAGTCTAGATCTTCATAGTGTTTAATATTAAATTTAGAAAACAACTTAATTTCCTTTAGAATTTGAAAAAAGATTTTGTTATCTAAAATTGATATAGTAAAATCACTCATTATTATTTTTATGAACATTATAATAAAAAAACGTTTTCTATTCTACAAAGGTTATAAATTTAAATGTAGCATTGGTAAATTTGGACTAACTCATTCAAAAAAAGAGGGGGATTTAGCCACTCCAAAGGGATTTTTTAAGCTGGGATTTCTATATTTTAGAAAAGATAGAATAGGACATATAAAGTGCAAATTAAAAAAAAAGGTAATTAAAAAAAATATGGGATGGTGTGATGATGTTAAAAGTGAAAAATATAATCAAGAAATATCTTTTCCATTCAAATTCAGCGCAGAAAAACTTTACCGAAAAAACAATATTTACGATATTTTTATTAACATAAAATACAATCAATCCCCAATAGTTAAAGGTAAAGGTAGTGCAATTTTTTTACATTTGAGTAATAAAAATTATAAATCAACAAATGGTTGTGTAGCTATACAAAAAAAAGATATTTTTAAGATACTTCCGCTTATTAATAAAAAAACAAAAATTTCAATTAGGTAGAATTTCTTTCACCCATAATTAATGTGCCTATTCTTAAAAAGGTAGAATTATTTAAAATGGCACTCTCATAATCTCCACTCATGCCCATACTTAATTCTTTTAAATTTAATTTCATTGCTGTTTCAAACAATAGTTTAAAATATTTATTCGATCCCTTTTCCATTGGGGGTAAGCACATTAATCCAACAATATTTAACGATAGCTTATTAGTGCAATGATTATAAAAATCATCAAGCATATTTAATTTTATTCCTGATTTTTGTCCCTCATCACCCATATTAATTTGAATAAACAATTTGGTCTTTTTGTTTAACTCCTTTTCATACTGAGATATTTTTGTAGCCAAACGATCATTATCAAGTGAATGTATGTAATCAAATAACTTCACTGCTTTTTTAGCCTTATTTGATTGCAAACCTCCAACCATATGTAATTGAATTTTTTTATATTTATCTTTTATTTTGTTCCATTTAATTTCTGCTTCTTGGACTTTATTTTCACCAAAATGAATATGACCACTATCTAAAAGTGGTTCAATATTATTTAATGAAAATGTCTTTGTAACTACTATAATTTCTGGTTTAGTTTTTAGTTGTTTTTTATCAACAATATCATTAACCTTATTTTTAAATAGGTTTAACTTTTCTAAAACTGAATGCATAACAATTTACCAAAATTTTTTACCTTTTTAGACGAATACGATAATAATATATTCAAAAATAAAAACATAAATATAGGTATTATTTACAGGAATTATAAAGGTAGAAAAAGAGAAAACCAATTAATAAAAATTGCTAAAGCTTGTAAAAAAAAAAGATATCAACTATTTGTTTCAAATGACATCAAACTTGCCCATAAAGTCAAGGCAAATGGAATTTATGTGCCGTCTTTTAATAAGACTAAAAAATTTTCAAATTTAGAAAAAAAAAACTTAAGAATTATAGGGTCTGCACATAATCAAAAAGAAATTCATACAAAAATAAGTCAAAAATGCGAAGCAATATTTTTATCTCCATTGTTTTTTGTAAAAAAATCAAAAACTTACTTAGGTTTACACAGATTTAATTTTTTATCCTATGTGAATAAAATTAATGTAATGCCGCTAGGTGGTATCAATGAAAATAACATACGCAAACTTAAATTATTATCTATTAAAGGATTTGCGGGGATTCAGTTTTTCAAAAAAAAACCGGCCTCAAAGAGGCCGGTTTCTATAAAGAATAATTTCTTTTAAATTTTTAGAATGCTAAACCTAAAGACAGAACTGTTGCATCTGTGTCAGATGCGCTTGCAAACCCAGCATTATCTACTGCAACGTCTGCAAATTTAAGTGATGCTCCACCCATTGTGTAAGCAGCTTGGAAAGATGATACTTCTACGTAACGATCTCCTTCAGCTGTTGTTACAAAATTCTCAGCGTGAGCATATCCTGCTTTACGCGTCTTATAACCACCGTAAGATATAGATAAATCATCATTTATATTAAATGCGATACCATACCCTGTGTTTTTATAGACGTTTGGTGCGTCCTGCGCTGAATGGTCTCCAGTATACTCGGCAGATACCATGTATCCAACTTCAACTGGGCCTAAAGCGTAAGTTATAGCAGCCACACCTTCTTGTTTGTCGTCTTGTGATGCTACGTTTTTATAGTACTCGATTGTAGATGCACCAGCGTATAAGTTTAATCCAGATAAAATTTCTGAACCTAACGATGGATTCATCTTAATCGTGACATCATACGATCTGCCAGTACCTGTTTCACCAGCTTTAGTCGTTTTATCGTTTGTGTCAGTTACTCCGTAGTCGTGTGCATATGTTAGAGCGATTGTTGTGCCATACATAGTAGGTGTCGTGTACATAACGTTGTTTGATGCACCTGAACCTAATACTGTTTTGACATCACCACTTAATCCTGCGCCGTGAGGCTCTTCCCAAGCTGTAGGCATAACGTTATCATAAGCTGCGATACCGTTACCACTATCACCTTGATCAAAATTAATGGCTCCTAGTCCACCCATATCTATATTTATGTTAGATGATGAATATGCGTCTTGGTCATTATGAGCTATTGTAAGCTTATAAGCCCAGCCGTTATCCAATTCACCTGAACCACTGAAAGTTACAGCTGACGCCATACCAAATGGGTTACCATCTGTTGTGTCGCCTGAACCTCCTAGAGATAAATATGTTAGTGTTGCACTACCTGTCGCTGTTAATTCACCTGCGTTAGCAGCTGATATAGCAGCTAGAGAACCACAAAGAGCTGAACAACCAACTTTTGTTAATTTATTCATATTACTTTTTGCCTTCCTCTTTCAAGTTAAAATGCTAAACCAAGATATATAATCGTTCCACTAGTATCGTTTGCAGCAGCTGTTGAATACGTAGAGTTTTCAACATCAACTTCAGCAATACTGAAAGTAGCACCGCCCATAGTATAAGAAGCTTGAAGTGAATCAGCTTCTGGATCTGCTGCGCCACCTGCGCTATCAGATTCCGAATGAGCATAACCGATTGATAAATCATCATTAACGCTAAACGTAACGCCATATGCTGTGTTATCATAACCAGTTGTTCCAGTTTTACCCGTTTCTTCTTCAGAAATCTGGTAACCTACTGAAAAACTACCTGCAGTGTATTTGATACCAAGAACAGTTTCTTCTTTGTCTCCATTTACACTCGCATCGTTTTGGAATTGATCAACTTCCGACATACCACCATAAACTAATAATCCATCGATACCAGTTAGGTCAGACGAAGCTGAAAAAGTAAGATCCCAACCTGAACCCATTGGTCCAGAAGATCCACCTTTTGCTTTATCGTTCGCTTGTCCGCTATCTGAATCTTTAGAAAATGCAAATCTAGTTGTTAAACCAGCTGGCATCATTTCAGTCGGTGTTATTTCGATTGTTGTTCCTGCTGAAGTACCAGTAATTTTATTTATACCTGCACTTATACCAGCTCCATCAGCTTCTTCCCATACAGTAGGAGTGATATCGTCTAAACGCTGTATACCAGTTCCTGATACACCTTGGTCTATACGAACATCTCCCATACCTGGAAGAGTAATATTAACGTAAGTGTTTGAATATCCACCGCCATCAGTTCCAGCGATTGATAATTTAACACCCCAACCATTGTCTAGCTCACCTGTACCAGTAAATGAAACAGCTGATGCCATACCGATTGGGTTACCAGTAACTGTACCGCCTTCTGACATCCATGTCACAGCAGCACTACCAGTTGCCGTAAGATCACCTGCGTTTGCAGCTGAAATTCCAGCTAGAGATCCGCACAATGCAGAAACTCCTATTTTACCTAATCTATTCATAGTTAACTCTCCTTCTTTAATATATTTATTCATATGAATGATGCCAAAATAACACTCCGATATTTGAAAAAAAATGGAAAAAGTTCGTAATACCAATATTTTTAGAACATGTGGTATTTTTACAACAATATGGCATAATTATAAATTAATGGCGTTTTTATTAGGTTTTTTGTATTTTTAATAGTCATTTTAAAATGAAGATTAATGTATTAAACATAGGTAAATGAGCTTATTAAATTATATCCCCAAAAAGTTATTACTATTCTTAAGTGCGTTTTTAATATTTGGCCTTTTAAATTCATGTGGAATTTATAAACCAGTTGATGCACGAAAAGTTTCACCGAATTCAAAAGAGAGAGTTAAAAAAAATTTAGAAGAAGGTAAGGGAATGTCACTAAAAAAAATGATGGGTGACAAGTCTAACACGAATTATCAATTTGCAAGTTCTAACCCAATGTGGAGGGCTACACTAGAAATACTTGATTTTTTACCTCTTGCAAATGTTGATTATTCAGGAGGAATAATAACAACGGACTGGTACAATGAAGGGACATCTACGGATGAATCTATTAAAATTACAGTAAGATTTCTTACTAATGAAATAAGATCAGACGGAATTAGAATAATTGTGCATAAAAAAAGATGTAATATTTCACAAAACTGCAAAATAGGTAAAATTTCCTCTGCGATAGAGCAAGAACTTCAAGTTGCTATTCTTAAAAAAGCAATTCTCTATGAAAAAGAATTTAATAAAAAGAAAAAGAAGTTTAAAAGAGAAGCAGTAAATTAACTTTTATTTTTTAAAAATTCTAATTACATGGAAAGATACAATATTAAAAATGTTGAAAAAAAATGGCAGGATATTTGGTCATCAAAAAAAACTGATAGCGCAGTTTTAGATAAAAGTAAAAAAAAATTTTACTGCCTAGAAATGTTCCCCTATCCATCAGGAAAAATTCATATGGGACATGTCAGAAACTATACGATTGGCGATGTTTTAGCTCGATATAAAAGACTTAGAGGTTTTAATGTCTTGCACCCAATGGGGTGGGATTCATTTGGACTTCCAGCAGAAAATGCAGCTCGCGAAAACAATCTGCATCCAAAAGATTGGACTAAAAAAAATATAGAAACAATGAAAAAACAATTAAAACTTCTTGGTCTTTCTTTAGACTGGGGGCGTGAGATATCTACTTGTGATCCCGAATATTATAAGCATCAACAAGAATTTTTTTTAGAACTATTTAAAAAGAAACTAGTTTATAAAAAAGATACCTATGTTAATTGGGACCCAGCTGAACAAACAGTTTTGGCAAATGAACAGGTTATTGACGGTAAAGGTTGGAGATCAGGAGTAACAGTTGAAAGGAAGAAACTTTCACAGTGGTTTTTTAATATAAAAAAATTTTCTCAAAGCTTATTGGATGAATTAGAAAAATTAAAAAATTGGCCAGATAAAGTAAAACTTATGCAAAAAAATTGGATTGGAAAGTCCTATGGTTGTGAGATTAATTTTGAAATAAATAATGGAAAAAAATCAGATAAAATAAAGGTTTTTACCACAAGACCAGATACTATTTTTGGTGCCTCTTTTATTGCTCTTTCTGTTGATCATCCAATTACCAAAAAATTTGAAAGGGATAAAAGTTTTCTTTCCTTTAAATCTGAATGCTCAAAAATGGGAACTACAGAAGAAGCATTAGCAAATGCAGAAAAAATTGGCTTTAATACTAAGTTGTTTGTAAAACATCCTTTTGATACTAAAATTAAATTACCAATTTATATTGCAAATTTTGTTTTAATGGACTACGGAACTGGGGCAATATTTGGTTGTCCGGCTCATGATCAACGAGATTTAGATTTTGCAAACAAATATAATCTTAAAATATTACCTGTGGTTAAACCTCAAAATATGGATTCTAGAAAATTTGTTATAAAAAACGAAGCTTATACTGGTGATGGAATATTATTTAATTCCGAATTTTTAAACAACCTGACAGTACGTGAAGCTATAGAAAAAATTATTAAAGTTATAAGCAACAAAAAATTAGGAGAAAAAAAAATTACTTTTCGTCTTAAAGACTGGGGGGTTTCAAGACAGAGATACTGGGGATGTCCTATTCCTATAGTTTATGATGATAAAGGAAAAGCAATAGCTTTGAATAAAAAGGACCTGCCAGTATTATTACCAGAGGATGTGGATCTTAATGTAAAAGGAAATCCACTCGATAAACATCCTACTTGGAAAAATATAAAACTTTCAAATGGAAAAAAAGTGACGAGGGAAACTGATACTCTCGATACTTTTGTAGATTCTTCTTGGTATTTTATTAGATTTTGTTCACCTCATAATAAAAAATATGGATATACACTAGATGAAGTAAAATATTGGATGCCAGTTGATCAGTATATTGGCGGTGTTGAGCATGCTATTTTGCATTTACTTTATTCAAGATTTTTTATGCGAGCTCTGGGATATCAAAATAAAAGCTTTAATTATACTGAACCTTTTAAAAGTTTATTCACTCAAGGAATGGTGTGCCACGAAACTTATAAAAATGAAGAAAATAAATGGCTTTATCCAGATGAAGTTGAAAAAAACCCTGATGGAAGTTTTATAACAAAAAAAGACAAAAAAAGTGTTGTCGTTGGATCATCCGAAGCAATGTCAAAATCAAGAAAAAACATAGTTGACCCAGAAGAAATGATTAAAATTTATGGAGCTGATTCTATTAGATGGTTCATGTTGTCAGACAGTCCTCCAGAAAGAGATGTTCAGTGGTCGTTGGAGGGAGTATCTGCAGCTTTCAAATTTATTCAAAAAATTTGGAAGTTAAATAATGATATTTTAAACAAAGAAAACTCAACTTCAGATGCGGAAGACTTAATTTTACGTAAGGCTGTGAATAAAACAGTTTATAACGTAACCAAAAATCTAGATAATTTTCAATATAATGTTGTAATAGCTAATATACATGAAATATATAATTTACTTTGTGCTCATCTTCTAAATAATAAAACTACAAACAAAACTTTAAAAAAGGAATGGGAAAAAATTACAATGTTACTAATGCCACTTACACCACATTTAGCACATGAATGTTCTGAAAAATTAAACAAAAAATTTTATTGGCCCGAATACGATCAGAAATTGCTTAAAGAAGAAAATTGTAAAATAGTGATACAAGTTGATGGTAGAAAAAGAAGCATATTAGAAATGCCAATAAATGCAGAAGAGAAAACTATTATTAGCAAATCAAAAGCAATTCAAAATGTTTCAAAATATTTACAAAACACTGTAATAGTTAAAAATATTTATATTAAAAATAAACTATTAAACTTTATAACAAAAAAATGAAAAAAATTATTATTACAATTGTTTCTTTTTTTATCTTTATTTATTTAAGTGCCTGCACTGGTTATGAACCTATATTCAAAGCAGGAAATCTTAATTTTAAAATTGAAGAATATGAAATAAATGGCAACAAAAAAATAGGAAATCAGATTTATTCAAAATTATATGGTGTATCTAGACATAATAAAAATAACCCTGAAGCACAAAGCATAAAAGTTTCAATAAAGACTTCGAAAGAAAAAGTTGCAACTGTAAAAAATAGTGCAGGTAAGATTTTAGAATATAAAATTAATTTAAATACTAATATAAGAGTAGATAATTTTTTAACTGATAATAATATATTCGATCAGGATTTTAATTATTCTTCTTCTTATAAGGTACAAGATCAACACTCCGAAACAATAAAATTAGAAAATACAACTATAAAAAATTTGATCAACAAAACAGGTGACGATTTAATAATTAAAATATCAGGAAGTTTAGTAGAAAAGTGATAATAAAAAGCTACGAAATAAAAAAGAATAAATCTTATTTTACGAAAAATAATTTATTTTTATTGTATGGTGAAAATTTAGGACTAAAAAAAGATATTAGAAATTTTGTTATTTCAGAAATAAAACATACTAATGATAGTTTGGAATTTTTAAATTTATATGAAAATGAAATAATTAATGATGAAAAAACTTTCTTTAATTTAATTTTTTCTGGTTCCTTATTTAGTCAAAAGAAAATAATTACTATTTATGAAGCTTCAGATAAAATTATTAAAAAAATAAATGATTTTTATGATGAATTACCCCAAGATGTATTTCTATTATTTTTATCAGGTGTACTTGAAAAAAAATCTAAATTAAGAACTTTTTTTGAAAAAGAAAAAAAAACAATTTGTGTACCATGTTATTTGGATAGTGAAAAAGATTTAATAACAATTGCTCAATTAGAATTAAAAAAAAGTAATATAATACTTTCAAGAGAAGTGATAAATTTATTAGTTGAAAAAGCTAATTCAGACCGCAACAATTTAAGAAATGAAATTGAAAAAATAAAATCTTATTCATTAAATAAACAGAAAATAGAACTGGATGAAATAAAATCTTTAATAAATTTTTCAGGTGAATATAAATCTGATATCTTAGTTAATGAATGTTTGTCAGGAAATGTACTTCAATACAAAAAAATTGTATCAGAATTATATGTAAATACGGTAAATCAAGTTTTAGTGTTAAGAATTCTAAGTAATAAAATCCATCGTTTACTAAAAATTAAAGAAAAAGAGAATGAATCGAGTACTAACCTTGATGAAATTATTAATACATCTAGACCAACAATTTTTTGGAAAGAAAAACCACTAGTAAAAAAACAATTATCTATATGGAATTTAGATGATTTAAAAAAGCTAATTAGTGAAATTAATAATACAGAACTGTTATGCAAAAAAAATCCTCAAATATCTAACAGTATTTTTTTTAATTTCTTTTCCGAAATTTGTAAAAAAGCTAGTAATTTTTCTTGATAGTATTAATTAGCTTATCAAGTTGTTCTAAATCATGATATTCGAAAATTATTGTACCCGAATTATTTTTTTTATTATTAATAGATACACTTAAACCAGTTTTTTCTTCTAAGCTTTTTTGTAAATCTAAAATATTAGAGTCTTTTTTGGATACTAGTTTAAATTTATTACCTCTAAACTGCCTTACCAAAACTTCTGATTGGCGTACTGATAGTTTTTTTTGAATTATTTTTTTTGCTAATTCTAGAGAATTGTTCAAACCAATTAAAGACCTGGCATGACCTGCTGTTAAATCTCCTAACTCGACCATATTTAAAACTTCTGATGGAAGACCTAATAATCTTAAGGAATTAGCTATATAGCTTCTACTCTTACCTATAAATTTCGATAATTTTTCCTGATTATAATTAAAATCATCTATTAATTTCTGATAACCTCTAGCTTCTTCAATTGGATTTAAATCTTGCCTTTGGACGTTTTCGACAATAGCAAATTCTAAAGACTTAACATCATCTACATCGAGTATTACAACTGGAACTTCATTTAAACCAGCATTTTGAGAGGCAAGCCATCTTCTCTCACCAGCAATTATTTCATATTTTTTTTCATCTGATTTATCTGGCCGAACAACAATAGGTTGGATTATACCTTGTTCCTTGATTGAATTAGTTAATTCTTCTAAACTTTCCTTGCTGAAAGTTTTTCTTGGCTGAAATTTATTTCTTTTAATATCATTTATTGAAACTTTATTTGTTTCAACTTTTTTACCAGCATCACCTAATAAGGATGATAAGCCCCTTCCTAAGCCTTTCTTTAATCTATTTTCCATAATATTTATGCAGCACTTTCCATTATATTTTCCTGTTTTAAAAATTCCTCAGCAAAATTTAAATAGGATATGCTACCCGTACATGACTTATCATAAATTAAAACTGGTAAACCGTGGGATGGTGCCTCGGAAAGCCTTACATTCCTAGGTATAACTGTCTGGTACACTTTTTCCTTAAAAAATTTTCTAGCTTCTACATCTACCTCTGAGGAAAGTTTATTTCTCTTATCAAACATTGTTAATAATACACCTCGAACTTCCAAAGATGGATTTAATTTAACCTTAATTCTCTCAATAGTTTTCATTAGTTGACTAACACCTTCTAAAGCAAAAAACTCAGCTTGAAGAGGTACTATTAACGATTTTGCTACAACGAGCGACATAACAGTCAATAAATTTAATGACGGTGGACAGTCTATAAAAATATAATCAAAATCATTTTTTGCGTCATTTATGAAAGTTTCAATTTTATCTTTTAGTAGAAAAGCTCTCCTGCTTTCAGTAGCAGTTTCGACTTCCAATCCGGACAAATCTACATTTGATGAGACAAGTTTAAGATTATCAATTTTGGTATCTGATATAGTATCTTTAAATTCGTAATTACCATTTAAAACATCATAAATTGTTTTTTCATTGTTATTATTTGACAATCCAAAACCAGTCGTCGCATTACCTTGTGGATCCAAATCAATAATTAAAACTTTCTTTTTACGAAATGAAAGCGCTGTTCCTAAATTAATTACTGTAGTAGTTTTACCTACTCCACCCTTTTGATTAATTACTGAAATAATTTGAGTATTTTTCAATTTATTTTTTTTTCAATTCATTAATTTCAATTACTAACGAATCACTGCTAGTAATGCTTACCCTTTGCTTATACTTGATATCCCAACTTTTTGAAGCTTGAAGTAGTTCAGTCTTCCCTGATTTTCCAAGAAAAATAAAAATTTTTTTCCAATTTTTAGCATTTTTGTGAATAAGTTTTAGAATTATCTCCAATGGCTTGAATGCTCTAGCCAGTAAAACCCCTTCTTCTAATTTTACAGGTTCAATAAAAATATTACTGCTCATCGTTTCAACTTTTAAATTTAATTCACCAATTATTTTTTTTAAAAAATTTATTTTTTTTGGACTTTTTTCTAACAACTTAATTTTTAACGGAATTTTTCTATCTTTTGCTAGTATTGCTAGTACCAACCCCGGAAATCCTGCTCCAGAACCTAAGTCAATTAGGCTTTTATCATTTTTATCAATAAAATCAATGACTTGTGCACTATCCAAGAAATGTCGGTGCCAGATAGCATTTATTGTTGATTTTCCTATCAGGTTTAAAGATTTGTTGCTTGAAATTAGTATTTTTTCATATGTTTTTAAACTTATGATTGTTTCACGTGAAACTTGAGTAAATCTATTGAATGTATCTATTTGGATATCTCTATCCATTTATGCTCTTTTTAGATTTTTTTTACCTTTTCGAACATAAGACAGTAAAATGAAAGCCGCAGCTGGCGTAATTCCATCTATTCTAAGAGCTTGTCCTAAAGTTTTTGGCCTAATAAGCTTAAATTTACTTTTTACTTCATTAGATAACCCGCTCAATTTAGAATAATCAATATTATCCGGTATTATCAAATTTTCGTCTTTTCTGAATGCAATAATATCAGCTTTCTGTTTTTCCATATAACCTGAATAATGTGCACTTATTTCAATTTGTTCTTCCACTTCCTTTGGTGCTTTAGGTAATTTATTCCAAATTGATCTTATCTTTTTAAAAGTAACTCCTTCTCTGGATAGAATTTCAAAAGCAGATCTTTTAACTCCATCTTTTGCTATTTTGATATTAAATTTTTCCGCTTCATTTGGAGATATTTGCTGACTTTTTAAACTATTACTTAACTCATTGATTTTATTAACCTTTTTTGAATATATTTCAGCTCTATGACTTTGAACTAAACCTATATTAATTCCAATCTGTGTTAGTCTTGTATCAGCATTGTCAGCTCTCAAGCTTAATCTATATTCTGCACGTGATGTAAACATACGATAAGGCTCAGCAACTCCTTTTGTAACTAAATCATCTATCAT
>CEUZ01021853.1_pt1 | contig 12787 bp, 13 predicted proteins | sample 361511 | NCBI WGS metagenome assembly CEUZ01 (sample SAMEA2622822, study PRJEB7988) | marine metagenome | biome: marine biome (ENVO:00000447); feature: surface water layer (ENVO:00002042); material: "saline water (ENVO:00002010), including plankton (ENVO:xxxxxxxx)" | depth 5 m
TGGAACTTCAGATCCTAGTTAATTTTTTCTAAATTAATTTGATTAATTATATCTGCCTTATCAAACAGTTTTAATAGAAAATCATATTTTTTAAAATTATTTTCATCATTTTCTATGTTTTTTATATTTTCCTCTGCTATCTCGAAAAGATCAGCATGTTTAACAGGATCAGCTAATTTAAAATCTTTATTTCCACTTTGTTGATATCCCAGTATATCGCCAAATCCTCTTAATTTCATATCTTCTTCTGCTATAAAAAATCCATCATTTGATGCTTTTAATATTTTAATTCTCTTTCTAGCATTATCGCTCAAATTTTTTTTATAGAGCAAAATACAAATTCCCTGCCGAACTCCTCTACCAACTCTTCCACGCAATTGATGTAATTGAGATAGGCCAAATTTATCAGAATTTTCAATTACTATGACATTAGCATTAGGGAAATCTATTCCTACTTCGACGACAGTAGTTGAGACTAATATATCGATAGATTTATTTAGGAAATTATTTAAAATTTCACTTTTTTCATAATCTTTTAAACCTCCATGTATCATACCAACTTTTCTACCAAATTTTTTTGTTAAGTCTTTATATTTTTTTACTACGGCTGAATAATCTAATTTTTTCGATTCTTCAATTAATGGACAAATCCAAAAAACTTGATTTGTATTTTTAATTTGAGTCTTTATGAAATTTATTATTTCATCACTTTTCTCTTCTGGTTTACTAATAGTTATAATTTTTTTTCTATTCACAGGTTTTTCAATTAGTTTGGAAATATCCATATCACCATATCGAGTTAAAACTAACGTTCTAGGAATAGGAGTCGCTGACATTAAAAGTATATCGCAATCCCTTCCACCCTTATTAGATAGGTCTATTCTTTGTTTTACGCCGAACTTATGTTGCTCATCAATAACTATAAGACCTAAATTTTTAAATAGGATATTTTTTTGAAAGAGTGCATGTGTACCAATCAAAAAGTTTATCTTTCCATTTAATAAATCTTTTTGAATTAATTTTTTTTTACTCAATTCAGACTTACCAGTTAAAAATTCAATTTTAATATTTGTGGATTTAAACACTTTTAAAGCTAGATCATAATGTTGTTTAGCTAGTATCTCAGTTGGCGCCATTAATGCTACTTGCCACTTTGAACTAATAACATTTGAAGCAGCTATAAGCGAGACTATAGTTTTACCGCTGCCAACATCTCCTTGCAAAAGTCTAAACATTTTAAAATCTGATCTCAAATCCTTATTTATTTCTTCAATAATTTCTTTTTGATTATTTGTTAAGAAAAAACTAAGATTTTTAATTATCTTATTTGATAAATTATCACTAAAGCTTTTATTCTTTTTTTTAAATTTTTTTATTCTTTTTCTTACTTGTGACAATACAATCAGATTTGCTAAGATTTCATCGTAAGCTAATCTCCTAAAGAATTTTGAGTTAAGATCATTTGATGTATCTTTATGAATTTTTAATATTGATTTTGACCAAGGCGCATTGCCAACTTTTTGCAAAATATTTATATCATGCCACTCATTTAAATCAGTAACATGTTTTAATACTTGTTCCATTAATTTTCTATATATTTTTTCATTTAACCCTTCGGTTAATGAATATTTTGGAATTATAGTATTTACATAATCTTCTCTATAAATAGGAACAACATATGATGGATTTGTAATTTGATATTTATTTTTAAAATAGTTAACCTTACCACTAATTACCACCATTGAATTCAAAGGAAGGATCTTTTTTATATATCCTTCTCTACTGTTAAAAAAAATGATTTCAATCTTACCTTTTTCATCTTGGCATAAAACTTTATTAGGAAGATTTCTTATTCTTGGAAAATTATATTTCCCTACCTTAACTTTTATAGTTGTTACTCTTCCTATTTCTAACTTATCTAAAGTTTGAACATTCGTACGATCTATAAATCCTTGTGGCAGATTCCACAATAAGTCAGAAATTTTTTCAATTTTTTTCTTTTTCAATAATTTTTTTGTTTTTAGACCGACTCCCTGGAGTTTGGATACATTTTGAATTAAAAAATTGTGAATTTTTAGTTGATTCATTATTTTATAATATATAATAAATTTTATTTAACTATGACAAATAAAGAAATCTTAAAAAAAAGAATTATCTACAGGTCTACACATAGAGGAACTAAAGAAATGGATTTGTTATTGGGTAATTTTGTTAAAAAGCATATTGATAAATTAAATGATAACGAACTTAAAGATTTAGAGGTCTTTTTGTCTATAAAAGATGAAATTATTCATAAATGGTATTTTGAGAATGTTCTTATCGAAAATATCCCAAGTACGAAAATATTAAAAATGTTTAAAAATTTTAGGCTTTGATTTTGTGGCGGAGAGAGTGGGATTCGAACCCACGAAAGAGTTGCCCCTTTGCTGGTTTTCAAGACCAGTGCTTTCAACCGCTCAGCCATCTCTCCACATACTCTAATATATTTTAGCTAATTAAATTACAACTTTATTTTGAAAATTTATTATGTTTTATTAAGTTTATGCTTTCAATCTATAAAATTTTAAGAACTCTATTAATACTCAACGTTTTGATTGTGATTTCATGTTTTGAAGCAAAAGGAGAAGAAAGTTTTGAAGCTTGGCTTTCCTCATATAAAGCATTTGCATTAAAAAAAGGAATTTCACAAGAGACCATAAACGTTGCTTTTGAAGATGTTAAATATCTAGATCAGGTAATCAAATATGATAGAAAACAGCCCGAATTTTTTGAAGATACAATTACTTATGTTAGCAAAAGAGCTAATATTTCAAGATCAAAAAAAGCAAAAAAACTTTTAAGTGAAAATGAAACTCTCTTTAATGATGTAGAAAAAAATTTTTACGTTGAGAAAGAAATTTTGCTTGCCTTATGGGGCATAGAAACTAATTTTGGTAAACACGTTGGAAAAATGGATATAATTTCGTGCTTAGCTACTTTGAGTTATGATAAACGTAGAAGAGATTTTTTTTCATCACAATTACTTATCTTATTAAAGTTAATAGATAAACAACTAGTAAATCCAAAAACTTTATACGGATCTTGGGCTGGAGCTTATGGAAATTTTCAATTTATGCCATCTACAATTAAAAGTTATGCTATCGATTATGATGGAGATCATAAAATTGAATTAAAAAACTCTTTAAATGATTCTCTGGCGTCAGCAGCTAATTATATAAATAGGATTGGTTGGAAACAGGGTGAACCTTGCTTCTATAGAGTGTTATTGAATAATGAGATTAAAAAAAAATATATAAATTTATCAGCTAGAAAGATCTCACACAGATTAAAAATTTCTGATTGGAAGAAAAAAGGTGTCGTAAAATACGATGGCACAGAACTGAAATCTAGTCTTAAAGCAGCCCTAATTTTACCCGATGGTAAACCAGATACTCCCGCTTACTTAGTATTCTCAAATTACGAGAAAATATTAAAGTGGAATCGTTCCTTAAGGTTTGGTATTAGCGTTTGTACCTTAGCCAATATGATAAAAGCATGAATTTAAAGAAATTAATTTCATTATTTGTTTCAATTATTTTTATAGGATCGTGCGCTGATTATAAAACCAATAAGACATCACAATTAAAAGAGAGAAAATATTATTCTTCGAAGGGTTTTGCACTTATTTATGATGATGATCTTTATAGTAACAAAACTGTTAATAAAAAAATTAATAATGAAAAAATTATAGTCATGCACAATTTTTTAAAAAAAAATACACCAATAAAGATTGTTAATCCTGATAACGAAAAATTTATAGAGACAAAAATATCACAAAAAGCTAAGTATCCAAAAATATTTAATTTATTAATCAGCGAGAAAATAGCTTCGGTATTAGAATTGAATTATGATAATCCATATATAGAAATTTTAGAGACTAAAAAAAATAAAACTTTCATTGCCAAAAAAAGCAACACATTCGACGAAGAGAAAAATGTTGCTGAGAAGGCTCCTGTTGATGAGATTAAAATGGATATTTTATTAGAAAATCAATCTGATACAGAAAAAAAATCAATAAAAGAAGAGAATTTTATATTAGTTATATCTGATTTCTATTATGAGGATTCCGCTATTACTTTAAAAAATGAATTAGAAAAAAAAACCAAAACAAACTTTTTTTTCGTAAAAAAAATTAATAATAAAAAGTACAGGCTTTTTGCGGGTCCTTTCAAAAATTTTAATGCTTTAAAAATATCATATATTAGTTTAAATAATTTAGGCTTCGAGGATTTAAATATTTATAGGGAATAATATGAACTATATTAAAATTTTATTTTTTATTTTTTTATCTCTTTTCTTTAATCAAAAGGTTTTTTCTGAAATTGAAATTGATGCAAGATATGTAATTTTACAAGATCATCATTCTGGTAAAATTCTTTATGAAAAAGACGCTGATGGTAGAATTTATCCAGCCTCAATGACTAAAATCATGACAGCAATTGTAGTTTTTGATTTATTGAAAAAGGGGGAAACTTCACTAGACGAAAAGATAACAATATCCGAAAATGCATGGAGAATGTCTCAAAGCGGCTACTCTTCTATGTTCATAATGTTGAACGATCAAGTGACAGTTGAAGATTTGTTGAAGGGAATAATTATTGTATCTGGCAATGATGCATGCGTAGCCTTGGCTGAAGGTTTATCAGGTACCGAGAAAGATTTTGTTTTATTAATGAATGAAAAAGCCGAAGAGCTTGAGCTTGAAAATACAAATTTTAACAATTCATCAGGAATCAATGATGTAAATAATTATTCTACAGTAAGAGATATATTAAAAATGTCTAGATATATGATCGAAGAGTATCCTGAATATTATTCTTATTTTAAAGACACAACATTTACATGGGATAGAACGGGTGGAGATCCTATTACACAGGGAAACAGGAATCCTCTTTTGTATAAAGATGTTGGAGCTGATGGAATTAAAACTGGATTTTTAACAGTTGAAAAATATTCTTTAGCAGCATCAGTAAAGACTAACCAGAGAAGAGTCACGTTGGTAGCAAGCGGTTATCAAACAAAAAATTCAAGATCAAGAGAGTCGTTAAGAATATTAAATTGGGGTTTAAGAAAATTTGACACAATCCAAGTAGCAAACAAAAATGAGATTATTAGTAGCCTAAACGTATGGTTAGGTAAAAAAAATAAAGTAGAAGCAATTCCTTCAGAGGATGTTTATTTAACTATTCCTAAAAGGAAGAAGAAAACTATTAAGGCAATCTTAGAGTATAATGGTCCAGTAGAGGCACCTATTGAAAAAGGAGATAAACTTGGATTATTAAATATTTATATTGAGAATGAATTAGAAAAACAAATAGACATTTTATCAGCAGAAAGTATTAAGAGATCAAATGTCTTTTCAAGAATCCTTAAATCTTTGAATTACCTGGTTTGGGGTGATGTATAAAAAAAAATCTTTTTTCATTACATTTGAAGGAATAGAAGGTTCTGGTAAATCTTATCAAAGTCATAAATTATATAAAAACTTAATAAAAAATAAAATTCCTACCGTATTGACAAGAGAACCTGGCGGAACTAGAAGTGCAGAAAAAATTAGAAAACTTATTCTTGAAGACTACTTTCATAGAGGTACCAAGGATAAATTTGATAAACATACAGACACTCTACTTTATCTAGCTGCTAGAAATGAACATATAATAAATAAAATAAAGAAAGAGATTTTAAAAAAAAAAGTTATTATATGTGATCGATTTATAGATTCTACTTCCGCGTATCAAGTTTTTGGTAAAGGAGTTGATAAAAAGCTTGTTGATGCCGTTCATCATCATATTTTAAGAGATGTAAAACCTGACCTTACTTTTGTATTAAAAGTTAATATAAACGTCGCGATGCAAAGATTAAAAAAGAGAAAGAATAAAAATAGATATGATAAATTTTCTAAAGACTTTTATAATAAAGTTCAAAAAGCATTTTTTACTATAGCAAATAAAAACAAAAAAAGGTGTATTCTTATTGACAATTCGGTAAATTCTAATACTACAGAAAAACTTATTCTAAAAACTTTTATTAAGAAATTTAAAAAATGAGCACACAAAAAGATGCTATAAAAATTCTTGATCCAGTAAATCAACTTAAGATTATTGGTTATGATAAATATTTTGTATCGTTTAAAAGGCTTTTAGAAGGTAACAAGTTGCCCAACGTACTATTACTTAGTGGTCCTAAAGGAATTGGAAAAGCAACTTTTGCTTATCATTTTATAAATTACTTATTATCTTATAGTGAAGATGATGCTTATTCTCTCAAAAATTTTGAAATTAATCCTGATAATAAAAGTTATAAACTCGTATGTGCCGATATACATCCTAATTTTTTTATACTTGATAACATTAATACTGAAGCCACTATCAAAATTGATCAGGCAAGAAATCTGATAAAATTTCTAAGCAAATCCACATATACAAAAGACCTTAAAATTGTCATGATTGATAATGTGGAAAATTTAAATTTAAATTCTTCAAACGCCTTATTAAAAGCTTTAGAGGAACCTAGCAATAACACCTTTTTTTTCTTAATTTATAATAATGCATCAAAGATATTAAATACTATCAAATCGAGATGTTTAGAATTCAAATTTTTTTTCAATTATCATGAAAGAAAAAAAATTTTTGCTGAAATTAACAAAATCTATAATCTTAACTATGATTTAAATAATATAGATGAGAGTTTCTATTATGATACACCGGGTAATCTATTAAAGTATTTTTCAATACTAAGCGATTCAAATATTGATATTGTCAATGATAAATTATCCTGCGTATATTATTTAATAGAAAAGTATAAAAACAAACAAGATTATGAATTACTTAAATTTGCATCTTTTTTTGTTGAACAGTTTTATAGTCAGCTTTCTTTAAATAATTCAAAAAATTTAATCTATTATAATAGGAATAAATTTAAGGTATTAAACTTTATTAATAATACAATAAAATTTAACCTGGATAAAAAAAATTTATTGATTTCAATTCATGGAGTTTTGGATAGTGAAACAAGATAATTTTTATATAACTACTCCAATATATTATCCTTCTGGACAACCTCACATGGGTCATGCTTACTCTAGTATAATAGCCGACGTGTTTGCCAGATTTAAAAGAAATGACAATTGTAAGGTTTTCTTTCTTACTGGTACGGACGAACATGGTCTTAAAATCCAAAAAGCTGCAGAAAAAAATAATTTAGATCCATTAATTCATTGTAATAAAATCTCAAAAATATTTAAAGATCTTACTATAAAACTAAATTTATCAAATGATGATTTTATTCGGACAACAGAAGAAAGACATCATAAAGCCGTTACAGAGTTATGGAATAGATTAGTAAAGTCTGGTGACATCTATTTATCAAAATATAAAGGTTGGTATTCTGTGTCAGACGAAGCTTACTATAATGTTGATGAAGTTTCTGAAAAAAATGGAAAAAAATTTTCTACCTTTTCTGGATCTCAAGTTGAATGGGTTGAGGAAGAATCTTTTTTTTTCAAATTATCAGCATGGGAGAAAAAATTATTAGAATTTTATGAAAAAAATAAAAAATTTATACTACCTACCTCTAGAAGAAATGAAGTTATTAACTTTGTAAAAAGTGGTCTTAAAGATTTATCTGTTAGTAGGACGTCTTTTACTTGGGGTATTAAAGTCCCTAACAACAGCAATCATGTAATTTATGTTTGGTTAGATGCCTTAACAAATTATTTAAGTGCTCTCAATTTTCCCAATATAAGTGATAAACTTTATAAAAACTTCTGGCCTGCATCATTACATGTAATTGGTAAAGATATTTTAAGATTTCATGCGATTTACTGGCCAGCTTTCTTGCTAGCAGCAAATATTGAACCTCCACATCGAGTTTTTGGACATGGCTGGATATTATCTGGTGATGAAAAAATGTCTAAATCTAAAGGTAATATTTTAAATCCTCTGGAGATTATCGATAAGTATGGAATTGATTCGCTTAGATATTACCTTATGAAAGAAGTTTCTCATGGAAGTGACGGCAGCATATCTCTAAAAAATTTAGAGCTGTGTATTAATAGTGATTTAGCTAATAATTATGGAAATTTGTGCCAAAGAGTTTTTTCTTTTGTAAAAAATAACTGCAATTCTAAAGTTAAGAAAAATAATAATACAACAGATTCAGATAAAAAATTATTCGATCAAATAAATCAATCTTTAAAGGGTCTTAGAGATGAAATGAACAATCAAAATCTAAATAATTATATAAAATCGGTGATTAATATTAGCTTTTTAACTAATAAATATATTAATGATGAAGAACCGTGGAAATTAAAAAAAACAAATAACGAGAGAATGAATAATATTTTGTATATAGCTTTGGAACAAATCGCAAAAATTTCAATTTTACTAAATCCTATTATTCCAAATTCTACAAATAAAGTTTTGGAATCATTAAATATGACTGCTAAGAGCATAAATTTAGCTTTTTTGGATAAGGGAAATATATTTGATGGAGAAATTAAAATTAAAGAATTAGATATATTGTTTAAGAAAATCACTTAATGATTATTGATTCACATTGCCATTTAGACTATCCAAATCTTTACGATCAATTAGATGAAGTTCTAAAAAGAAGCAAACTTAATCAAGTTGAAAAACTATTGACCATCTGCACTACTTTAAAAAGTTTTGAAAGAATAGAATTAATAATCAAAAAATATAAAAATATTTATGGAACTTTTGGGATTCACCCACATGAAACAAAAGATCATATCAATATAGATTGTCAATTTATCTCAAATTTGAAGAAAAAGTATAACAAAGTTATTGGAATAGGAGAGACTGGTCTAGACTATTACTATAATCACAGCGACAAAGAAATTCAGAAAAAACTTTTTATTGAGCATATAAAAGCAGCCTCTGAACTTGATATTCCTGTGATAGTTCACACACGGAATGCTGAAATTGATACATATGAAATATTAAAAAATGAAAGTAAAAATTCAAATTTAAAAATCTTAATCCATTGTTTTACAGGTACAAAAGATTTTGCAAAAAAACTTCTAGATATCAATTGTTATATTTCGATAAGTGGTATAGTAACTTTCAAAAATTCTACTGCTTTAGCTGAAACGGTGTCGTCTATACCTATGACGAATATTTTAGTCGAAACTGATTCTCCGTATTTAGCCCCTTTGCCTTATAGAGGCAAACCTAACGAACCATCTTATATTATACACACTGTAGACAAGCTTTCTAAAATTAAAAAAGTATCAAAAGAAAACATTATGGCTTATACAACTAATAATTTTAAAAAACTTTTCAATTTAAACTAACATGAAATCGAGATTAATTATTTTAGGCTGCGGAAGCTCTGTTGGTGTACCGAGAATAGATGGTTTTTGGGGTGCGTGTAATAAAAAAAATAAAAAGAATCAAAGATCGAGATGTTCAGCAATTATTATTAAGGGTTCAAATAGAATATTAATTGATACCTCACCAGATTTAAGAAATCAATTTTTATCTAACAAAATAAAAAATATATCATCAGTTATTTTCACACATGAGCATGCCGATCAAACTAATGGGTTGTTTGAACTGAGGCCGTTTTATTGGAAATATAGAAAAAAAATAAATATTTTTGGAGATGCAAAAACTATTAAACACTTAAAAAGAACACAAGGCTATCTATTTAAAAAAACCAACATATATCCACCCATAGTTAAATCTAATATTATTAAAAAGAGATTCTCTTTAGGTAAATTTAATGAAAAAATTTATTTCAAAGCTATTAATGTAAAGCATGGTTATACAAGTAGCATAGTATATATTTTCGAAAAAACAGCCTATATTAGTGACTGCAATGATCTTTCAATAATAAACATGAAAGAATTAAAAAACTTAAAATATCTAGTTTTAGACTGTTTAAAGTTTGCTAAACACCCAACTCATTTTAATTTTGACGAAGCTCTTTTTGTTCATAATAAAATAAAACCTGAAAAAACTATACTTACTAATCTTCATTATGATATAGACTATGATTTTTTGCTGCGTAAACTTCCAAAAAATGTTTTACCAGCTTACGATGGAATGTCTCTAAATTTATAAGATGAAAAAAAATAAAATAGTTATTACAGGAGGAGCAGGTTTTGTTGGAACTAATTTAATTAATTTATTGTTAGAAAAAACAAAATATAAAATTATCAGTATTGATAATTATTCTTCTGGTTCAAGAAAAAATCATGTAAATAATAGTAGAGTGCGTTATATTAACGAAGACACTAAAAACATCTCTCAAATACTAAAAAATTCTAAAAATATAAACTCAATATTTCATTTTGGCGAATTTGCTAGAATTTATCAAAGTTTTATAAAAATGAACGAATGTATCAGCTCAAACTCTGTTGGTACTAACGCCGTATTCAACTATTGTTTAAAAAATAAAATCAAACTTATTTATTCAGCCACATCAGCATCATTGGGTAACAAAGGTAATGATAAGAATCTTTCACCTTATGCTTTTACAAAAGCAAAAAACTTAGAATTATTAGAGAATTTGAAAAAATGGTTTAGATTTAAGTATGAGGTAATATACTTCTATAATGTTTACGGCCCCAACCAAATATGCAAAGGAGAGATGGCGACAGTGATAGGAATATTTGAAGATCATTATAAGTCAAAAAAGCCATTACCTATTGTTAAACCCGGAAATCAAACGAGAAGATTTACTCATATATATGATACCGTCGAAATTTGTTTTCAGGCATGGAAAAAAAATTTATGCAGGCATTATAGTATCGCACATCACAAAAGCTACTCGATTTTAGATGTAGCTAAAATGTTTGGAAAAAAAGTCAGATTTTTATCCAAAAGGCCTGGAGAAAGATACGCTTCTGCTTTAACTAATATGAATTTATCTAATAAAGTTTACAAACATTTTGGCAAAATTGATCTTAAACAGTATATAAAAAATTTTGTAACGAATAATTAGCAGATACTTAATATTTTTTATTAAGAGGATGATGTTTTTTAATAATTCTACTCTTTGGTAATGATTTAATCCACTTAAAGTACCTCTGTAAACCTTCCTCTAAAGAAAAAAATCTTTTGTATTTAAATGTTCTTTTAAGCTTCTCATTTGAAGTGTGAAAACCGAAAGAATCACCTGGAGTTCCTTTTTTGACTAATATTTTATAATTTTTTAAATTATTAACTTTCAGTATTGTTTTAATTATATTTTTTACTAAATATGTTTTCCCTGATGACAAATTAAATGTCTGGTTTTTTTTTAATTTTATACTAATTGCTTTAACTAGAATATTTATGCAATCTTCTATATAGGTTAAGTCTCTAAATCTATAGAGTGAACCTTTGACAGTAATTGGTTTATTTCTCCAAACATAACTCGAATATATACTTACTATACCTTTTTTTAGAAAATTTAGATTTTCACCTGGACCATAGGTATTAAAGATTCTAAAATTTATATATTTAGTAGAAGAATTTTCTAATAACTGTTTAACGTACATCTCTCCAGTAAATTTGGAAACTCCATAAATAGAATCAGGTTGTATTTTTGTATCTTCTGTAATCAAATTCTTATTTGATCCATATATAGCTACAGTGCTTGCGTAAATGAATAGCTTGACCTTAATTTTTTTAGCCAGCTCGGCAAGCAAATATGTTCCATAAGCATTAGTTAGTAAATCACTTTTAGGATCGTCGTAGGCGCTCTCACCAGCAGACTGAGCTGCTAGATGATAGATTATATTTGGTCCCCATTTTTTAACTTTTTTTATTACAGAATTTTCCTTGATATCTCCTTTAATAAATTTACCCTTTTTGTTAATATGATGAATACCTCCAAGAGATTTTAAAGTATCAACTACTAAAACCTTATGTCCCTTTGATATTAATTTATCTGTTAAATGAGCCCCAATAAAACCTGTTCCACCTGTAATCAAAATTTTAGCCATTATATTATTTCAAATTAAATTTTAATCAATTTCTCTATTACTTTTATAAATTTTCTTGAATTTGGTTTAGTTATGGAAGAAAAAGTATCTGCAATTTTTCCATTTTTATCAATAATTATTTTGTGAAAATTCCATTTAGGTACTGCCGCGTTTCCATAATTTTTCTTAGCCCATATATAAAAGGGGTGGGCCTGTTCTCCTCTTACCGTGACTTTTTCTGTTATTGGAAAAGTAATACCAAATTTTGCTTCACAGAAATTTTTGATTTCCGTATTGCTACCGGGCTCTTGGTTCCCAAAATCATTTGAAGGTACACCTATCATTACTACATCTTTTTCTTGATATTTTTCCCAAATTTCTTGCATGTCTTCATATTGGTTAGTAAAACCGCATTTACTGGCTACATTTACTACAACAATTACTTTATTTTTGTATTCAGATAAATTTAAGCTAGTCCCGTCTAGGTCTTTAAATATAAAATCATATGCTAATTTATCATAATTAGCGTTTAATTTGTTTCCAAACAGAGAGATCATAAAAATTAATAAAAGTAGTTTTATTTTTTTTACCATTCAAAATATTTTATTTTTTTTTGGTAACCATTAATAACATAAAGTAACCTACTATAGCTGACAAAAACGACCCACTTAGAACACCTATTTTTACACCATCCATAACATTTGCATAATCAACAAATGCTAAATTTCCAACAAACAAACTCATTGTAAATCCTATTCCAGTTAAAACCCCAACTCCATAAAATTTAATCCAATTTGAATTTGAAGGCATTTCAGC
>CEUZ01514225.1_pt1 | contig 12778 bp, 12 predicted proteins | sample 361511 | NCBI WGS metagenome assembly CEUZ01 (sample SAMEA2622822, study PRJEB7988) | marine metagenome | biome: marine biome (ENVO:00000447); feature: surface water layer (ENVO:00002042); material: "saline water (ENVO:00002010), including plankton (ENVO:xxxxxxxx)" | depth 5 m
TTATTTGTGATTTTTTTCCAAATGCAAGTAAATCTGGAGTAAAATTATAATATTTCTTCTGAAATGCCCATAACTTACCTGTAACTCCAAAACCAGTTTGGACTTCGTCATCAATAAATAAAATTTTATTTTTTTTTATAATTTTTGCTAATCCATTTAAAAAATCTTTACATATATGCTTATCTCCTCCTCCTCCTTGTATTGTTTCAATTATAATTGCTGCAATTTTATTTTTTTTATCTTTTCGATTAATATATTCTTCCAAAATATTTAAATTTCTATCTACATTTGGACATTTATCATTTTCATAATCATGAACACTAGCATTAAATTTAGGCCATTTAATTATTGGAAGACCAGAAACTTTTAGTTTATTATCTGATAAATTTAGAGTGTACCCTGTAACTCCATGAAAGCCATTTTTAAATGAAATAATTTCTAGTTTATTTGGATCAATATTAATTTTATTTTTTTTATTATTAAAATTTTTCCAATCTATTGCAATTTTTATTGCATTTTCTACTGCCAGACCACCGCCATGAATAAAAAAATATTTGAAAAAAATATTAGAGTTAACAAAACTATGAAATTCAGTGATAAATTCATCAAGAAATTTTGTCATAATTCTTCCTGCTGATGGTTTTAGTCCAGCATATGTCAATACTGTTTTTTTAAAAGATGCATTTTTAAAAATTTTATGATTGTAACCAAGAGGTAATGTTGAAAAAAAACCATGAAAATCTAGTATTTTCGAATTAGTAAAATCATCATGTAAATAAGAGTTTTTGCTTTTAGCAGGGTTTAAACAAATATTTTGCAGGGTATCAGGAATAAGAAATTTAGGAGATTTAAAGGATTTGGAGCTATTCATATATAGCTTTTTTTTCCTCTAAACTTATTGCAAATCTAATACCTTGTTCTTCAGAAATAACTGATACTTTATGAAATTCATTTTTTGGGCAATAAACAATATCTCCTGGTTCTGCAATATACTCTGTTTTATTTTCTCCAATTTCAAATTTATGCAAACCTTTAATCATAACCCAAAATTCATCAGCCTCTGGATGATAATGCCTTCTTACACCTTCGCCTTTATTTTGACAAATAAGGCTTCCACTATTAATTGGAGCAGACTCTGAAGCATTTACAATTCTTTTTGCAAATGACTCTCCTTTGGGAAATGAATTAATTACATCTTTCAATTTAGTTAAAGTTTGATTTTTTAACAAATTAACATCAATATTTTTAATACCATCTGTTGAAAGAAGTTCTGCTACTTGATCTGGGTTATTCATTAATTTTTTATACTTTTTAAAAGATTTTCGTATGAATCTCGAATAAGACAGCCATCAGCTTGGCAAGTAAGGAAATTAATTCCTAAGTTTTTCATTTTCTTTGCCTGTTCTAAAGTATCTGTGTATGTTCCAACAATTTTACCTTTGTTTCTTATTTTCTTTACCACATTTTCTAGCTCAAACAAAACTTTTGGATTCTCAACTTCTCCAGGCAAACCTAATGATGCTGATAAATCGTAGATACCGATATAAAAAACATCAATACCGTTAACATCGGTTAGCTTATCAATATTTTCTATGCTTAATTTACTTTCTAGACATACTACATTGATTAAATTTTCATTTTCAGATTTCATATATTCTTGAAAATGTTTATTTGTATATTCTCCTGATTTGGTTGATTTAGCCATTCCCCTGTTTCCAGCTGGATAATATTTTGAGCTATTAACTATTGAATTTAATTTTTCTGGGGTTTCGCAATGTGGCACAACAATTCCAAAAGAACCTGTATCTAAAGTTCTTAGTATATCATTTGAGTTGCTTGTTGGTATTCTAACTAGTGGAGTTAAATTATTTAGAGTAGCAGAATCTAATAATGAAGGTAATTTATCTAGTGATATAAAACTATGTTCCATATCAATTACAATAAAATCAAAACCAGACTTACCAATGATACTTATTACCTCAGAGTAAGGCATAAATACCCAATGACCGTAACAAGTACTCCCCTTGAGAAGCTTTTCTTTCAATTCACCTTTTGTAATCATTATAATAAATATTTTTTTTCTAGATTATTTTTTTTTATTAATTCATTATATTCGAATATCAATTCTTTATTCAATGGAATTCCATATTTTATTCTATTTTTTTTTGTTATTTTTTCAGGATCACCAGCTACCATTACTTTCTTATTATTTATATTTTTAAGTTTTCTTACTCTGACTACCATTTCTTTAGATCTTTTTTTAAAATTATTTAAATTGGTAAAATCTGAAATATTAATAGCTCCAACAAACTGAGATAGGTTTCTTTTTTTTGATAAAGATTTTTTTTCAAACATATCAGTTAAATCAGGGCCATAAGGGCCATTTGCTAGCAGAGCACAAAACATTTCTACAATCATTCCCAAACCAAATCCTTTGTGCATTCCTGTTGGCAAAAGACCATAAGCATTTTTTGGATTATTTGTAGACTTGCCTTTTTTATCAACTGCATATTTACCTTCAAGAATTTTGTCCTGAGATAAATAATTTAAAACTTTATTCCAAGATATTTGAGTTGTAGCCATATCTAGACAAATTGGTTCTTCATTTTTACATGGAAAAGACATTGAAAAAGCATTGGTGCCAAAAAATTTTTCTCTTGAATTAGTTGGTATCATTCCTTGTGTGGAGTGAGCGAATGATATACCAATCATACCTTTATTTGCAGGCTGTAAAGAATAAAAGGCTCCAGCACTGTTGTGTGTAGAATTTTTAACAACTACGAATCCAGATCCTGATTTTTTTGCCATCCTTATCGCTTTTTGTACAGCGAGTTCGCATGCGTAATGACCATAAGTGTGATCTGCGTCTAGTATAGCGGTTGTCTTATTAGTAGTTTGTATTTTTATTTTTGGCTTAATATTTATTCTACCAGTTTCTATAACTTTTAAATAATGGGGCAGTAACCTTATCCCATGAGTATCAACTCCACGAAGTGAGGATTCAATTAAGCATTTAACAACTGAATTATAAATTTTTTTATTAACTTTTTTCTTTTTGAATAGTTCAATACATATATTTCTTATTTTTAGGTGAGAAACTTTTTTCATTTATGTTGGCATAACTCCACTATCAATATTGAAAGATTGGCCTGTAATATATCTTGCTTTATCAGATGCAAGAAAATAACAAAAATATGCAACATCTTTTTTATTGGGCAAATTTGGAAGAGCGCTTTGTTGTTTAATAAAATCTTTTAAATAGTTTTTATTATTTCCTTTAACCGGAGAATGAGAAGATTTGAATGCATCCTTTAATCCGCTGGTCAAAATATTTACCGGACACACAGCATTAACTCTGATATTTTCCTTGCCTAACTCTTTTGATAAGGATTGTGTAATCCCATTAACGGCAAATTTAGATGCACAATAAATAGAATTATTTTTACTGCCCCTTTTAGATGCAATGCTAGAGATATTGATAATAGATGATCCAGATTTTAGATAAAATGAAGCATGTTTACATGACCAAATAACTCCTTTAACATTAGTTTCAAAAATTTTATCAATAAAACTATTATTGACTGATCTAATTGGCATCCATGAGGAAATGCCAGCACAATTAATTACACAATTTATACTCTTAGACCATTTTTTTGCTTCTTTATATAATTGAATAAAATCTTTTTCTTTTGAAACATCCATTTTTACATATCTTAAATTTTTATTTTGATTTTTTTTTATATAAGAAGTTTCTGATCTACCTGTAACTATAACCTTCCATTTATTATTTAAAAATTCTTCTGAAATTGATTGGCCTATTCCTCTTGTTCCTCCAGTAATAATAACTAATTTTTTATCCATCATATAGTCATTGAGGTAAAACCACCATCCACAGGAACTTCAGCACCAGTTACAAAACTAGAAGAGTCAGAACATAGCCATAAAATAGTCCCAACTAATTCTTTGGGAATTCCATATCTTCTCATTGGAGTATGATTTAATATTACCTTTTCTCTTTTCTTATCGATAAAATTTTTTTTGCTCCACTCTGTTGGAAAAAAACCTGGCCTTAAAGCATTTACTCTTACATTATGTTTTGCAAATTCTCTGGCTAAATTTTGAGTTAAGTTATTTATTCCAGATTTAGCTGCAGAATAAATAAATGCTTTAGATAAAGGAGGGCCTGAAGATGCGGAACTTATATTTACTATTGATCCTTTTTTATTATTAATCATGAATTTACCAAATGTTTGACATCCAAACATTGTACCTTTCAAATGGGTAGAAATTATACTATCAAACTCTTTCTCAGTAATTTTAAAAAAATCTGTTGGCGCATTAATTCCAGCACCATTAATTAATATATTTATTTTTTTATATTTCTTAATTATGTATGAGGCACAATCAATAAAACTATTTTTTTTAGTTGAGTCTAGGTAAATACCCTCACAATGGTTATATTTTTTAGATATTGAATTTGCTATTTTTTTTGCTTTTTCCACATTTCTATCTAAAATTATGACTTTTGCTCCACACGAACTTAATCCTTTTGCCATTTCGCTACATAAATAACCAGCACCTCCAGTAATAACGGCAACTTTATTTGTCACATTAAAATATTTATTTATCATTCGCGTTACTAAATCTAATTAATTTATGCTTAATTGGACCATCAAATCTCTTAAGAAAAGGATATGTAGATATAGGGTAATTTTTATACCAATTACATATTTCTTCAACTAATATTTTATCTTCTTTTAACCAAGGATAGTTATCAAATATTATATTAGAGGAATCTGGTAAAATTTTATGAACTCTATTACAACAGTAGAAAAATTCTGCATTTGGGTTTTTTCTCATATATTTAAAATAACTTGAAATAGTTTTATTATTCATTTCTTGCATTGATGCAATATTTATAAAAAGAAATATTGGTAATTCTGAAATTAATTCATATTTGGACGAATCTAAAAAAATAAAATCTTGATTATTAATTTCTTGAATATTATTTTCATTTAACAAAAGACTTGATAAATTATTAAAACATTTGTTTACATAATAAGCATCTAGAAATAAATTTCTTCCTAAATTAACAAATATTATTTTTGAGTTAGGGTAATATTTTTTAATAAGAGATCCAAAAAAACCATGGCCATCACCTATAATACAAATATATTTTTTTCTATTCTTAAAATTAATATGATTTTTCAAAATATTTAAAATAATGCCATGTTTAATTTGATCAAATTCAATTAATATTTTAGTTTGGTTAGATATTATTGAAATTTTATTAAATATCTCTATTTCATTAATATATTTAATAAATAGATAAATTAAAAAAAATTTTCTAGGTATTGATTTTATAATTGAAAATAAATTTTTGTCAGTAAAATTTGCAATTCCATATGAATGAATTACAAAGTTATTTTCTTTTTTTTTTACAAACAATTTTTTGGTATATTCATTCCAATGACTACTATATGACTCATTTATTTGATAATTTACAAAATTATCTGAATACAAATTTTCAATAATTTTTTCTAAATTAACCATGTTTATTTATCAAAACTTTTATCCAGTGCCTATTTCCGCCTTCAGAATTTAAGGAGGTTACTAGATTTGACCTTTTAATATATCTCTCTAAAAAAAATATACTATATATTTTCAAAAAATAAAATTTTATACTTAAATATTTTGAATATTTTTTATCTAAATCAAAAAAACTTTTGGCATCATCATAATCCATGCCAAATGTATTTGCAAAAATAATTTTAAAATTTAGTGATTTGAGAAAAAATTTAAAACTTTTTAAGTCCCAAAAAAATAAATGAGGAGAATATGAATTTTTATAATTATATTCTGAATTAGGTACTTCTATATAAATAAAACCATTTTTTTTTAATAAATTTTTAGTTTGCGTAATATAATTTACAGGGCTTGTTAAATGTTCAACAATAAAATTTAAAATAATTAAATCATATTTTTCTTCATTTATTTCATTAATCTTTTGATATTTTTTTCTTATTATATTCAAATTATTTTTTATAATCGATTTATCAAGCTCAACTACATCATAATTGATATGATTATAATTTTTTTTCAATGCATATCCAAAGTTTGCATTACCTGATCCAATATCCAAAACTTTAGATATTTTATTAAAGTCAATTTTTGAAGATAAAAATTTAATTCTTGAATGATTTATAATACTTTGAGTAATTATCAGACTTTTATTATTTTGATTTGATACACAATTAAAATATACACCATTTTTATAATATTCTTCTACTTCTTTAATATCTGGATATGGAAAAGCGTACACTATACCACAACTCTTACATAATCTAAGCTCAGAAATATTAAATATTTTACCTTTGTATTTTTCAAAATGAATATTATTTTTTTGACTGCAAATTTTACATTCTGAATTTTCTTTACTCACTTTCTTTTTTTTATTACCGTTGCAGGCACTCCAACAGCTACACTATATTCAGGGATATTTTTTGTAACCACACTTCCTGCTCCTATTATAGAGCCTTTACCAATATTAATATTAGGAAGAATTGTAACATTAGATCCTATCCATACATCATCCTCTAAGTTTATTTTACCACCTTCATGTGATTGGTATCTTATGGATTTATTCGTGTCTTTATAGATATGATTAGAGGAGCGCAAAACTACATTTGGACCAATGATTACATCATTGCCAATTTGAATTTGACCCTTATCATTTGCATTAATCATAACATTGTAGTTTAGGGCTACATTATCTTTAATTATAATTTTTTCATTATTATTACCTTCTGCAAATAAAGAGCAATAAGGAGATATTTGAAAATTTTTTCCAATTTTTATATTTTCAATATTTCGTATAATTATAGTTTCATGAAGAAAAATTTTATATTTGCGGTAAAATTTTAATCTATTTAAAATTTTTGAAATTTTAGTTCTAAAAATTAAATAAAAAAAAGATAGAAAAACCTTCATTTACTATCAATTGACTCCCATTTATTCGAATAGGACAATATTCTTGGATCACTTACAATAAGATGCCAAATAATAGACTGCCATGACTCTGCATGCGGGGTTATTGTATCATCACTTTTAGTAGGTATCAGTATGGTTAAATCAGAATTTTTCTTTACAAAACCTCCATCTCTGCCGACAATTCCTGCAATAGTTGTTTTATTTTTTTTACAATACTCTATCGCCTTAATTATATTTACACTTACATTATTTTCATAATTACCACCACCAACACTTAATACAAATAACATATCATTTTCATCTACCCTACTTCTTTTAAGCCACTCAACAAAAATTGTTTCAAATCCTTCATCATTGGTTCTGGCAGTAACTTCTGCGATATTATCAAGTGGCGTATAAGAGTCAATTTCAGCAATTTTTCTAAAATCATTAACTGCATGAGAACAATTTGCAGCACTGCCTCCAACACCAATAAAAAAAACTCTGCCATTAACTTTTTTTAGATCAACTAATTTTAAAATCAATTTATTTAGTAAAACTTTATCAATATCATCAGATATTTCTTTTAGTTGAGATAAATACTTTTCAATATATTCCATATTATTATTTATTATCTTTATAGGATGTAAATACTAATTGCATAGATTTTAATGCATCTTTAAATCCATTGATTTTTACATCGCTGTTATTTTTTATGTAAGACAAAAATTTTAGAATTTCTAACTTCCATGAATCGTCTTGATCGTAATATATAACAGTTTCTGATGGGTTGCCAATTGCTTTACTCTCATTTTCAAATTGTCTCTTTGCATAAGTAATTTTTTCTTGTCCATAACTTCCAGTTTTAGATAAAAGACCTTCAACTAATATATAACCCTTTTCTAATGTAATATCCATTCTGAATGTATGACGCCAAAGAGTGGATGAAGAATGTAAGTTGGCTAGTTGATTCTGTTTGTTTTTAAAAATTAAAAATGCATTATCTTCAACATCAAATTTCCAAAACTTATTTGAATGAAAACATTTCACCTGATTGAAATCACCACAAAAAAATCTAAATAAATCAATCATATGAATTCCTTGATCTAATAAAATTCCTCCGCCAGAGATACTTTTGTTATTTCTCCAGGATTTTTTAAAATTAAAACCTCCAGACTTACCGTAGATTCCTCTTAAGGTAATTATTCTTCCTAATTTTTTACTTTTAACAATATTATGTGCTGCAATTACAGCAGGATGGAATCTATGGTTAAAGCCAAACATAACTTTCAAACCTGCATTTATGTATTTTTTTATTTTTTTTAAATCGTTTAAATTTCTGCCTGGCGGTTTTTCACAAAAAACATGTTTCTTATGTTTAAGACACTTAATTACAATATTAGGTGTTTCATTATTTGGAGTACATACAAATACAATATCAATTTTTTCTTTAAAAATATCATTAAAATTATTAGTAATTTTGTATTTTTTTGAGAGAGGTATATTGTTTAAGTTTGAATCACAAATAATTTTAACATTAAGCTTTGAAATTTCATTTATTGTTTTCAACCTAATTTGACCCATGTAGCCAAAACCAACTATTGCACAATTTAAAGTATTATTCATTTACAAATGACTCTATTTTTTTTTGATTAGCTTTAATGAGATACTCATTAATGTAATTTTCAGAATATTGAAGTAATTTTTTATATTCATTTTTGTCAATTGTATTAATGAGTTTAATTGTCTTTGCAAAAGAGTCGTTATCTTGAACATCCCATTTGAGATATTTACAATTAAATAATGGGTCAAATGAAAAGGTAGAATCCATTTTGAAATGTATTACTGGTATTCCCATTTTTATTGCTTCAATACAAGCTGCACTACTCCAATATAAACATAAATTTGATAAAACAAGATCATCAATAATTGATTTTTTTTCTGAAATTTTAATATTATTTAAAGAAATATATTTAGAGTTTATTCTATTTTTCAAGTCAATCCATTTTAGAACTGGGTGGGGTCTAATTATAAAATTTATATTGGAATTATTGTAAGCCAATTCAAATACTTTAGTAACAAATGAAGAGACATTTAGGACACCTTCTAAGGGTACAAGAATATTAGATATTTTATCTTTTTTAATTTTAGTAAAATTATCTAAATATTCATACCTTAAGGCACATGATTGTTTCACAAAACTATCTTTACAAAAACTATACTTTAAAATTTTATCTCTAGTAATTGATCCATTAGTAAGCAAAATATCAGGTAAAGGTTTAATAATTTTGTCATTTCCATAAATATAATATCCTGCTGAAGCTTGATATACAACACTATGCTGATAACCAATAATTTTTGTTTCAAAAGAGTGGTCTCGAAAAGACTTTATAAACATATTTTCCCAAGATCTATTTTCATATGTCATAAAAGTTTTTTGTATATTTTTATGTGAATTAAGAAAATTTTTAATACAATAATAAAAGACATAAGAATTAATTGATATATATGATCTAAAAAATTCATCCTTTATAAGATTTTTGAGATCTAAATTATAAATTTTTAATTTGTATACATTTAATTTAAAAGCAAAAATTTTAAAGAAACAGATAAATATATCTTTGATATTTATGAAATATTCATAAGGATATATTTCTAATAATTCTTTATGTTGAATTTTAGAAATCTTTTTACAAATTTTATTATAATCTCCAGGAGAATGAACCAAAACAACCACCTTATAATTCTGATTGAGATATTTATAAACATTTTTAAAAAATTCATCTTCATAATTATTATCATTTATTTGTTTTTCAAAAAAATGAGATTTTATTAATATTGAATTATCTTGTACTTTAAATTTTTTTCTTAGAATAAAACGCGATTTAATAATTCTTAAAAATAATGAAATAAATTGAGTAAATAAAGAATAAAAAATTTTTAATTTGATTGGAAAATAATTCTTTATATTTTTTTTTATAAATTGTCTCTTTTTATCTATATTATATTTTTGAATAAAAAATTTTTTTAAAATATGATTTTTAGAATAAATAACTATTATATCTTTAGGATATTTATTATAAATATTTTCAAAATTAATGTAACTTTGTATTAAGTATGGTAACTGACTAGTAAAGGGATTTTTTGATGCCATTTCAGAAGACCACCAAACATTATTATTGTTTTGTAAAGAAATTTTGTTAATTAAACTTAAATATTCCTCTAAAAATAAATCACTAAAATTTTCAATTTTTTTTTGAATTGATATATTTATTACTGACATTTCTTTTAATAATTCAATGTCATCTAAATAAAGATTTTCGTATGATATAATTTTAATTTTTTTCTGATATTTTTTAATAAATTTTAACTCATGAATTGAGTCTATTATATAGATATTTTTCATTTAGATTGATTAATAAAAAATTATAAAACTATTACAATATCTTATTATTCAAAATTTTTAAATATATATGTTTTTTTAATATTATCAGAGTATAAAATCGATTATTTTAAAGAATTTATAATTTTTATACTTCTTAATTTTTTATTATTTGTTTTAAGTTTATTATTAGTTATTAATTTATTTATTTTTAAAACAATTTCTTTTTTAAAATCTTTCTTCTTGCAAATTTTTATGAGTTTAGAATGAGCTTTATATCTTGATGGTAGAAAATTATTAGCATTGTAAAATCTTAAACATTTTAATATTAAACTGTATGCTAAATAATAAGATTTAATTCCTATTGTGTGGGAATTATCTCTAAAATTTATTTTAGGTCTTGATTGAATTATAATACTTCCATCATCTATGTCTTTATTTATAAAATGAATTGTTATGCCTATTTTTTCAAACTCCTTATAGTATATAGCCCAAACATTACATCCTGCACCTCTATAATATTGAGTTAAACCTGCATGGAAATTTATAATTTTATTATGGAATCTATTTAAAATTCGACTTTTAATTATTGAAGTGGCACATAAAATTATTAAATCTGGATTAAATTTATCAATTAAATTATAAATTTTTAATGAGTTTATTTTATTTTTTTTACATACACCTAAAATTCTTGAATTTAAAAAAGATATGTTTTTACTAACATATTTACCAAAGTATTTTCTATCAGTCTTATAAACATTATCAAAATGATTACTAATAATTTTATTATTATCTGGTGAATAATTTTTTGAAATTTCTTTTGGATACTTCTCAATAATTATCCTACTCATTGAATATTGTTTCATTAATTTTATAGCTAGATATTTATGCTTAATTAAATCACCAGAAATAAATAAAAATTTTTTATTTTTCATAACTAGAAAATAATATATTTAAATTGTTAAAATCATTGACCCAAGATAGTTTTTTATACTCTTTGTCATTAATATGCTCTTGTTTATGATATTTTAATATAGAGTCTAATGTATTTCTAAGATTTGTTTGACTCGCAGTATATACAGGATAACTATTATTTTTATCAGGTAGCAAATTATAACCTTCTATTTGTTTATAACGATCTGTACCACCGAATAAAAGTACAGGTTTCTTAATGGATATTGCTTCTTCTGCAGTTGTTGAAAAATAAGTAACTAATAGATTTGCTCTGTTTAAATCATAATAAAAATCTCCATCAATTTTAAATTCAATATTTTTATATTTTGGTAATAAATTTATTATTTCATGCTGAGGACTTAATTGGTCTCCTCTTACTCTAATTATAAGTTTTACATTTTTATAATTTTTAACAACATTAATGAGATTTTTTAAACCAACTATATACTCATATACATTTTCGTATATCCACAATCTAGGTGAATAATTTTTATATGTTCCTGCATGTAATATAATTATTTCATTTATTGATCTATGATTTTGATAGATATTTTTATTTTTAATTTTTAAAAAATTTAATCTTAAAATTTTTGTATTATTAATATTATAATTAATTATTTTTTCAGACACAGGAGATAAACTAACTGAAAAGTTAGCAAACTTACTAAAAGACATGCCATTTGCGTGTTTTTTCAAAATGTAAGAGACATTTTCATTATTATTATAGGGAGTAGAACCATGAGAAATTAGATAAACAGGAATATTCATATTATTTGCTACATAGGCAACAGCTAAATTCTCATACCAACGAATATGATGTAAAAATATCTTCGTTGGTTTAATAATTTTCAAAATATTTTTTGATGATTGATATTTTGAGGCTGTATACAAAACTCCTCTTTTTAATAAAGAAAATAAATTGTCTTTAATTAATTTGAATACATGTTCATCAACATCATTTAATATTTGATGTATTTTTAAATCATCAATCACAACTTTTGAAGTATTAAAATTAATATCTAAAATTGACTTTTCTTTTCTTAATATAAATTTTACTATATTTGCCATGATTTGATATCTGCTAAATGGTGTTATTTTATAAATTTTAATATTTTGATAGTTATTTTTCAAATATTCTATAATTTTATCAAATCCATATCTATTGGTTGAAAATAAATAACAACTTTTTAAATTATTTTTATTGAAAATTATTTTATTGATAAACTTATGAAAAAAGAAATTTTTATTAATATTTTTTTCACTTAAATTATGTAAATTTTCAATATATTTAATATTATATCTTGATATATATTTAAAAATTTCATCAAAATTATTAGATTGATGTAATTTACTATCATATCTTAAATAAAATTTTTCAATATTTTTATATTGATAAATATTATAATAAGTTTCTAAACAGCTTGATAAAGTTACATGAAGAAGATTTAAAAAAGTCTCTTTTTCTATTTCATT
>CEUZ01057660.1_pt1 | contig 12775 bp, 10 predicted proteins | sample 361511 | NCBI WGS metagenome assembly CEUZ01 (sample SAMEA2622822, study PRJEB7988) | marine metagenome | biome: marine biome (ENVO:00000447); feature: surface water layer (ENVO:00002042); material: "saline water (ENVO:00002010), including plankton (ENVO:xxxxxxxx)" | depth 5 m
TACCTATAGCATTCAAAACCGCCTGGAGAATGCTAGTAACCAAAGCCGACGTGCAACCCGGTAATACCGTGCTCATCCACGCCGCAGGTAGCGGAGTAGGATCCGCGGCAATCATGATTGGAAAATTATTAGGCTGTCGAATAATTACAACTGCAGGAGCAGATTGGAAACTTGAAAAGGCAACTGATCTTGGTGCAGACCACGTCATTAATTATGAAAAAAATCAGAATTTTGCTGAAGCAGTTTATGACGTGACTGAAGGTGAAGGAGTAGATGTAATAATTGATAGCATAGGGGCGCCAATATGGACGGAAAGTATCAAATGTCTCAAGAAACAAGGAAAATTTGTTACATGCGGTGTCACTGGAGGGCATAAAGCTGAATTGCACTTAGGCCAACTATTTCTCCAAGGCTACGAAATTATGGGAGTCGGAGGATTCCGCTCTTCAGAATTCGGAGCAATCATGAATCTTGTCAACAATAAAAAATTGAAAGGCATAGTTGGGCCTACCTTCTCGTTAAGCGAGTGCTCGGACGCTCACAATACAATGGAGTCTCGAGATTTCTTCGGCAAAATCATACTAAACCCTTAGTATAAAACCTGTGCCGTTTTAATAGGGGCATGGTAGAAAGTTATAAGTAAAATGGCGACCTTGGGACTAGTTATGCTCGGAGGAGCATTGGGTGCAGCTTCCAGGTGGTTACTATCACAAGCTATCGTGAATTCCATCAACTCTTCTTTACCCCTGGCCACTCTTTCAGTAAATATTGTAGGGAGTGCTATTATCGGTATCGTCTGGAGTCTAAGCGAGAAAAGCATACTACCTCCTCAAATAGCTGCACTAATCATCATAGGTTTTCTAGGATCTTTCACCACATTTTCGGCTTTTAGTATGGAAACTATAAATCTCTTTCGCTCTGGCCATATAGGGACAGCTATTTTAAACGTGATTATGCAAAACGCCTTGTGCATTAGTGCGGCAGGGATAGGGTTCTACTCAGGAAAATTTCTATTAAAGTAAATCTAGAAAATGTTTAACTTGTATGCATAACATCAAAAAGTTATAGTGATGTTCAATATAGACATTTAATATTGGAGATAAAAATGCCTCAACTAACTCGTCAAGCTATAGCAGAGGGTCTTGCTACATTCATCTTAGTCTTTATAGGAGCAGGGTCAATAATCGTAGGTACATCAACCGGATTAACTGGTATTGCGCTCGCTCACGGTTTCGCAATCTTCATAGGAGTCGCAGCAACTGCACATATATCGGGCGGCCATATAAACCCAGCTGTTACCATAGGTTTCTTAGTTACAAAGAGGATCGACTCCCTAACTGCATTAGTCTACATAATTGCACAGCTGACGGGAGCATTAGTAGCGGCAGGAATACTTTACTCTGTGTTCCCCAGTAATTCGGGTTTAGGATTACCGATGCTATCCGGCATTGGCCTGACAGAAGGTATCATAATTGAGTCACTTCTAACATTAATTTTAGTAGTTGTAATATTTCAAACCGCTGGCGATGCAAAAGGCCCTTCTGGAATCGCACCTATAGCAATAGGCCTCACTGTAGCAGCAGATATTTTAGTAGGAGGTCCTTTGACCGGAGCAGCTATGAACCCCGCACGATGGTTCGGACCAGCTCTAGTATCAGGAGTATTTGATAACGCTCTCGTTTATATTATCGGCCCAATATTTGGTGGCATCATAGGAGCATTTTTAGCCGATAAAGTCCTTCAGCGAAGCTAATTTATTGAAAGTATAGATTTAGCTTCTATCCTTCATGGACACGTAATCTCGTTGCCTTTCCCCAACGTAGAGTTGTCTGGGTCGAACTATACGTTGTTCCCTATCTCCAAAAGCTTCGCTCCATTGAGCCATCCACCCAACAGTACGAGGGATAGCAAAAAGTACAGGGAATATTTCTACTGGGAAACCCATGGCTTGATAAATTAGCCCGCTATAAAAATCTACGTTCGGATATAGTTTCCTCTCGATGAAATATTCGTCTTCAAGAGCTATTCGTTCTAATTCAAGAGCGATGTCCAAAAGGGGATTTCTCCCGGTTACCTCGAAAACTTTATCTGCCATTTCTTTCACCAGTCTGGCTCTGGGGTCATAATTTTTATAGACCCTATGCCCAAACCCCATAAGCCTTACGCCATCTGCCCCCGATTTAACATTTTCAATAAACTTAGGTATATTATCGACCGACTCGATTTCCTCCAGCATCCTTATAACAGCCTCATTGGCTCCTCCATGCAACGGACCATAAAGTGATCCTATTGCACCAGCTAACGCAGAATATGGATCTGCCAAAGAGCTTCCAATAGCCCGCATAGTATTAGCACTAGCATTTTGCTCGTGGTCAGCATGCAAAATAAACAGTACATCCATAGCTCTTTCAATAACAGGGTTAGGAATATATTTATCTTCTACCATCCTAAATAACATATTCAATAGATTCCCCGAATACGACAGATCATTATCTGGATATATATATGGGTAGCCAAGGGTATGCCTATACGCCCAAGCCGCAATGGTCCCAACTTTCCCGATAGCCCTTATAGTTTGTTCAAGTCTAACGGATTCATCTTGTACATTTTTTGCCTCAGGATAAAACGTAGAAAGTGCGCCAACCGTACTAACTAACATCCCCATAGGGTGGGCATCATACCGAAACCCTTCCATAAATTTCTTGACGTTTTCCAAGACCATCGTCCTGTGGGTAATATCTGTTTCCCAGTTTTCGAGCTGGTCCTTATTGGGGAGTTCGCCATGAACAAGCAGGTACGCTGTCTCAAGAAAAGTGCCTTTTTCAGCAAGTTGCTCTATAGGATATCCCCTATATTCCAAAATTCCTTTATCCCCATCAATAAAAGACACAGAGCTTGTTACCGTCGCTGTATTGCCCAAAGATGGATCATAGCTGAGCAAACCAAAATCATCCTCATCAATTGCTATCTGCCTAATATCCATTGCTCTGATTGCGCCATCCTTGATGTCAATCTCATAGGATTTTCCAGTTCTATTATCCGTAATACTTAATGATTCTTTACTCATATCATTATTCCTCTCACGCCCCGCAAAATTCTAAGATTTCCCCTATATTTCTATTGGGACAAACCTACCCCACAAATCCATTGCATTAACGTTTATCTTCTTCTCTTAAAAAACGGATTGAGCGTCAATCCGCTGTCATATGTATCAATTCCTTCTTTATTTTTCAAGAAATCTATAACGACATACGTCACAGGCGTTGCTACCGCTTCATAGAATACTTTAAACCCCCAATTTATTAAAACCATCCTAATCATATCATTTAAAGTCAAAAGACCGCCAAAAGCAACAAAAACAAAAATCAATGAGTCCAGACCTTGCCCAACAACTGTAGAACTTATTGTACGAACAAAAAGCAACCTACCTCTCATCCGGATTTTTAGTTTAGCAAGTATATAAGAATTAGCAAATTCACCCACTAGATAAGCTAAGAACGAAGCTACTATAAGGCGCCTGCTAAATCCAAGAATTTCCGTATAACTTTCCTGACCGGCCCATATGCTAGATGGCGTTAACAGTCCGCCAACATATATAAAAACAACCATTATTAAATTGCAAAGAAACCCGATCCATATGATTCTCCGAGCTATATGAAAACCATAGACTTCCGTTAACACATCTCCAATAATGTAACTTATGGGAAAAACAATAATGGCGGCATCTACAACAATCGCCCCTAACAACGGAAGGGTCCCAAAGTCTACAATTTTTACGGCAATAATGTTTGATGTCAGTAAAGATGTGACAAAAACACTAGACACCAAAATTATCCACGGACTATCAAGATTGGTTCTGCTCATGGTTATTTGATCATCCCTATCTCTATTTATTCAACAATATTAAATGTTTATAAAAATTTTACTATAATACTTTAGGCTTTATAAAAAGATACAATACAGTTCTATGAAACGAGGAGATTATGGCTCAAGATAACAGCGACGGTTTTCAGAATAGAAGGAAGATACTGCTTAGCTCCCTTATTATTATTTTATTTGCCTCTTTTCTAACCCTTCTAGTCGTTGGTATTATTAATCGCTCGGCAATCACTGAAGAGAGTGGGGCACAAAGGTTAGGACAACAAGCCCCTGAATTTACTCTAAAAAATATAGAATCAGGTGAAATCGTAGAGTTATCTGATCTAAGGGGGAAACCTCTGGTCATAAATTTCTGGGCTTCTTGGTGCACCCCATGCAGAGTAGAAATGCCACATTTTGTTGATGCTTTTCATCATTATAGTTCAGATGAGGTTACGTTTATAGGAATTCACACTATGGAGCCTGAAGCAGATGCTCGGAATTTTATAGAAGCTTTTGAAATCCCAATACAAGAGGGATTTTTAATCCTATCTGATGAAACGGGAACATCAACAATCGATTATGGTGTCTCAGGTATTCCATCCACATTTTTTGTTGATAGCGCAGGATTCGTCAAAAAGAGGTGGATCGGCGGAATCAGTCAAGAAAACCTTCAGTTAAATATAGATGCACTACTAGAAGAGACATAGATTGGATTGGTAAATATTCCCATCAGCTATCCTCTTGTTTTCGAAGAGCGCATGTGCGGAGGTATATCTGCAGGCCATCTTAGCCCTAGATCAGGGTCATAATGCTCCTCATCAGCGCCTAAAGTGTTTCTCCCCATTAAAACGAGTTGCCACATGCTATCATCTATCGGATCTTGCATATGGATATCGTTAGGGACATCTGGCCACCAAACAATATCTCCTACATCCAATACAATATCTGTCACCAATCGTAACGTAGCCTTCCCTAGCTCGTCCCCCTCATCCATTCTTTTCCATTGCTTGTATTTTTCCCTACCTTCATATGCGCACATTACACCCCATGTACCATGGTTATGGATTTTCGTAGGTTTATCGAATTCAGCAAGAATTATAATGGGGCCATCAGGTTCATCATCCCTATATAAAACATACGAATCAACTGCGTTCACGCCCTTGCCCCTGTGTTCGCCAATAGATTTCAAATCACTTCGTGAGGCAAGTTTATGTAAAAGGTCTCCAATATATTTAAATCTTTCATCGTTAAGCTCTCCGCTAGAAATAATAACTTTGACCTCAGCAATTAATTCTTGAGGGGAATATTCGACCAGCTCTTCATCCATAATAATCTCCCAAAACGAATACTATTGTTATAAGTATTCCATAATGTAATATATTGTTATCATTATAAAGTTTTATATCGTTCGTTGCTGAAACGATAGACGATCATTCAATCTGTTTCTGATCGATTGTTGCAACCTATCGTGACGGGGATGCTTAATATGCGGGGGAAAAGGGAGGATTTATCGTGTCATCTTTTGCTGACATCAGTTCAACTGCGAGAGCAGAAAATAGAGTAATACTAACTGAACAAGAGTCTAAAACAGTACTGAAGGCGATTAATATACCGATCACCGAACCGGTACTCGCAACTAATTCTAAAGAGGCTGCAAATATATCCTCAGATATGGGATTCCCTGTAGCACTAAAGATAGCTTCTCAAGACATCACTCACAAAAGTGATGTTGGGGGAGTACGATTAGGGATTGATTCTCAAGAAGAAATAGCAGAAGTTTTCGATCAAATGATCAATACCGTGAAAAAAGAAGCTAAGGGCTCTTCTATTGATGGTATTACCGTACAGCCTATGGCACCTCCAGGTGGAGTCGAAGTAATTATAGGAGTTACTCGAGACCACCAATTTGGTCCAGTTATTATGTTTGGTCTAGGAGGAATTGCTGTAGAAATTCTGCAAGACGTATCTTTCAGAATAGCGCCCCTAACACCAGTTGATGCTGAAGAGATGATCAAGGAAATTAAGGGGTACAAGATGCTCACCGGATATCGTTCTTTTAAGCCGGCGAACATGGATAAATTGAAAGATTTACTACTAAAAGTTTCAGATCTTGCCATGCAAGAATCTGAAATTAGCGAGATGGATTTAAATCCGGTATTTGCATATGAAAACGAGGTTGTTGCCGCTGATGCGCGAATAATTTTAACTGATAGTTAAATAAATTCTGGGAGGAAACAATGGATAAGGAACGAAAAGCTAATTTAGATAGAGCTTTGAACCCAAAAGTAATCGCTGTAGTAGGCGATAAAAAAATTACGGACTATATGTGGTTAAAAAGTGTTAAGGATGCCAAAGCAAAGGTCTATTCAGTTCAAATAGACGAAAATGACATCCCTGGGATTGAAGAAATGGGGATAGATAATAGAAAAAGCATATCGGATATTCCTGAGCAAGTAGATTATGCAATAATCGCGGTTCCCAGACCTGTTCTCCCTTTTATCCTTGCCGACTGTATAAAGAACAACGTTGGCGCTGCCGCTGCATTCACTTCGGGCTTTGCAGAAACGGGTGAACCAGAGGGAATTGAGCTCCAAGAAAAAATAATTCAAATGACTTCAGAAGCTAACTTTAATTTAGTTGGCCCAAATTGTATGTGTATGTATCACGCGAAAGTTGGAATTCGCAATACAGCTGACCAATGGATAGGAGAGGGCGGAAATATAGGTTTCATGTCCAATTCTGGAACTCATGCGACGAACTTTGTTATAAGAGCGCGTTCAAATGGCCTTTACCCTGCTAAGTCTATTAGCATGGGCAATTCGATTTCAATAGACCAAGGAGACTGGTTAGAGTACTTGGGAGATGATCCAGATATAGAAGTCATCGGTATGTACATTGAAGGAACTCGGGACGGAAGAAAATTTTTCGAGACCTTGCGAGAAGTTGCTCAGAAAAAACCTGTCGTCATCTGGAAAGGTGGCCAAACTAAGGAAGGCGCACGTGCTGCTGCTTCTCATACAGGTCATTTAGCATCAGATATGGCACTTTGGGACGCCATGATTAGACAAACAGGTGCCATAAGGGTGGATACTCAAGATGAATTGATGGATACCATGAAGGCATTACTAATGATGAAACCTTTTACAGGGGAAAACATGGGAATAATCGCCCAGACAGGAGGTCAATCTGTGTTGGTTTCTGATGCGTTTGGGAGTGAAGAATTGAAAGTGCCCGCGCTTACAGAAACAACTCACGAAAGATTGCGACCCATTGTTACGGTCGTCGGAGGTAGCTACAAGAATCCGCTGGATGTGTCGGGCTCCTTAACTAGTGTCGAACGAGCCACTGAAATGCTTAATGGGCTTCATGACGATCCTAATACAGATATTATCGTGATGGAATCAAGTATCGGTTTTATCCAACGACGCCTGGAAAAACAAGGGCAAGGGCTTGATACTCTGATCGAAGGGTTAAAATCGTTTCAAGAATCCTCTAAAAAACCATTTGGCGTGATCGCCACCTGGAATCAAAATGAAGGTGAACTTGCAGATTTCCGGAAGAAAGTATCAGATGCCGGAATAGCTGTATTCCCTACATTCCAAGCAGGCGCAGGGGCTATTCGCAAAGTAAGAGATTATTACAGGAAACAAGAGACCCTAGGTACTAAATAAAGAATACTTAATTGTTCGGTTCTTGGTGTGAATGTTCATAGATATCGCTTGGTGTGATAGGAATTTTATTGATGCTGCGATTTAATGCATCAGAAACAGCATTTGCGATAGCGGGTCCTACCGGAACTATAGGCGTATCTCCAATGCCTCGAACTTTGAGAGGACCATATCCTAGATCAGAATCTAATACCACTATATTTAATTCTGGTATATCCCTCTGTGTAGGCATTTTATAATCCGCAAAGGATTGATTAAGTATCCTTCCATCCTCAGCCGTAAGTTCCTCCATTAGAGAATGGCCAATACCTTGAATTACCCCTCCTTCTATCTGAGCTGTAAATCCTTGAGGGTTCACTACTTTCCCAGTTTCGTGTGCCGCCGTATATCGTTTCAACCAAACGGTACCTGTCCCAGGATCAATTTCCACTTCTGCTATATGGGCTGTGAAAGACATATATGGGATTTCATCTCCTTCATCAATCGACGCTTCCCCTGAGATACTGCCACCAGTTCTAGATACAATATCTTCAAACGTTACTTCTTCAGATGAACTCCGGTTGACTATTTTACCCTCTCTAATAATTAAGTTATCTTCCTGCCAGCCTAAGAGCTCAGAAGCAAGCAAAGCAATGTTCTTTTTAAAATCTTGGCTTGCTTCGTAGGCTGCGCGGGTTGCCACACGAGTTCCTCTTTGCCCAGCAACCCCGTAATCTCGTTTCCCTGCTTCAGTAGACCATGGCTCTATAGTAATCCTTGATATATCGACATCCAGTTCATCAGCTACAACTTGCGCGAGAGTCGTCCCTGTCCCCATTCCAGGATCATATATCATCGTATTAATAATTATGCTTCCATCCAAATTGACTCTAACGGCAACGGGAGTATCGTAACCACTGTCTCCTTGCCCATGGAAAGCAATACCACGCCCCACATTAGGAAGTTTCTGATCAAAATATCCTGCTTTATCCGCGGCAGCTTGTAAGATCTCATTCAATCTGAGATTTTGGTACTTATCAGATTCAGGGATTGTTATAGGGGTCCAGTGTTCGGTCGCTTTTACATCTTGGGGCGTTTGTACAAAGTTTTTACCTCTTAATTCAAAAGGATCCATACCTAATTCTTTTGCCAGCATATCTATTATCGATTCGCTAGCAAAAACCGATTGCATCATCCCGGGACCTCTAATATAACCTCCTGGCACTGTATTAGTATAAACTTGATGTGAATTTATACGGACGTTCGGCACAACGTAGGGTTCAACCATAGCTGTCGATAACATACCTCCAAGTTCACCTACGGGCGCATATGCTGCATACCCTCCTGTCGCAAAAAACCCTTCTGCTTCCCAAGCCTGAATAAGACCATCAGATGTTGCCCCTACTTTTACTTTAATTGTTGCAGGATGGCGTGGATTCATCGCAGATAATTCTTCACTGTAATCCATAACATACTTAACAGCTTTGCCTGTTTTAGCAGCGAGCAAATAACAAACCACTACACCTGTCGCGTCCATCTTCCCCCCAAAAGATCCCCCTATATGGGCAGGATTGATTACCAATCTTTCCCGCTCAATTCCCATCATCCGAGCCAGATGGGGTCTACGACCGGTAGGAATTTGTGAAGACATCCAGACCTGAACTTTTTCTTCTTCATCTATCCACACCGTACAAGCATGGGGTTCCAAGTAACCTTGGTGAACCCTGGGAGTAGTATACGTATTCTCTACAATGACATCCGAAAGACGAAATCCTTCTTCAGAATCACCCCACTCAGTAACAACCGATTGTACGACATTACTCAGGGATTCTTGCTTTTGAACCCCTCTGTAATCATTAAACTCTTCATGTAAGATAGGTGCCCCAGGTGCAGCTGCTTGTTCGGGCTCAAATACTGCAGGAAGTTCATCATAGGTCACGCTTACCAATTTTACTGCATCTTCAGCGATTTCCTTAGTATCAGCAGCAATCGCGGCTACTTTATCTCCAATAAATCTCACTTTATCCCAGCTAGCTAAAATAGGCTCATCAGCGTATAAGTTTCCGCCTCGGAGAGATTTAACGTCTTCCCCAGATATAAAAGCCCGTACTCCAGGAAGTGTTTCAAGTGCTGAAAAATCAATTGCTGTTACACGAGCATGGGCGAAAGGTGATCTTACAAACTTTACCCACAATGTTTCAGTATCAGCGACGTCTGCCACAAATCGAGCATTCCCCGTTACTTTTTCAGGTCCATCAAGGCGAGGCACGGATTTACCGATCACAGCCATAGAAATTCACCTTTCTTAAATTAACTACCTTGATCTATGATGAAACTCAACGTGTAAGCCATTTGTTAGTTAATTACTTTGTTTTAATCTTCCGTATAGAACTTCAGGATGGACAGGCACTGTATCGAGTCTTTCTCCTACAGCATCAAAAATTGCATTTGCTATAGCAGGAGCAGTCGTTATATTTGAGTGTTCACCAACTGCTTTTACGTTGTACTCTCCCCAACCTGAGGGCGCTTGAACTAAAACAGTTTCTAAAGTCGGTAAATCTCTTTCTGTGGGAATCTTGTAATCGGCCAAAGAAGGATTAGATACCCTTCCTCCCTCATCAACATTTAAGTCTTCCATTACTGCATGACCAAATGCCTGGACCATCCCGCCTTCCACTTGCCCCTGAAAACCAACAGGGTTCAGAATTTTCCCTACATCGTGTGCTGCCGTTATCTTTAAAACTTTCACCTGCCCAGTATCAGGGTCGACTTCCACTTCAGCAACCTGGGCAACGAACGAAGTCACTGGGCTAAGCCCTTCCTCAGGATCAAAATTCCTGCCTCGTACTGGTTCACCGCTCCTCTGCACCAACTCACTCATGTGCACTTTCTCTTTTGTTCTAGTATTAATGAGCTCTCCTGAGTCGTACTCCACCAATTCTTGATCCCATCCATTGAACTCAGAAGCAATCCTCTTAAGGTTATCTTTGACATCTCTAGTAGCTTTAATTGCAGCCTGAGGTGCGACCATACTTCCTCGTGAACCTCCGACCCCAAAATCAAACAAGTCATCAAACATCTCATCCGTGCTAAAAGGCACAACACTCACACTTGAAATTGGAACTTGCATTTCCTCTGCTACAGATTGCTGGATCAGAGTGTATGTACCGGTTCCAGGGTCAAATACTGAGGTTCTCGCAGTTAGCGTACCATCTTCATTCACCGTAATTAAAGACTGACTGCCTCCACCATATTGGGGCCTATGCCCATAAGCTAAACCACGCCCTACGTTATTAGGTCTAGAATCAGCCATTTTCCCAACTTTCGCAGCTTCTTTGATAACTTCTTCAGCAATAATGTCACCAAAAACTTGACCTGTCGGAGTATCATCGCCATCATGTACAACATTAATCAATCTAAATTCCACTGGATCTATATCTAATTCTGATGCTATGACGTCCATCATGGATTCACCTGCAAAAATCCCCTGAACTTCTCCAGGGCCTCTCTGAAACCCCCCTGGAACAGTATTAGTAGCGACCTGCCAAGAATCAATTCGTGTGTTATCAATCTTATAGGGGCCCGCGACTTCATTTGCCCCAGGTAGATTACCTCCCGGAGAATAAGCCCTGTAAGCCCCTCCATTAAAAAATAAGTCGGACTCCCAAGCTGTTATTTTCCCCTCAGTTGTGACGCCAACTTTAACGTTGATCTTAGATTGGTGCCTTGGATTCATAGACATGAGTTCTTCCGAATAGTCCATGGAAAATTTGACTGGCCGTCCGGTCTTTTTCGCTAATTCATAGCATATTGGTACACCAACAATATCCCCTTTACCACCAAAATCTCCTCCAACATATGCAAAGTTAATAATCACATCATCTATATCTAAATCAAAAAGCTTTGCAATCTGTGCTCTGTTTTGGAGTGGAGACTTGGTGCCTACCCAACACTGCAGTTTCTTATCCTCATCAATTGCAACTACGCAATTATGGGGTTCTAGATACAACTGATGAGTTCGACCAGTAAAAAAGGTTTTTTCGATCACATGGTCTGCCTGGTTCATACCAGAAACAACATCACCTTTTTCCCAGTGCCCATTCACTACTATGTTAGTAGGTCCGTCTAATTTCTCCGCTACACCTTCATATTCGTTGAAATCAGGATGTAATATTGGAGCGTCGGAATCAACGGATTCCTCTATAGTGAATACTGACGGGAGCTCTTCATACTCAATCTCAATTAAATTTAATGCATTTTCTGCGATATCTTCGTCCTCGGCTGCAACCGCTGCAACTTTATCTCCGATATACATAACTCTATCCCAAGCGATAATCGGCTCATCCTGAATCAGCTTTCCCCACCGCTTCCCTTTAAAGTCTTCTCCAGTTATAACTGCATGAACACCCGGTAGCGCTTCTGCTGCTGAAGTATCAATGCTTAAAATCTTAGCGTGAGGATACGGAGACCTTAGAACCTTGCACCAAAGCATATCCGGTAAAGCAATATCAACAACGTATTTCCCCTTACCTGTCGTTTTCTCAGGTCCATCAGACCTAGGTGAAGCTTTTCCTATGATTTTATGTTCATCAGCATTCATTTTTGATAACTCCTAAACCAAATATTGCACTTGAACCGATAGTTACATGCTCTTGTAAAAGCCATACTATTGCTGGTCATCATTATTGTACCTTGAATATCCTAGATATTATCCAATAGAACTTAGTATTTCCATTTTTTGTCTCAAGATTTCCATTTGCCAGTTAAATTTATATACAAATTCACCCTTGATTCCATATTTATAGACAAAATAATCTAGCATTTTATGCGTAATATTGGCATATAAATACAAAACTAGATCATATATTCTATTGACCGGGTCTAAAACCCAGTTTAAAATCCTATCCAAAGTGAGTCTATTGAGAATAATAAGCGGTACAGCTCGAGGAGTTAGCCTCAAAACCTCTAAGGTATCCTTCTTGAGGCCGACAACCGACAGGGTACGTAGTGCGATTTTCTCGATTCTCGAATCAAAACAGGTGTTACTAGGAGCACAAGTGTTAGATCTTTACGCTGGTACTGGATCTCTTGGGATTGAATCTCTTAGCAGGGGTGCTAAATTTTCTTACTTCGTAGAGAAGGACAGAAAATTTAGTGAGCTCGTTAAAGAGAACGCGTACAAAGCAGGTTTCGAAGATAACGCCACAGTAATCACTTCCTCGGTGGATTCGGCCCTAGATTCATTGAATGGTCCTTTTGATTTGATT
>CEUZ01234088.1_pt1 | contig 12774 bp, 7 predicted proteins | sample 361511 | NCBI WGS metagenome assembly CEUZ01 (sample SAMEA2622822, study PRJEB7988) | marine metagenome | biome: marine biome (ENVO:00000447); feature: surface water layer (ENVO:00002042); material: "saline water (ENVO:00002010), including plankton (ENVO:xxxxxxxx)" | depth 5 m
TCAACCGTACGTAATCGCTCATAATATAAATCTAGGTCTGCATCCCCGGATAACTGTAATGATTTAATCGTGAAACCGAGGGAGGTCCATACGTCTTTATAGTCGGGCTTGATCCGCAACGCGTTATAGTTACTTTCAATTGAAAGCCCCAAATCACCCATATCTTGAAGAGTGTTACCCAAGTTATGATGTGCTAACCGGAAATTTGGATTAATTGAAATAGCTCTATTCAGACAATCAACTGATTCCTCTAACTCTCCTACAACCCTAAGAACTATTCCTAAATTATTATAGGCTTCAACATAATCATCTTTCAATTCTAAAGCCTGCTTGAAGTTTAAAATAGCTCCGGAATAATCCTTTTGTATTCTAAGGGAATTAGCCAAATTATAGTATGCCTCGGCATATTCAGGATTTATATCTATAGCCTGTTTAGACTGTATGACTGCCTCAGAATGATTACCCTTGTTTTGGAAAGCGACCCCAAGATTATTATATGCATGTGCATAATCGGGTTTAAGACGAATAACTTCTCTATAATACTTAATAGCGAGGTCAAGGTCACCTAACATCAGGTTAGCGGAACCTAGGAGGTTTAAAATATCAGAATTTTGAGAATGTATATCCAAAAAAGGAGTTGCCTGATTCACTACGTCTTGAAACTTTCCTTGAGAATAAGCCGAGAATAAAGAATCCAAGTTGTCTTTTGTAATTTCTGGTTTTATGGATCTATTTGCTTCATCCAAGCCTAACCGTGCACGCCTATTATCGGGAAAATCTTCTAAAATGGACAAATATAGTGCACGTGCCTCTAAGTAATCACCCTTATTAAGGAATCGCTTTGCCTTCGAAATTATTTGGTCAACCGATTGTTTCATGGAATATATATACTTTATTACCTATCAAATACATATTTTTAATAATTTTTTAAATAATTTAATCAGATTATGCAAAATAATTATTAAAAACATGTATTAAAAAAGAGATTATAACAATAAGATTAAATATTTAATTATGTATATTTAGTTTTATTTAAGTAAATGAATATTTACTATTATTATTTTATTAATATCGTAAAATTATTTACTGTTGAATTATGATTTTTTGACCATTATATCGATTTAGAGAAATATTTTTATAGGAATATGATTCGACTCTTGTACAAAGGTACAGTAAGTTACACACCTCAGGGAAAATCCGAGGACTAAATAAATGTCTAGTTTTGCGCAAATCAAGCAAATAAATAAAGATGATTCTAAGCAGTTACGTAAAGAAGCTGGCCTGTGGCTGCGCTCTCTCAGAGAAGGACGACGGCTCTCTCAAAGGCAACTAGCCAGCAGGGTGGACGTAGAGTACTATACATTTATATCTCAAATTGAAGCTGGAAGAGGACGCGTCCCCACAGAGAGATTAGAAATATGGGCTGAAGCCTTAGGAGAAGAGGTACAACCCTTCGCTAAGAGGTTGATGAGTTATTATGACCCAATAAACTACCGTCTGGTGTTCCCAGAAGCCGAAATGCGGCGCGCTGATCACCCGAGTGTTTAAAAGGTTAATTGATTTATACTAGTAATTAGGAGCCTCCATGTCGGCTGCGCTTTTTCAACTAAATACTGAGCATTCACCTAAAAAACGCTGGTGGACCAATCAGGAGTTAGCTGAATTCTATCGAGTTTCGGACATCATGGCCCAAGCGGGCCTAGAGGTAGATTCTGAGAGCGGCCTATCAGACGAAGGCGACCCATGGTTCGTCTATGTAAGGACTGACACGGGAGATGTCATTGCCCATTTCGCTATCATTGACGGTACATTTATTGCTGTTAGTGCTGTTACACAAGATTTATACCGTGGAAAAGATATCAGAAGCCTGATTGACCAACTAGTAGAACGGCATCCAATGATGATGCCTTCCGGATCCAATGGTAAAGTCGTTTTACATCCGAGTATACTTCTAACAGCGTTTGTGGCCGCAGCTTTCGTAGCAGCGAGTGAAGAAGTCCAAGCCAATACTATAGAAGAGGTTCTTGAAGTCGCCCTAGCAATTAATAATGGCGAAAAAAACACATCTATAAAAACTGGATCAAATACTACTAACCCATCTCAATCGGCAGACGTAGCAGATGAAGAAACAAGCAAAGAGATAAATGCTGAGACAGCACCTGCTTTCAACGATTTAGATGCTGGAAAAACATTTGGAAGCTCATTCTCTTTACTAGGCGCTATTATTCTAGCCTTAGAGATCTCATCACGTGAAACTGCACTTGCTAATACCCAGCAATCAAGCAGCTCATTAAACGTGCAGGTGCTAATAGATTTATATGCTTCAGAATATCTACCAGTTCCCAGTTTAGTATCAGTATCCAACCTGTTTTCTATAATTGATTTTAATCAGGATGATGTATCCAACTTGGGTAATAGCACCCAATTTCAAGAACCAATCCCAAACTCTCAACTAACTACAAAAAAGAGTGCAGTAACACCGACTACTGACGTCGATGGCTCTTACCTTGGCATGCAAGACTCTAAGCTAGTTACCTCTGAGAGCCTCATAAATTCTCATAATACTCAAAATAATTCGACTGATGACTTTTCTAGCTATAGTCATCTTGGTGATGGAGGCTTTAGTCAGGCAACGACTGCTGACAGTGATTTATTTTATAGTTCAGACACACAACAAGCGAATAAAACAGTAAGAAACGATATTTCCGAACAAAAATTATCCGTAGCAGCAATTGACATTGTCAGTTTAGTGAGTGGCACAGTGAATAGCGCTTCGCAAAAAGAGGATAGCCTAAACCACTATTCTCTAGACAATAGTCTAATTACTTCATTTTCATCCGGGCCTGTAGATTTTGATATGCAAATAGCTTCAGTTAAAGAAGTGCAAGAAAGTCCTACCTCCAAGGAAAACTCTACTGAAAGCGAAGTATTGGCCCCAAGTCTTAACATTAAAGGACATCTACTTAGTGCAGAAAGCCCAGAGTCCCTGACACTAAGCAATGAAGTTGACATATTGCTTTATGAGGGCGGAAATGTAAGCGTTTCAAATTTTGAACTTGGTAAAGATAGAGTATGGTTTTTCTTATCAGAAGGAAAAAATTTATATGAAAGCTACAAAATCACTGAGTCGAACGATTTAGTTCTTGAGTTTGAGACTGGGGATACTCTTACTTTACTCGGCGTGTTAGACACAGAAACATCGTCTGTAGTCTTGTAATTAATATCTCTACATTAACTTATTACTGTATAATTGTTTGAGGGTTCAGTGGACTGAATACTTATCATCAGCTTCTGAAACTTCATTGCTTTCTTTAAACCACTCTGGCCATATTTCTAAAGACCATCCAGCTTGTTTATAAGTTTTATATATAATTGAAAGCCACTGCCGAAGCTCAATAGTTTGGAAAGAAATACTTGCAGAATTTAATTTCTCACTTCTAAAAATTAAGCCTATGTTTTCATTATCTTTATTTATATCAATGGCAATCGCAAGCCAGGAGACAAGGTGATTATCTTTTTCTACGGGTGACTGCTTAGGAAGGGATGAAGAAGCCACCTCTTGTTGAAATACTTGCAACGCCTTATCTGCTGCCCCTTCGCTTTTAACATTACTCAAGAGATTTTCAACTAAACGATCCATGAGTCGATGTGTGAGCCAAATCTCACAAATTGTATCCTCACTAGATTCCCCTAAGACTCTTATTCTATCTTCATTATCTATGTACTGTGTGGTTATTCTTCCAAGGTTATAATTCATCACCACTCTCAGCTAATGATAAGACCCACTCAACCTGCTTGGGTAAACATATTGAGTTAAGGTCATAATTATTTATGGCGAATTCTCGGGCAGAATTCCCTAATCTTCTTCTTGTATTCTCATCATCCAGTAGACTGCAAACCTCTCTACAAATACCATCAACATCAAAGAAGTCGACCAGCCTACCAGTTTCGTCATGATTTATAGCTTCAAAAACAGGCTTCGTATTACTGGCTACGATAGCACAACCGGCACTCATAGCCTCTAACAAACTCCAGCTTAAAACGAACGGGTATGTGAGGTAAACATGAACAGTAGAAACTTGAAGTAGAGCTACAAATTTTCCATATTCTATGTTTCCTAAAAAGTGTACCCGCCCCCAGTCAGAATCATTAATCTGACTTCTTACTTCATCTCTAAATATACCCTTCCAGGTTTTACCAGACTCGGGACTGGCTCCATAACTAACCCCATCTCCTCCAACAATAAGAACCCTCGCATTAGGCCTACTTTTTAAGAGATTTGGAAGTGTCCTCATAAATATGTGGTAACCACGATATGGCTCAAGATTACGATTCACAAAGGTAATAATCTCATCTTTTTTGGTAAGCTTAATATTTTTTTGTTCTGGGGTGTCAATAGTGAGAAAAGCAGTGGGATCTGGTCGGACAATCTCTGTATCAATACCATCGTGAATTATAGTGATGTCTTTTCTAAACCTTTCGGGAAAAGTACTCGCCTGCCAGTGAGTGGGTGATATACCTGCATCAGCGACTTCAAAATGCAGTAAATTATTAACATTTTTTAAGGCAAGCCTGCATGCTTCGTCATCACGTGAAGGAAACTCTGGATCATTACCTACATCCGCTCCAGTAGTATGATAAAAAAACTCGCAATAAATACCTAGTTTACTGTTGGGCCAAACTTCTTTTAAAAATAAACTTTCTCCCCATCCTGGATGAGCAATTATAACGTCCGGAACGAAACCATTTTTACGCAGTGCCAAGGCCGCTCTATAACAGTCATCTGCACGAATAGTTTTAGTTTCTATATCTGAAACCCAAGGATGTATGTTTTTTGATGATGAACGACTATTTTGATAAGGCCAGAGAGATACTCCATGCCACTCTTTTTCTTTCGTGACTATTACAGGCATAGCAATAACATTATGGCCTTTAGAAGCTAATTTGGGAGCTAAATGCTTAAACTGACCGGGAAAGTTTTGGTGAACGAATAGAATATTCATTTATAAACTTTCAATATGTTTAATTTTAAAAGCCATAATAATGAACGGAAGATATAGGCCTGTCGGATATCAGGAAAATGTTTAACCAATTCAGCAGCTGACATTGGTCCTGATTCGAGTATACCAAGGACTCCTGCAAGTTCATCAATATCAGGTACTACCAATGGTGCATAGTTTACCATCGCTAATTTTAAATACCCCTTTAATCTATCAAGCGCCTCCTGTGAATTCGTATCTACAAGCACAAAAAGGGTTTCCATGGCCAATGCGCTAGTTGGATATTGATCAAAGCCATAAAAGGGATCCATCCGAGAGGGCCAGGGATATGACAATGACTTTACTTCACCAGATTTTTCTTTACGTAATTCTTCTAAACTTTCCCAAAGAGTTTCGTATTGAGGTATTATAACTTTCCATTCATATACATCGAGAGCCCTTTTCCTTCCCTCAGCTCCCATTTTTTGTCTCATTTCCTCGGAATTAAAAAGTGTGACAAAGGCCTCTGTAGCTAAGTCAACGTCCACTGCTACAAGACTTGAGGTGTGTCCCAAATACATATCATAGGAATCAATCTCTAGCGCATGTCGTTCAGCTATATCCACTCCGAGGCCTGCCTTGGGCATCGTAGTAGGAACAAGAATTCCGTCTACTCCATCTCGTATCGTATCTCTATATCCATCCCAATCAGAAACAACACAAGGAAGGCCTGCGGCCATTGCCTCAACGGGTGAGATACCAAATGTTTCTTGTATGTTATCTGACAAAGAACAGAAAATATCGGCTGCTGCCCAAGCGAGTTTCCTGTTACTCGATTCTCTTCCATCTAAATGAACTACCTCAACATTCGGACAGGCCACCTCAGTAGCTTGTTTATAGGCATTGGAAATGTCTTCATTCGCATGCCATCCACATTCAATAAGAACTATTTTTTTTCCAGTTATTTCTGAGGATTTCTGGAGAGCTTGATACATAGCTAACGGGTGGGCCTTAGCATGAAATGACAATCGCCCCATGAAAAGTACCACCAGTGTGTTGTCTGCTATTTCAAGAGACACTCTGGCTCTACGTTTTTGTTCATCACTAAAATTAAATTCATCAGCATGAATTCCTAAAGGAATCACAGGTAATTTAGGAAATGAAAAATTAGTCGAATTGAATCGTGCTTTCAAATATTCCACTTGTGTCTCTAAGACTTTATTAACATTACTTTTGACAGACTTAGACGTGCAGATAACCGAGTCCCATGGCTGTAAAGGAGCAGTGATTAACTGGGCCAACGAATCCATAGAATACGCACTTGCTGTTGTGTGCGTTATACCGCAGAGGCTCCACGCATCATCACCGAACAAGGTGCGACGGAACGCATGAAGACCAATATCTGGACCAGGATGGTAGAGAACGCCCGCTTCTCTCAATTTGTCAATTGAGTGTCGTTGAACTATACTTAAACGTTCCTGGCGTTCTTGAGCCTTTAATGTTTCGCCAAATATTTGAGCGTGTTTTGGATCTTCTACACGAACCCAAAATTTATTCGCTCTGCTATGTTTTGCAAAACCTCGTAGAAACGATTCACCCGCTACATTGCGGCCCATTAATTTAGGGCCCTCTATTGTGTATCCCTCGGGGTGATAATTAATACAAACCCTCATGTCATAGTTCGTACGCATCAGGTAATTATAAAACTACAGCGCTCATACGCGTAACTCGTCTATTTAGGAAAATTAATTGACGTAACTACAAACCTGGTAAAACCATAATCAAAAACAGCAACTTATTATTCTTCTGGGAGTTCTTCCGTTAGAGCCCTGGCATATGCATTTCTTGCTGTCTGGGCTATTGCCAGTAATACGTTTAATCGAGCAATTTCTGCATCGGCCGCCTGAAGTGAACCAAGTTGATTCATCGCCTCTTCTGAAAAATCGTCAGTATTATATTCTTTGTCATCAATCGAAATAGTAGGCATTTTGATCCCTTTTCATTAAAGTGCTATCTATTATCAGTCATAACACTCAATCGTACCCAATGGATATAATTATTAAATAATATTCTTATTTATTTAACAATTATAGATTAACATAAATTAATAGCTGAATATTTGTATAGTGTTTTATATACATAATGCAGATGCAGTGAAAATCGTTATTTTTAAAACCACGGTTTATACTAAAATATTACGAGATAATCAGCCTATGGTAAATATAGTACCAATCACCAAATCACAGTTTCTTGATCGAAAATGGTCAGCTTTAGATAACTATAAATTTGCAGAAGAATACGCAACCGCTACTCTTGCTTTGGGAGAAATTTCACAAGGTATGAGATCATTTCCAATTGGTTTCGTGAAAAATGATAATTACTTCACTCTTGTTGCAATTCTTGGTCTACAACCCGGTGAAAACCTGTTTATCAATAAAAAAGGAGAATGGATTCCAGGTTATAGACCAGCGGTATTGAGATCATACCCATTTTCACTCATACCAGGTGCGAATGATCAAGTACTACTAGCATTCGACGAAGATAGCTTATCTTATTCAAACGTGGCTCCAACGAACTTATTTTATGATGAAAACGGAGAGATAGTTGATGAAGTATCCAGAATATTGTCTTTTCTAGGAGAAGTTCATACATCTTATAGTAAAACACTCCAAATTTGCGAAATCATCAACAATTATGACTTATTCGAAAAGTGGGATATTTCCATTACAAGAGGTAATAAAGTCGTGCAAGTTGATGGCATCTACAAAATTGATGAAAATAAACTCTATGCGTTAGATGGCGATGCCCTAAAAAACTTACAGAACGTCAGTGGATTAGGGATGATATACGGTCATATCTTTTCGGGATCACATATATCTCTATTAGAAAAATTAGCCAATTTCCGGGATACAACTGCAAATTCAGAGCAGGCTAATATAGAAAGTGTGGAAGAATTATTCTCATATGAGGATGAAGACACTATCGACTTCAGTTCCTTATAGACACATTCAAATGGTGAACGTTCAAAACGAGTTATTCTAATCCTCAGGATCAATTACACGTTCACAAGATTTTACAAAACGTTAAGGATCCGTATGTGTTTTCTTGGTAATCATATATAAGAAGGCCCGCCTCATTTCTGAGACGGGCCTTTTTATTAAGTATGTCTGGTTATTTAAGCTATGTAATTCGTTCCGAAGTTCGCCGCTACTAAGTCGGTGACATCAGAAACACCTTCCAATGTTACGAGTGTAGTAACCTCGATATTCGTAATAGTCGACGTATCGGCAGAACCACCTTCTGTATCATCACTAGCATCCGTTTCAATGGCACCAACACCGATGTAAGAATTGGTTCCATCGTCCCAAGCTATGACCCAGTTGGTAGACCCATCCGACTGAACAGAGTTTTTACCCAGCGTTATCTCGTGAGTACCACTTGTCTCAAGAGCCGTCTCAACCAGAGCTGATGTTGCATGGTCTCCACCTAGTACTAGGACGTTACCATTACCAGCATCAACATCAAGGTTAGATGAAGCTGTGGTCGTCTGTAGGACAATAGCTTGGGTAGTTACTGCTGCACCATCGAGAGTAAGATGTGCGTCAGTACCATCACCAGTACCCCTACTTTCAATACCCGTAGTACTTAGGTCTATGGCATCGTCAGCGGCTGCGGTCTCAAAGTTCTTAATAACAATATCACCCAAGGTCGTAGCAGAGATGATCTGATCAGTCGTCTCGTTGCCACTACCCAATGCGATAGTTGTCGTTTTACCAGTATCACCAATGGTCGTGATTGTTGCCGCTCCATTACCTGTATTAACCGTCGCATTTGAGTTTGTTCCAGTTAACACAAGCGTTACTGTACCTGCCGCATTCGTCGCATCAATAGTATATGCTGAAGTCGAGGTGGTTGTAATATTACCGATATTATGTGTACCGCTACCACCAAGGGTTATGCTTCCGATTGAGGCTGTAGTGATGGTATCCATCGAAAACGCCGTACCATTATTCTCTGAAGCATCAACAGTGGTTATGCCGTACGTATTATCAAGTCCTCCGACATTAACCGTTCCTGAAGTTGCTGTTGTAACGGTCCAGGTCGATGTTAGATCCGTCGTGCTATCAGTAACACTATCCAAGAAAATGGTTTGTCCATCTCCAAGGTCAATAGTTGAGTTAGTGGCACTTAGAGTAACTGTCGCAAGACTTTCACCCTCTGCTCCATCACTATCGGCACCAATATCCGCACTAGTACTGAAGGTTAAGTTTGCAGCAGATGATGTCAGAGACATAGTCGTCACTGCACCAACATCAGCATACGCACCAACCGTTAAGGTACCGGAACTCGTACTCGTACTTCCTGTTATAGACGTTACAGCACCCTGACTAGTAATCGCACCTACATCCATTGCGTAAGCAGCATCAGCACCAGCGAGTACCAATGTCGTGGTGTCTGTATTATCAAGGACGGTATTAGCAACCGAAGTTGTAGCTTCTGCGTCTTCACCTGTAATGGTTACGCTTGCGGCGTCCGTAATCGTAAGAGCACCACTCGCTGCATCATCAAGTTTAACTGTAAGAGACGCACCAGAAACCGTATCAAGAGTAATAGTTTCAATTTCAGCAGCAGTAGTACCGTTCGCTACAGTTGATCCTGTTGCCAGGTTCGTGACTGTGGCTGCAGTTGCTGTTCCAGACAGTATGTTTATTGCTGTAGCGTTTGTAATATTCGCTGCATTTAAAGCACCGCCTGTGTTGAACGTTACATTATATGTTTCAACATCTGAAATTGTCGCACCGATGGTCGTAGCTAGTGTCATGCTAATCGTATCAGTTCCGGCTCCACCTGAGATTGTGTCACCCGAAGACAAATTAGTTGACATTACGATGGTATCATTTGCCGCGCCACCTTCGATGCTATCACTACCTGCACCTGGCGTTAGAATATCAGCACCTGCTCCACCGTAGATCTTATCATTACCAGCATTACCTGTTAATGAGTCAGCTCCATCACCACCTGTAAGGCTATCAACGCCGGAACCACCTGTGAGCGTATCTGCCCCCGTGCCACCGGTTAGTGTTGAACCACCAGTCCAGTTAGTACCCACTATATTAAGTGTACCAGTTGCAGCGCTACCATCCACGGTTAGATCTCCAGATGATGCCACCACTGCCGAGACTGTAAATGCTGAATTACCCGTTGCTGTGACCGTTGCAGCTGCTGTTGAAGTCGCTCCTGTATCTATTGAGGAAATCGTGTAAGCCGCGGTATTCGCAATCGTAGCAACAAAGTCATCTGTTGCCGTTATGGCCGCCTGTGTACCACCACCAGCTGAGACTGTTAAGGTGACATCATCAGCAGTTAGAGCTGTCGAGTCATTCGTTCCCGCACCACTCTGAGTCACCGTGAGTGCACCGTATGTATGCGTTATCGTTCCCAAATCAGTGTTTGAGCTCGTTGCCGCATCAGCCGTAATGGTTAGAGCCTGGTCTGTCGTGCTATCAGTCGTGTCACCCGATACTGTACCAGTTAGCTGGACATCCGCACCACCGGAAGCTGTTAAAGCGATTGTGGAGAGAGTTTCAGCACTACCTGATGTACCAGTATTACCCAAGGTGATGTTACCACCAGAGCCAGTCATTGTTAGGCTCGTTAGCGCATCCGCATCTACTATAGAAGCAACTGCGACTACTGCGCCTGACAATGCGGAAGTAATAGTAACGGTTTCTAGTACATTGGTATTTGTTACCGCTCCCGTGTCAACATCAGCGTCCGCATCCGAAGAACCAGTAACCGTCAGTGATGTCGTATCAGTATTATCGAGAGCCAGACTGGTAATATCACCAGAGTCAGTAGATCCCGTATGACTGGATTTCACCGTTACAGATGCAGCGTCCGTTACCGTTACGCCCGCAGTATTATCAATATGTGAGTCTATGGTAATCGAACCGCCAGCAGTCGTATCTGCAGTTAATGTTGTATTGGCATCAAGAATACGTACCGAACCCCCGGATGCCATGTCTTTGACTGTTAGAGTACTTCCAGAACCATTTTCCACATCAACCCTGGTCGTGGCTGAAGAACTAGAAAGATTAAGAATAGTTCCGCCAGTAGTCGTAAGATCAATGTTTTCAACTGAGGTTAATACCGGAGTTAAGTTAGCGGATATGGTCAGTGTAAGACTATCTGTACCGTCACCACCGTCAACCGTATCAGCAGCAGTCAAATCACCTGCCGTGTTAAAGGTTAGCGTATCGTTACCAGCACCAGCATCAATGCTATCGTTACCAGTTGTGGTATCAATCGTGTCGTTACCGTCTCCACCAGAGACCGTTTCTGCTCCCGTTCCACCGACGAACGTATCAGCACCGCCACCAAGTGTTGCGGTGTGAGTATAGCCCGTAGCAGTCGCACCATCCATGTCAATATCATCAGCACCGCTACCAGTCGTTATGGTAACATTACCAGTGTGATCGGCATTTATGGTATGAGCACCCGTTGCCCCTGACGCATCAATCGTAACAGTCTTCGTTGCACCAGCGGCCTGTAGATCGGTTATCGTAACCGCTCCAGTATTTGTACTCGTTATGCTTACGTTACCTGATGGATCAATCTCATCAATAGTTTTGGCTCCAGAGCCTGAGAGTGTCAGGGTAACCGCTTCACCAGCTATCGTACTCGTGCCGGTCGTAAAGTCGATCACGCCAGCTCCAGCAAGCGTGCCGGTTACCGTACCGTACTGGTTGTTGAAATCAGCTATATTTACGTCTGAAGAAGCATCGGAATCAATTGTAAATGTTAATGCATTCTCGGCGACGCCAACAGCACTATCCGTCGTATCCATCGTGATAGTTGCTATTGTCAAAGTTGCGCCGTCAGCCGCATCGATATCAATAGTAGCCAGTTTTTCACCAGTACCTGTTGCACCGATGGCTTCTGACGTAATGTCACCACCACTGGCGTTATAGGTAAGGCTTGTAAGGTTATCAATATCAGCGATTGTACCAACTACAACATTACCATCAGCTGCTGATGCACCAGTGGTAGACAATGTAATACTCGTGAGGGCATCAGTATTGCTAAGAACGTTGGTATCAATATCAAATGTTGCAGATGCAGACGTGACCGTAAGGGACGTCGTGTCTGTGTTATCCAGTGCTAATGAACCAAATGCACCAGCGTTTACACCAGCTTTTGCTGTAACAGTCGCCGCATCAGTAACAGATACTGACTCATCGTTCGCTGCGTCGGCTTCAACTGTAATAGAACCACCCGCCACTGTATCCAGGATCGGATCAATGTTGGCATCACCAATGTTTACAGTTGCACCACTAGCTAGATCTGTAAATGTAACGATATCATTATCAGCAGCACCAGTTACATTTAATGTCGCCACTGCTGTCGAAGACATCGTTATCGCACTAGCAGCACCACCATTACCGGCCACGATTGTCGCCGTTTCAACGCTTGTCCATACAGGGGTCAGCGCTGTGTCTGTTATCGTAGCAGTTACGGTATCCGTACCGTCACCACCATCAATGGCATCCAATACTGTATAATTAGTAGAGAGAACCATTGTGTCGTTACCGGCGCCACCTGTTAGGCTGTCATTACCTGCACCAGAAGTCAGAATATCAGCACCGGCTCCACCATCGAGCGTGTCGTTACCGGCTCCACCGTCAAGGTCATCAGCACCACCAGCACCTGTTGCCGAGTCAGCACCACCGTTACCGTCAAATGCATCAGCACCTGCGCCACCGACAAACGTATCACCCTTCGTCGTACCCTCTGA
>CEUZ01156508.1_pt1 | contig 12769 bp, 12 predicted proteins | sample 361511 | NCBI WGS metagenome assembly CEUZ01 (sample SAMEA2622822, study PRJEB7988) | marine metagenome | biome: marine biome (ENVO:00000447); feature: surface water layer (ENVO:00002042); material: "saline water (ENVO:00002010), including plankton (ENVO:xxxxxxxx)" | depth 5 m
TCATGTCCCAATGCAATAGCTTCGACAAGATCCTCATTAAGGTTCAGTGCTCTGGCGATCGTTCTACTTATTTGAGAAACTTCCAGAGTATGAGTCATTCTTGTTACATAATGGTCACCTGTTGGAGCTATGAAGACTTGAGTTTTGTGTTTCAATCTGCGGAACGCATTGCTATGAATTATCCGATCTCTATCTCTTTGGAACTCCGTTCGTACTCTGGATCTATCTTCAGGTTTTGATCGCTCAGAAGCATCTCTTGATTTTATAGCATGTGGAGAGAGGTGATCATCCCTGAACTTTATTAGTGAATCGAATTTCTCTTGCATATTATGATTATACCAGTATTATCTGAATCGTTATTGATCCGTCTTGAAGTAAGTAATCTATTCTACTTGTTTTACATATAAGATTATTCTACGGTTACTGATTTGAACAAAACAGTGATTTACTCTTCCTTGTAATTCTCTTCGAGAATTCCTTTTTCTTTTAAAGTCCTTGTAAGTTTTTCTAGACGTACTAGTGCGACCACTCCGACCATGTCAAACACAAAACCCACTACTGCTAATCCTTCCAAAATGTTCTCATCTTAAATCACTGTTTCCTTCTACTCCACCGTCACGGTCTTGGCCAAGTTACGAGGTTGATCCACGTCACATCCTCTTTTCACCGCTATATGGTAAGCCAATAATTGCAGTGGTATGGTTGTAAGTAACGGAGTAAGCATTTCAGTGGCGTCAGGTATGTATATGGTGTGATCTGCCAATGTTTCTATCTCTTCGTCCCCTTCAGTCGCTATTGCTATTATTTTCCCGCCACGTGTTTTTACTTCATGTATGTTGTTCACCATTTTCTCTCTCATTTTTCCAGATGTAACTATGGCGACTACAGGTATATTTTCGTCAATTAGTGCTATGGGACCATGTTTTATTTCTCCAGCTGGAAAGCCTTCGGCGTGGATATATGATATTTCCTTTAGTTTAAGTGCCCCTTCCAAAGCTATTGGGTAGTTTATCCCTCTCCCAAGGTACAAGAAATTTGATGTATCGTGATAGATTTCGGCTAATTTTATATAGGATTTTGAGCCGGAGGTTATCCTTCCAAGTTTATCTGGAAGTTTTTCTAGATCCATCAGTTTCTCACGTAACATTTCTTCTGAAAGAAATCCATTTTGGCGTCCCAGATATGCTGAAAGAATATATAATGCTTCCATGGAGCAAGTAAAAGTTTTAGTAGAAGCCACTCCTATCTCTGGTCCAGACCTGAGATATATATTACCCTGCGCCAGCCGACTGGCTTGACTCTCTTCCACGTTGGATATGGTTAGTACTGTAGCTTTATTATTTAAGGCTGTCTCCATAGCCAATAATGTATCGGTTGTCTCTCCAGATTGACTAATTGAAATTACCAGTGTTTTTTCATCTATTATTGGATTGCGATTCCTGAATTCCGACGCGTTTTCTGCTGTAGCCGGAATACCGGATAATTGTTCTATCATATGCTGACCTACCAAAGCTGCATGGAAACTAGTACCCATAGCCACCAGTACAACCCTATTCATATCCCTTAGAGTTTTCTTATCTAAGGGTATTTCTTCAAGAAGAATATTAGAGGATCCGAAGATTACCCGTCCCCGTAATGTGGAAATTATGGATTCGGGTTGCTCATGAATTTCTTTAAGCATAAAATGTTTAAAACCACCTCTTGCGATCGATACCGGGTCATAAGACAGAGTTTGTGGGGTTTTATTAAACTCTTCTCCGTTTAGGGTGAAAAATTTAGTATTTGATGGAGTTGTGGAAACCATTTCACCATCCGACAAGAAGTTGACTTTTTTTGTGTGAGGGATTATTGCGGTCATGTCACTGGCAATAACTACCTCGTCTTCTCCGTAGCCTACCGTAATGCCACCAGCATTACCTATTCTCAAGGCAAGGAGTTTTTCAGGTTCAGATTTACTCATAACCACTATGGCTTGAGATCCCTCTAATTGCCTGGCTGCCATAAGAGTGGCTTCTTCTAAAGTACAATCTGACTGCAGGATGGCCTCTATTAGGTGTGGTATTACTTCACTGTCAGTTTCTGATACAAATGTATGCCCATTTTTGTTAAGTTCATCTTTAAGTGCTGAGTGATTTTCCACGATACCATTATGGACAACCAAAATGTTTCCTGTGCAGTCCCCATGAGGGTGGGCATTATTTTCGGTATTCTTTCCATGTGTAGCCCATCTTGTGTGGCCGATACCAAGGTTGCCAGATGGGTAGTCATGCCTAATGTTACTGACTAGGCTTTCTAGTTTGCCGGAAGCTTTCCGCACAGATACCCCAGTCTCACCGTTGGACACAGCGATTCCTGAACTATCATATCCCCTGTATTCGAGTTGACTCAGTCCTTTTAAGAGAATTGGTGTAGCTTCTTTATTACCTGTATAACCGATTATGCCGCACAATTATATTACTCCATTTTAAGTTCCCCATTGTGGGGGAGAGGTGTAACTGCGGGCGCCTTCCCAGTTTTCACTATAGACACCCCTGTATTCTTGTGGTAACAATGCTGCTATATTTCCCATAATTGTATCTGTTACATATTCTAGATTGTCTCTTAACTTTTTGGTTTTAGAAGTAGTCACATTGAATGGTTTGCCGATTTTAACATTTAATGATCCTGTCGGATAACACACCCTTATCCAGTGGCTCAGATTTTCTGTGCCAGTTATACCTACCGGCAGTATGGGAACTCCTGATCTAATGGCTATCATGCCTGCTCCGAGCATAGCCTTACCAAGCCCCGAAGGGTTTCTTCCACCTTCTGGGAACATGCCAACAACTCCGCCTTTACCAAGTATGTCGAGGCTTCTTTGAATTGAAGAAAATTCCTTCCCATTCTCAGCTATAGGGAATGCACCATAAGCCAGGAAAAACCTTCTGGCTATTGGATTAGTGAAAAGGCCATTTTTTGCCATGAATTGTATTTGCCGGGGAAAAGATGCAGATAATAACCCGGGATCCATATTACTAAGGTGATTGCCAACGACAAGGACGGATCCTACTTTTGGAACGTTTTCTGTGCCTTCCACGGTCCAATTCGAGAATAGCTTCAGACTTCGTCTTAACATAAATATTGAGGTTCCGTAAACCAAATTCATCTGAGCTTCTCGATTATGCTTATTATCTGATCTACTACGTCGGTTAGTTCTATATTGTCCGTGTTAAGGATAGTTGAATGCTCTGCAGGTTTTAGTGGTGAATTTGTTCTTTCTGTGTCTAATTTGTCCCTTTGTTTTAAATCCTGCAGGACTTGGTCAAATGTTATGCTTTGGCCAGAACCAAGTATCTCTTGATGTCTTCTTCTAGCCCTTTCTTCAGCAGAAGCAGTAAGAAATATTTTGAGATCTGCGTCTGGCAATACTACTGTACCTATATCCCTACCTGCCATAATTATATTGCCATTAGTGCCCAATAATCTTTGACGACTAACCATTGCCTTTCTTACACCTAGGAAGCGTGATATTCGAGATACACCTTGTTCTACAGGTCTAGTCCTCAGCTGTCCGGCGACGTTTTCCCCGTCAACTTTAATCTCTGGGTTTTCGCCTGTACCTACTTCTATGATTGTTTGATTCGCTATGTTTGTTACAGCTTCCTCATCTTCCAGATCAACTTGGTTATTGATTACCGCCCAAGTAACTGATCTATACATCATACCCGTATCAATGAATCTATAACCTAGTCTAGAGGCTAGTAAAGTTCCAACAGCGGATTTTCCGGCTGCTACGGGTCCATCTATAGATATAGTTGATATTTTAGGCAATAGTCTCCTTGTGACAAGGTTAACTTGTTTCCAAGCTGCGAATAATTATAGATTGGTTTGACACGACAGACAAGTAGAGACAAAATGAAGTCAGTTAATCTCATCGTATCGCAATTTATATTAATGATCCATTTTACTTACGATAGTTATATGGATAGGAAGGAACTCTTTTCTTTTAGGCACGTATGCTTTTAATGAATTTCAATCGATTTATAAATAATTGATGGCTACACTTGAGACACTTGATCCCTACATCTGCACCAAGTCTATAAATAGTCCATGCGTAACCACCGCACGGGTGTTTTTTTTTGAGAGTTATTACATTACCAATGGCTAATTTGTTGTTCACTTTCGTTACTTCATCTGTGTATATTTATATTAGTCCTCAGCTGATCTGCTGCCTGTCTTGCTATTTTAGCGAAATCACTTTTGTCTTTAGACGCGTAGATTATACCTCTGGAAGAATTTATGATGAGTCCTGCACCATCACCGTTTAATCCATACTGAATTGTGCCTCTCAGATCTCCTCCCTGTGCTCCTATGCCGGGCGCTAATATGGTCATGTCTGGGCAGATATCTCTCACGAGTTTTAACTGTTTTGGATAAGTAGCTCCTACTACTAAGCTAACATTGCCATAAACATTCCAAGTTTCGGCCTTTGCTGCTATGTGTTGGAATAATGTATGTGGGTTTTTATCAACTTGTATAGTTAATTCCTGAAAATCTGATGCCCCAGGGTTTGAGGTGTGACATAACACAAAGATTCCTTTTTCTTTGTAGGCAATAAAAGGGTCTAATGAATCTTTGCCTAAATATGGATTAACTGTAACGGCATCAAATTGCCATATATCAAAGAGTGCTTTTGCATATGCCTGTGCGGTTGATCCGATATCACCGCGTTTTGCGTCTCCTATAATCGGTATGTCACTTGGAATATATGCTATTGTTTGTTCTAGTGCCTGCAATCCATCCATTCCTAGAGATTCGTAGAATGCTAAGTTGGGTTTGTAGCAGCACACAAGATCTTTTGTGGCGTCAATTATTTCCTTGTTAAATAATGCTACGTCTTTTATTGGTAAAAGGTTTGGATCTGGATCTAGTCCTATGCACAACAGGGAATTGTATTTTTTTATAGCTTCATTTAATTTAGTATCAAAGCCAGTCATGCCAATTTCCCAATTTCTATCTTAATATCAAGTTAATCAATTATAGCAAAATTAGCATCATATGTGTGTCATTAATGTGTTTATTATGGTAAACGTAGCTCCTCCTATGATTATTGTGATGGTGACCTTGGTAAATATGTATTGACTGATGTGTTTTACTAGGATCCTTCCAAACAGATAACCACCTATGACCGAGGGTATAAGCAGTAAATCGACATATAAAGACTCTGCATTGACCAAACCAGTTAGCAGGAAAAAGAAAACTGTTGCTGAGTCAATGATGGATAGATAGAGTGCTAAGTTACTTCTGAAATCCACCTTGTTCCATTTTTGGTTTATCAACAACAATGTTACTGGTGGACCGGATAGACCTGAAGAGCTTGCTAAGATTCCGCTTAAAGAACCGGCTATTATTGTTGCTATTTTCTCTCTTTTAATAGTAATCGTTCGGCCTGACATTAAAAAAAATGCAATTATCAGTATCAACGCTGATATTATTAGTTTAAGGATATATGTGGAGATTACATATAGTGTGAATATACCTATTGGTATGCTAACTATTGCACTAGTCGCCATTAGTGCTATGGTTTTTGGCTTCAATGTATTTTTGTGGGTGATTGTGATTGCGTAGTCGTTGATTAAAACCAACGGCAGAATTATAGCCACAATATTTGGAAGATCCATGAAAGGTAGTAATAATGGTACAGATATTAAGGCAAAACCGAACCCTGTAGTTGTTTTCACTGTAGATCCCAAAAACGTTACAAAGATCAAGAATATAATTAAATTTGTTTCTAATATCATTTTGACGCTAACGCATTCAAAGCTTGTTCGAGATTGTGTGTGTTTGTTGTCCTATACTTGTATCTCAGGATTGGGTCTTTGACAGTAATTGTGCGTATGTTACATCTAGATTGGGGGTGGACAATAAGGTTAGTAATACAGTCAAATCATAAATTATCAGTAAAGAATTCATGTTAGCATTATATGGTATTTAAGTTGATGCAAAAAGATTGATTAGGGGTGATGGTATGACAAGAATAGCTGTATTAGATGATTATCAAAAAATTGCTGAACATATTGTAGATTGGAGCACACTTCCATCAGATTGTAATGTGACCTTTTTTAATCAATGGATAGATCCGTCGAATTTATCAAATGAACTAGAACAATTTGATGTCATCGCGGCTATGAGAGAACGGACCATTTTTGACAGGCGGACCATTGAAAGCCTTCCAAATCTTAAACTATTAATCACAACAGGAATGCGTAATGCTTCTATTGATATGACAGCAGCCCGCGAATCCGATGTAATTGTTTGTGGTACTAGTGGATCCAGTTACTCAACGGCTGAACTCACTTGGGGGTTGATACTTTCTCTGGCTCGTAACATACCTTGGGAAAATATGAATATTAGATCTGGTAAATGGCAGACGTCTTTAGGAATTGATTTGGAAGGGAGAACTTTAGGGGTTTTAGGGTTAGGGCGTTTAGGAGGGAAAGTGGCAGCTATTGGATTATCTTTTGGGATGTCAGTAATAGCCTGGAGTCAGAATTTGACTGACGATGTGGCTTCAAGGCATAAAGTAAAACTTGTCACTAAAGAGCAATTGTTCACTGATTCTGATGTTCTTACAATTCATCTGCAACTGAGTGATAGGACAAAAGGATTAGTAGGAGAATACGAACTTGGTTTAATGAAAGAGTCGGCTTATTTGATTAACACATCTAGAGGTCCAATAGTGGATAATGCTGCTCTGCTGAACGCTTTGAGGGCTAAATCCATAAAAGGAGCTGGTTTAGATGTTTTTGACTCCGAACCTGTTAGCGAAGATGACGGATTCTTGAATCTGGATAACACTGTACTTACACCACATCTGGGGTATGTGACAGAAGAGGTTTATAGAATTTTCTATACAGAAACTTTGGAAGATATACTCTGTTGGTTAGCAGGAGATCCTGTTCGTATTCTAAGTGGTAGTTAATTGTTTGTTTTATGGTGCCCAGGAAGGGATTCGAACCCCCACTCCCTTGTCGGGAAACGGATTTTAAGTCCGTCGCGTCTGCCCTTTCGCCACCTGGGCCAGTCGAAACATTTAGGATTTAGATGGAACGTTGGTGGCAGTTAGATTAGATTTGGAGGCGACGGGCGGATTCGAACCGCCGAATAGAGCTTTTGCAGAGCTCCGCCTTAACCACTTGGCCACGTCGCCTTACAATCCCATTATACCACTTTTGGTGCCGAGGAAGGGACTCGAACCCTTACAGGTTTGCACCCACGGCCCCCTCAAGACCGCGTGTCTACCAATTCCACCACCTCGGCTTTACTCATGCCAGAGTTTGATTAGATCTCTATCAATGGATTTTATCAATCGACAGTAGATGTATTCGCTAGGAATTATGTTGTCTAGGTAATTAAACTCAGCCGGAATATTTTATCATTAGAATCTTAGGCTTTCAATCTCGTTTTGGATTTTAGTTTCATAGGTGATAAACTGACTCGAGTTAATAAAAACATACGTTAATTATGGATTCCTTCTACTGAACAATATTGATCGGCAAAATACAAACATTTACTGCTTTAAAATCCGGCCCATTTGCTAGGCTTTGGGTGTCTAATTGGTTATTGTATATTTCTCGCAATGCGGAACTTGTAACGTTATCGTGGATTGTCTTGGAAATTACAAACTCACCCTCTAAAGTTGCCCTTGTTGGTGCTTGTCGCATGTTGCCAATGTTTTTGCTTGGCATCAGCTCTGGAAGTATAGCTGACAGAGTACAGAAGTTAAGGTTATTGCAATTAGTTCAGGCCATAAATATGGTAGTGGTGATTTCAGTGGTTTTGTTACTTGTTACTGACAGATTTGAATTTTGGCATGCTTATATAGCGACCTTTCTTAGTGGTACTCTTTGGACATTAGATTTTGCAGCCCGTAGAGCCTATTACTCGGAATTATTCTCACCGTCTGAGATAGTTAATCCCGCGTCGTTGGATACAGTAGCTATGACTGGGAGTATGATGGCTGGATCGGCATTGGGAGGAATTCTAATATACTTGTTTGGGTATTCTGGGACTTATTTGTTTTTGGCTTCGACATATTCAATGGGATTGATCATATTAATCTCTCTACCATTAATACAACCTGCGGTACCTTATAAAGTAGCCAGGGAAAGCGTTTTTATTCAGGTTAAGAACTCAATATCAATACTTATTCATAATCAAGTTCTAATGTCAGTCTTTGTTGTTACTCTAATACTTAATCTATTCGGTTTTTGTTATATGCAAATGGTTCCAGTAATAGCTAGAGACGTTCTGCAAGGTGACGAATTACTTTTTGGCGTGCTACTATCCTCCTCAGGATTTGGAGCAATGTGTGGCGCTCTGATATTAGCCTCGATCAACGTTAAAAAACTAGGACTGATTTATGTAATGGGTGCTTCCTTGATGTTGTGTTCTTTATTTATATTTTCCTTTTCACAGGATTATATAATATCGATAGTGTTGTTGATTTTCGTGGGATTAGGATCATCTGGTTTCGCTACCATGCAAATTGCAATACCTCTGAGAGTTGTAAACGTTAATGAAAGGGGAAGAGCCATGGGATCCGTGGCATTAGGTATTGGAGCTAGTCCTATAGGAGTGATAGCAGTGGGATATTTAGCTGATCAGATTGGTGCTCAAAACGCTTTGGCTTTGTCATCATCCATAGGATTGTTGGTCGTTATAGTATTCGTTTTACTTTTCCCTGGTATCAGAAAATATGTTAGGGAATAATGTTAGGACTTATGATCTTAGACGTTATAACCATAGTTTCTAATGGTGTGAGGCTCTGGGGTTTTTCAGCAAAACTCCCGCTCCTAATAAGCTGAAAAAACCCACGGCACATCCTAATATAAGGAATGCCTGACCAAATCCATATGTATCTATTAGAAGTCCTCCTACTATGGATCCAATAAACATACCTAGAGTTTGAGCGGTATTAAACACTCCCATTGTTGCCCCCATTCCGTAACTTTCTCCGCTTTCCATTGCTATGGCGGTTGTAGTTGGCAGAAATGCTGCTTCACATATACCTAATAGGATGAATGTGCCAATAAGTTGCCATGTTGTCTCGGTGAATCCATAGAAGGAAACAGTTATAGCCACAAGGAAAATTGAAATAAGAGTGATATATACCCGATTATAACGATCTGCAATTATCCCACAAGGTATTTGTAGCAACGCGGTTATCAGAACTCTAATAGCAATTGCAATGCCTATAATTGTTCCTGAGGCTTCCATATTTTCCGTCATCATTACAGGTAAGAATATAAAACTAGGGACCATGGCGAGCATAATTGCTATTCGAACTATCAAAACCCCTCTCATCCTAGACTGTTTAAGTATATAAATGAATACTTTGAATACGGAGTGTACTTCCTGTTTATTCTTTTCAGATTGCTGTGATTCTGGTAAGAATAATAGTATCAATAGCAATGAAACAAAGGCGGATATTCCCATGGCAAGGAATGCGGTTTGAGTACCGAAAGCGTCGTTCAATATACCGCCAGCTACCGGACCAGAACCGAATCCAGCCATAAGTGATATATGGAATATTCCCATATAGCGACCCTCATATGTTGGTGGAGTCCAATCTGCCATATAAGCCATGGCAACAGGAAATACCATTCCGGCCCCGAATCCTTGTACAAATCTAACTATAGTTATATCAATGACAGATTCACTTATGGTATATGCAAAGCCGCAAGTGGAAAAAATAGCTAAACCAGTCATTAGGAATTTTTTACGACCATATTTGTCTGATAACGACCCAGCGAACGGTTGACAAAGTCCCATTGCTAGAGAAAATCCAGCCACTAGTATTCCCAGGTCGAACCCGGAGGCTCCTAGTTCTCTTGCATATACTGGCAGGAAAGGAACCACGAATCCCATGCCCGTCATCGTAATAAAATTTGAAAGCAGGAGTACTATGATTGGCATTCGAATAGTTCGAAGTAAATAGGGAACTCTAATTTTAAACAATTATATGTTTCATGAAAGTTTTTGATTGTAGTGAATGACTTGGGGCAGCAGTGGTTTAAGCTGGATTGTTATTTTTTTGGATGTGTCGCTAAACACCGAGTATAGTGTTGTGTAACTAACTAGTCAATTACATTTTCCAAATGAGTATCGGTTGGTGTATTTGCAATCTAGTAGAGTTGTAATTTGTGTGTAAATAACGGTCATTGCCGTCAATGCGATTGTAATGTACGGTGTAACTGTAACGTCAATGGATGGAATTTATCTAGGTTGTAGAGTATATGCGAACAAAGTTTACAAATTTATGTACAGACAAAGGGAATTTATATCTTAGTAATTTGAACCTAAATTAGGACAATTGAGAGGTGCTCTTGAATAAACCTCGGATATTTTACGGCTGGTACATAGTTAGTGCTGGGATGCTGATAACTATGATTCATGGAGCGCTCTATGTATATGGTTTCGGAGCATTTTTTGTCCATTTTCAGCAGGCATTTAACGCTAACAGGGCTCAAATAGGGCTTGTTTTAGGTCTGGCTCGTTTGGAAGGCGGATTAGTCGCTCCTTTGGCCGGTTTTTTAGTTGACAAATACGGACCAAGAAAATTGATGTTATTTGGTTTGACGTTGTTGGGTCTGGGTTTCATTTTATTATCCCAGGTGAATTCCCTGTTTATGTTTTATCTGGTATTCATAGTGGTAATGTCCACTGGTTCTAGTTTCGGATCGTCTCGCCCAATACAAATTTCTCTAGCGAACTAGTTCATTAGAAGACGTAGTAGAGCAATGGGTTTTCTGATGACAGGATTTGGCATCGGGGGCAGTTTTGTATTCGTATTTTCGTGGGTAATAGAATCTCTCGGTTGGAGAAATGCCTGTATAGTTGCAGGAATAATAATATGGGTTATAAGTTTACCTCTATCCTTATTCGTTAGGCACAAACCGGAAGATATGGGACTTAGACCAGACGGTTTCAGTGATTCCGATAATTTTGCTCCTTCAACGAGTTTATACAATCGAGATGATGAAGAAGAAGTGACTTATGATGAAGAGCCATCATTTACTGCGAGAGAGGCGTTATCTACGCGTGCTTTTTGGATGTTGGCGCCCGTATACGCTTGTTGGTCTATGGTACCTCCCACAATGACTGCACATATGATTCCATATTTACAGCAAGAAGTAGGAGCATCTCCGGCTGTAGCGGCATTGTCTTTGTCGGCTTTCGCTTTCATAAGTCTATTTGGAAGAATCCCTGTGGGTTGGTTAGGGGATTACGTGAACCTTAAATATTTGTTGGCTTTACTATTTGTAATGATGGGTGTTGGTTTGTTGATGTTTTCTTTTATACATAACACTAGATGGATCCCAGTCGCACTAGTTATATTGGGACCGGCTTACGGTGGTAGTCTGCCACTTAGACCTGCCATACAGGGTCATTTTTTTGGACGTAAATCGTTTGGCACTATTGGAGGGTTTCTACAGTTTGTTGATTTACCAGCTACAGTCGCAGCTCCGTTTTTGGTTGGTTGGATCGCAGATACGACAAGTTATAGGTTAGAGTTCCAAATAGTAGCGGTTTTGGTGATCATAGGGTCTATATGTGTTCTTTTAGCAAATAGACCGGTTTACGCACAATCAAAAAAAGTTTATACTTGCGCAAAAGATGCCCGGAAAAGTGTATGATACGATCACAAACACGATACTGTGTAGCATAAAGGAGTGGATTATGCCTATAATAATTGATTCTTTTTGGAAAGAAAGAATAAAGATGATTAAGGCCAACAATGAGACATATGGAGCTGTAAAGATTCTGGATGCATTGCGTTCTATGGAGCGTGCTGCAGGATACGAATATGATGGACCATCGGAGGCTACGATTGGACGCGTATTGAAGAACGAGTGGTCAAAAATGGAAACAGAAGAAAAGAATAGCTATCGGGAGGTGCTCTGGCCTGAAAGTATGGAGGCTGGTTACTTACCGTGGTATATGAGCCGTAGCGCCTTAGAACTATTGAAACTCAACGATTCCCAGTCAATTGACGAGAATCATTTCCGTGAAGACAAGAAATATGAGAGAGGACTTTTATTGCGACCGTCCGTGAATGATGTTAAATGGTTTTGGCTTGTATCTGAATCTCTTCCGGAACATTTGATCCCATTGCAATATGAAGAATCAAATGTTAAAGCAAGGTGGTTAGTGGCAAAATTCTTGCAGATGAGGGATTTTGGATCATTGGATTCTCAGAGTTCTTCAACCTATGAAATTACAAGATTTTTGGAGCGGGCAATGATAAACGGTATGGATCGGGAAAGTGTAAGTGCATTGGAACAGTTTTTATACTAAATGAGTGGGTTAGCTATTCATATGATGGTCTGCAGGATTTCGTTGACTTCAAATTGTAGCAGGTTTTTGTATTTTTCTGGATTCGGTAATGCGGCTGGGTTTATCTGATAGTAAAACGTGATCCAAAATGGAGTTTGTGGACCATCTTGCTCAGGGCCGAGGACAATCTCCAGTGTTAAATTGACGTTGGAGTCCGGGATAGTTCGTGAGAATTGTAAGACATATTTGTCGGTCGAATCCATCTGATAACCAGCATATTTTAATGCCACATTTAAATCATCCAAGATAGTTTTTGGCAAGTAAGGCAGCTGGTGTTTTATGGTTATTTCTGTGATGCCCATCGTTTTAAGAGATGGCAGGAGTGGGAGGACTCGAACCCCCGACCCTCGGTTTTGGAGACCGATGCTCTTCCAACTGAGCTACACTCCTA
>CEUZ01230420.1_pt1 | contig 12749 bp, 12 predicted proteins | sample 361511 | NCBI WGS metagenome assembly CEUZ01 (sample SAMEA2622822, study PRJEB7988) | marine metagenome | biome: marine biome (ENVO:00000447); feature: surface water layer (ENVO:00002042); material: "saline water (ENVO:00002010), including plankton (ENVO:xxxxxxxx)" | depth 5 m
TGGGTGCATATTCAAGTGATACCTTTAGAAAACTTGGTGAAATTCTAACAGGGGCAACGACTTTTAGATTTGATGGTTCTGACTTGATGCCTGGTGCTATTGGTGCCGGGAGTTTCTGGACTGGGATGGTTGACTATACAAATGGTAAATCTGCAAAAGATGTTGCAGATGCCATCCAAAAAAGTTGGGACTCTATAAAATAATAACCCTCCTTGGTTATTAATCTTAGGCGAACTAAATATTTAAATTTATGTTCGCCTAAGTAAAAAAAATTTATATTATATCTTGGTGAATATTCTTCCTCTAATTTTATATATCTTCGCAGGAATTGTTAGTATTATTTTATATTATCATTTGGCAAATTTTTTATTAGATTTTTTTACAAAAAAAAATTCTAATGACTCATCGATAAGAGCTTTGATTTTTATTGCACCAGCATTTTTTATTTTAATAGTTTTTATTTTGTATCCAGTATTTGAAACAATAAGATTAAGTTTTTTTGATAAATTCGGTAGAGAATTTGTTGGTATAAATAATTATATATGGGCATTTAATGATCCTGGATTTAGAAGAGGTATTTTAAATAATCTTGGCTGGTTATTGATAGTTCCTACATTAAGTACATTTTTTGGATTAATTATTGCTAATCTAGCAGATAGAATTTGGTGGGGAACTATAGCCAAATCAATCATTTTTATGCCAATGGCTATCTCTTTTGTAGGTGCAGGAGTTATTTGGAAATTTGTTTATGATTACAGAGGACCGGGAGATACGCAAATAGGTTTTTTAAATGCTATTATAGTTTCTTTTGGATTTGAACCTCAAGCTTGGATAACTATTCCAATTTGGAATAATTTATTTTTAATGGCGATTATGATTTGGATTCAAACTGGATTAGCTATGGTAATATTTAGTGCAGCTTTAAGAAGTATACCAAAAGAAATGCTAGAAGCTGCGCGCCTAGATGGAGCAAGTGAATTTAAAATTTTTACATCAATAATAATTCCTTATCTAGAACAAACTATTTTGGTAATTTGGACTATAATAACAATATTAGTTTTAAAAATCTTCGATATAATTTTGGCTATGACTAATGGTCAATGGCAGACGGAAGTTTTAGCAAATCTTATGTATGATTGGATGTTTAGAGGTGGCGGTGATTCAGGTCGAGGTAGTGTATTTGCCATAGTTATAATGATTGGAGTTATTCCTATTATGCTTTGGAATATATATAGACACAAAGAAGAACAGAAAATATAATGAAAAAAAATAACTTCTCATCAATCATCGCACAATTAATACTTTTGATTTTTGTAATTGTATGGATAATTCCAACATTTGGACTATTTATAAGCTCATTTAGAGATAAAGATTTGTTAGCTACAAGTGGTTGGTGGACCTCATTAATAACTACCCAGGTTAATGAAATTTATAGAACTGAAAATAAAGATTCTCAAATTCTTGAAAATAGTAATTACATAATAAAAGGTAATTTATTTAAATATGATAAGGGGAAAAAAATTATTAATTTTGGAATTACTTCAAAAAAGATCAATGAGTTTTTAATCAAAGAAAAAGCAACTTTAAAAGATGGAAGTGAATTAAATGTTTTTGAAAATGGAGATTATATATGGGTGTCCACAAATCCTTTTGAACATAAGAAGGGAAAAAGAATTTTTATTACTGCGCTTAGTCCTCCTAAATTTACTTTCGACAATTATAAAGAAGTTTTATTTAAAGAAGGTGTAGGACAAGCTTTTTTAAATACTTTAACTGTAGCTATTCCATCTACTGTTATTCCCTTAATAATATGCTCATTTTTTGCTTATGCATTATCTTGGATGAGATTTTTTGGCAGAGATACATTATTAGCAATAATTATTGCTTCTTTAGTAGTTCCGTTACAAATGTCATTGATACCCTTATTAACTATTTATAATGATATTGGTGCGTTATTTAACATTAGTTCTAAATCATATCCTGGAGTATGGATGGCACACACAGGATTTGGTTTAGCTTCAACAACTTTTTTATTAAGAAACTTTATAAAATCTTTGCCTCATGAAATGATAGAAGCTGCAAGAGTAGACGGTGCAACTCATTACAATATTTTTGCTAAAATAATATTACCTCTATCAATTCCTGCATTTGCTTCTATTTTTATCTTACAATTTTTATGGGTTTGGAATGATCTTCTTGTAGGATTAGTTTTTTTAGATCAAGTACCAAGTGAAATAATTCTCACGGCCAAGTTAAGAGAATTATTAGGATCAAGAGGTGAAAACTGGGAAATATTAACTACTGGTGCATTTGTTTCAATGACAGTCCCATTAGCTATTTTCTTTTTATTGCAAAGATATTTTATACGAGGATTGATTGCAGGCTCAGTAAAAGGATAATGAAAGGATGATAATATGGAAAAAAAAATAGTATTGATTGGTGCTGGTAGTACAAATTTTGGGTTGGGAACGATAGGAGATATATTTAAATCAAAAATTTTTGATGGAAGTACTATCATGTTACACGATATTAATTCTAGATCACTTAAAAATTCTCAAATAATTGCTAAAAAATTTAATGAAAAATTAAAATTAAATTTTAATATAGAGGCTTCAACATCTCGAAAAGATGCTTTAAAAAATGCAGATTTTTGTATTATATCTATAGAGGTACCTCCACGATTTGATTTATGGGATCAAGATTGGGAAATACCACTTAAGTTTGGATTTAAACAAGTATTTGGTGAAAACGGTGGACCTGGAGGTCTTTTTCATTCGTTAAGAGTAGTTCCTCCTATTGTTGAGATATGTAATGATATTGATTCTATTTGTCCTGAAGCATTTGTTTTTAATTATACCAATCCCATGCAACGTGTATGTCAAACTATCACTACAAAATTTCCAGAAATGAAATTTGTTGGTCTTTGTCATGAAATTGCTTCAATGGAAAGACAGTTGCCAGATATTTTAGAAACCTCTTTTGAAAATATTGAATACAGAGCCGGTGGACTAAATCATTTAAGTATACTAGTAGAAGCAAGATACAAAGATAGCGGAAAGGATGCTTACCCAGTTATAAGAAAAAAAGCAGTAAGCTATTATGAAAAATTAATAAATGATCATGAAGTGTGGGGACAAATACCTGGCTCTGAGCGAGGAGTATTTTTTGAATTATTTAATAGATATAAATACTTGCCAATTACAACGGATAGTCATTTAGGTGAATATATTCAGTGGGCTTATAGTGTGGCTGACCACAAAGCTATTTCAGATTTTTATAATAAATATAGAAAACAATGTTTAGCTTTCTATGAATCTGAAGAGTCATATCTTAATTATTTCGATCTTAATAAAAGACCTAAAGAAAGAGTAATTAATATCATGGAAGGTATAATAAAAGATTTAAACTATGAAGAGCCAGCAGTTAATATTCCTAACAATGATTTTATTGAATTTTTACCTGATGACATTGTGGTTGAGGTTCCAGGAAAAATTGACAAAAAAGGTGTTAGTGGAATAAAATTAGAAAATTATCCAAATGGTTTTGCATCTTTGTTAGGAAATCAGGTAAGTGTTTTAAGATTAACCACAGAAGCAATATTAGAAAAATCAAAAAATAAGGCTTTAGAGGCACTTCTGGCAGATCCAGTAGTTGACAATCCTATACAAGCTAGAAAGATGTTAGAACATATGATTAAAGTTCAAGAAAAGCATTTAGGGTATTTGAAATAATTTCTTTATTTGTATCAAGTATTATAGATTAAAAAGGTTGCTTAATAAGTCTTGTTAGATTAAATTAAATTATCGCTTGAAAGATCGCTCAAAGGAGGATGAAGTGGCAAACATTAGTATTAATTCAATAAATAAATATTTTGGAGATGTGCATGTCATAAAAGACATGTCTTTAGATATAAAAAGCCAATCTTTTACAGTTTTAGTTGGTCCAAGTGGTTGTGGTAAATCAACCATGTTAAGAATGATTGCTGGCTTAGAAGATATTAATTCAGGAACTATTTCAATAGAGGATCAAGTAGTTAATGATCTTCCACCTAAACAAAGAAATATTGCTATGGTTTTTCAATCTTATGCCCTTTACCCTCACATGACTGTTTTTGACAATATGGCTTTTGGTTTAAAGTTAGAAAAAAGATCAAAAGAAGAAATTAATGAACGTGTAAATGAGGCTGCCCGAATACTTCAAATAGAGGATTATTTAAAAAGAAAACCAAAACAATTATCCGGTGGTCAACGTCAAAGAGTAGCCATTGGACGCGCTATTACTAGAAAACCTAAAGTTTTTTTATTTGATGAACCTTTATCAAATTTAGATGCTGCTTTAAGAGTACAAATGAGAGTTGAGTTAGCTAAACTTCATGATCAGCTAAATGCGACAATGATTTATGTAACACACGATCAAACTGAAGCAATGACATTAGCGGATGATATAGTAGTTTTAGACGAAGGAATAATTTCACAAAAAGGAACTCCAATGGAGCTCTATAATAATCCTTCAAATTTATTTGTTGGTGGCTTTATTGGCTCTCCAAAAATGAATTTTATAGATACAAATGTTATAAGCTCTAATGAAAAAGGTACTGAAGTTGGCATTCTAGGTTCTTCAAAAATTATTGTACCAAAAATATCTAATACTATAAGTCAAGGCAACAATGTAAAATTAGGAATTCGTCCTGAACATTTGTTAGTAAATGAAGAAGGAGATGCTAGTTGGGAAAGCAAAGTATTTGTTGTAGAAAAGTTAGGCTCAGGAACTTTCTTGTACTTAGAAAAAGATGGCGAACCTTTAGTTGTAGAAGTAGAAGGCGACTCAAATATTAAGGTTGGAGATACAATAAAAGTAGGCTTTGTTGCTTCTCGTTGTCATCTTTTTGATGAAAAGAATCAAGCGTTTATTTAATTTTATAGAATCGATTAAAAAAATATATTTAAAAAAATCGAATTTTTAAAGCGATTCGCTGAAACTGAATTGTAATATTCATATAAGAATATATTAATATTTTCGGGCAGAGGGTTTATACATTATTTCCTCCTAAGAAGTATTTCTCTAGTAAATCTCTCTGCTCTTAAAAATATAGGGATTTGCTAGAGAATTTCTAAGGGTTTGAAATAAAAATCTTCGCTACAAAATCTCCCCTGCCCTTTTATATTTATTAAATTTGATTATATTAGTTTTATGCTAAAAATTTTGATCATTGGTGCTGGAGCAATGGGATCCGCTTTTTCAGTTCCCTGTGTCGAACGCAAACATCAAACTACAATTTTAGGAACTCATTTAGAAGATGATTTTATAGATAATTTAAATAACAATAATAAACTTCATCCTGTATTAAATATAATTTTATCAAACAAAATTAGTATTGTTAAATCCGTAAATATTAAAAAAGAATTTCAAAAAAAACCTGATTTAATTGTAGTGGGTGTTAATTCAAAAGGAATTAACTGGATTGCAGAGCAAATACATCAATGCTCGAATAATTCTACTTTATGTCCAATATTGCTACTTACCAAAGGTTTAAGTATTTATAAAAATCAATACGAAATACTAAGTCATAAATTGGAAAGACTATTAAGAAACAAAGGTTTAACAAATATAAATATCTCAGCTGTAGGAGGTCCTTGTCTTGCTAAAGATTTAGCTCAAAAAATACATACTAGTGTAGTTTTTGCAAGTAAAGATATTGAAATCGCAAATTGGTTAAAAAAAAATCTATTCACCAAGTATTATCATCCTTCAACTTCAGTTGATATAATCGGCGTAGAGGTATGTGCTGCAATTAAAAATATTTTTTCAATGGCAATAGGTGTTGCCAAGGGCATGTATTATAAAAATAAAACTAGTGAAAATTTATATTTTAATACCTCTGCTGCTTTATTTAAGCAGTCTTTATTTGAGATGGAAATAGTTAATGATTTTTTAAGTGGAAAAAAAGAAACTGTAAATGATCTTGCAGGATTAGGAGATTTATATGTTAGTTCATTAGGAGGTAGAAATAGTCGTATGGGTACACTTTTAGGTCAAGGTTATATTTATTCAAAAGCTAAAAAATTAAAGATGCCTAAAGAAACTATTGAAGGAGCAGAATTAGCATTTGAAATAGGAAAGAAAATTAAAAAAGATTTTGATATTAAAAAAACACCTCTTTTGATTTCTATGGTTAATTGCTTATTAGAGGACAAAAAATTTTTAATTAATTGGAATAATTTTAAATAAATTAAATTTTATTTTGTAATGCAATCAATTTTTTTGCTTCTTTAATATTTTCTAAAAAATATTTTAAATATCTTTCAGGTAATTCAAAATTTAGATTTAATTTATTAGGAAATTTAATTTCTTGAAATATTTTTTCAAAAGGTATATCACCCCAACCCAATGGGAGATGTAAATCTCCTTGACCATATGATGTATATTCTGCGGGTACATATGCCCAAATTTTTTCAATTAAACCAAAAGAATCATGCATATGTATATGTTCTGACAAAGGTGCCATATATTTAATTTCTTCAAAAAAATGTCTATTTCTGAAAGTACAATTAATATAAGCATGAGAAATATCTAAACAACATTTTATTCTTGGGTGATCAATATCCTTTAATTGTTCAGCTATCTCTTTAGGAAGTGGTGCGTAATTTTTTTTAGTAAATGGAAATAAATTTTCTATAGCAAGCGTAACGTTATGTTTTTCTGCAAATTCACCTAATTCAGAATAACAATCTTTTTGTTTATTTAAATGCGAATTGTATAAATCTTTATTTTCATAAATTGTATTGGTAGTTTGACCAAAATGAGTCACAAGATGACTAGCCTGTATTTCTCCTGATACTTCAATATCTCTTTTTAAAACCTCTTTATGATCTTCAAAACTTTCTTGATCTAACAGATTTACACTCAGCTCCCCATGTACGGTATAATTTAAATCTTTATTATGCAGAGTTTCTTTTAATATTTTTAACTCTGGTAAATTAATTTTTTTTCCACAAATAACATCTGTTTCATAAACAGGAACTTCTAAAGAACTAACTTCTACTTCTTTTAATCTTTTTATTTGATCACCTAGTGCTGCAATATTGCCATTAGGACATTTGCCGGTAAATCCAATTTTTTTCATACAATTTTATTTTAAATATATTTTTTAATTAATTCTTTAATTATACTAGGATCTTTCAAATGAATAGTTTTAAATCCAATAACCTTCGCGGCATTTATATTATCTAATTTATCATCAATAAATACTGTTTCATTAGGTATAAGTTTAAATTTTTTGATAGCAAAAAAATATATATTTGGGTCTGGTTTTACTAATTTTACATCTCCAGAAATAACCATCCCATCAAATTTTTTTAAAAAAGGATAATCTTGAATCATTCCCCTAAAAGTTTCAGAAGACCAATTCGACAAAACATAACATTCAAAACTTGAATTATTTAATTCATTAAGAATGTCTATAGAATTTTTATATGTGCCTCGGATCATTTTACGATGATTTGAATAATACATTTTAATTAGTTTTTGATGTTCTGGATATTTATTTATCAATTCATATTCAGCGTCTTTAATTAATCTGCCGGCGTCTTGTTTAATATTCCATTCATGATTACATATATTTTCTAAGAAATATTGCATTTCTTCTGAATTTTTAAAAATATTTCTAAAAAAATATTTAGGATCCCAATCAAAAAAAACGCCTCCTAAATCAAATAAAAATTTCATAATTAATGTAGATATAAGTAAGAGATTATATTAAATAAATATTAAACTGTGGAAGAAAAAATAACAAGCTTTATTAAAGATTATTTATTAAAAATAACTAATAATAATTTTTCAAAAAAAGATATAAAAAAATTTATCTTACCTTTTTTATATATTATTTTTAATAATAATTTTAACAAGATTCTTATTTCGGGATCTCAAGGCGTAGGCAAAACTACTTATTTAAAACTAATTGAAATAGTAGGTTTAAAATTTTTTAAAAAAAAAGTTTTAAATTTAAGTATAGATGATTTTTATTTAGACAAAAACGAAAGAATAAATTTAGCTGCTAAAATACATCCACTTTTAAAGACTAGAGGTGTTCCAGGAACTCACGATATTAAAAAATTAAAATCAATTATTCAGCAATTTCAAAATTCACAATATCCAATTTCAACACCTTTATTCAATAAGTTAACTGATCGTAAAAAAAAAATATTAAAAAAACATAATAAATGTGATTTACTTATATTGGAGGGATGGTGTGCTGGTTGTCCAAGAATCCCTCTAAATTATTTATATAAAGATATAAATTCTATTGAAAAAAAATATGATAAACACAAAAAATGGAGAAAATACTATAACAATAAATTAAAGACTACTTATGCTGATGTTTTTAATTTATTTGATTATAAAATTTTTTTTAAATCATCATCTTTTTCAAATGTATTAAGTTGGCGAATTAAACAAGAAAAAAATCAAATTAAAATTAGCAAAAATAAAAAAAATCAAGGAATGTCAGAAAGTGAAATAAAAGTTTTTATTAAACACTATGAAAAAATAACTAAATATATGTTGAAATCAATGCCTTTAAAAGCCAATTTAATAATAGGGATTGATCAAAGCCACAAAATTATAAATATAAAGAGAAATTAAAAAAACAACCAGCGCCTAACCGCATTAGTGTATCTTTCATATTCTTCATTAAAATTTTGTAACAAATATTCTTCTTCTATTTTAATAACCCAATGATGCAACCAAAAAGCTAGTCCTATTGAAGAAAGAAAGTACATAACATTTTCAAAAACTAAAAACATACTAAATAAAAATAATACAAATGCAAAATATATAGGGTTGCGCATATAAGCAAAAATTCCAGTTTTAATAATTCTATTAGTAGTAGATGTTGGAATTGGATCCTCTTCATAAGATTTAAATAAATTAAATCCGATGAAAAAAATTCCGACACTAGCTATTAATCCTAAAACTCCGATAATGTTAAGCAAGTAAAACAAATGATATTTTGGAAAAATAAATTCACCTAGTATATAAGAAGCAACTAACAAACCAACTGATATCCTTAAAGGATTTCCTTTAATATCTGGGCCATTCATCATAATTTTTCTATCACTTTTATCACTTGTTCAAAGGTGCTAGCAACAAAATATGCTCCTGCATCTTTTAAAATGTTATCAGAACGATTAATCCAATGACCGCCTGCTGTAATAGCAATAACCTTTATTTGAGCTTTAACTGCTGCTTCAACACCAATTACACTATCCTCAATTACAATCGTCTCATTAGAATGAATCTTGGAGTCTTCTAAAGCTTTTAGAAAAATTTCTGGATCTGGCTTTGGTTGCGATACCATATCAAAGGAGAAAATATTGTTTTCCTCAAAGTATGTTTTTAATTTTGTAAGTTTTAACCCCTGAATAAGACTATGTTTGTCCCTATTAGATCCTATTAATTTATTTTGATTAACGCTATTCAAAAACTTTTTTACACCAATAACTGGCTGTAATTCATTCATATAAATTGATCTAGATAAAGCCATAACCTCTTTGAAAAAAACATCTTCATTTTGAATTCCAAATCTAATTGATAGTTTCTTAATAACTTCAACAAGTTTATTGCCTGAATATGCTAAAGAAAATTCTTCTTCACTAAATTTATGATTTTTGGAATTTAAATATTGAGAAAATGCTTTTCTAGCTAATATTTCGCTATCTACTAAAACTCCATCAAAATCAAAAATTATGTTTTTAATCATATTTTGACTCTTTTATTATTTTTTTCATTATTTTCACAGTTTTTTATTAAAGTTACAATTGCTTTAAAGACAACAATAAATTATCATAATATTTATTAAGCGATACATAACTCGTCGCTGCTTAGCGAAAGTGGGATCGGTCGCCTTTATACTATTAAGGGGGATAAATGAAAATCGGATACTTCTGCAATGCGACAAATTGGGATAATAAATCTTACAGAGAAATCATAAATAATATTCGTGAAATTGCTCAATACTGTGAGCATAATGAATGGGATTCTATGTGGTTTACTGAACATCATTTCAGCCATGAAGGAATGGAAATATGCCCTAACCCTTTAATGTTAAGCACAGATATAGCTGCAAGAACAAAAAAAATACGTATAGGACAGGCGGCTACAATTGTAACTTTTTGGAATCCTATTCGTGTTGCTGAAGATATTGCATTATTAGATAACTTATCCAATGGACGAGTAGAGGCTGGCATAGGAAGAGGAATTTATGGTCGCGAAGCGTTAAATATGAATGCTGATGCCGACATGAAGGATCAAGCAAAAAATTTTAGATTGTTTGAAGAAACTATAACAATTTTAAAAAAAGCATGGACTCAAAAATTTTTTAATCATCAGGGAGAGTTCTACACTTACCCCGCTCCAAATTTTGAGTGGCAACATGATATGAGCCCTCCAAATAAAGAATTTATGAATACAAAAACAGGTATATTGGAAAAAATAAGTGTAGTTCCAAGACCAATTCAAAAGCCTCATCCTCCACTTTGGCAAGTAGTTGACAGTCCAAGCTCTATTGAATGGGCTGCCAAAAATAATATTAATGTAATTATGTGGATCCCAACTGTAAAATCATTGAAAAAACGTTTTGAAATTTATAAAAATGCTAAGTCAGAAAATGAAAAAAGAAATGTAGAAATGGGTGAAGGTGTTTGTCTTGTAAGAGATATGTTTGTAGCTGATACTATGGAAGAAGCGAGAGAAAAAGCTGGTGAACAAATGGTTAATTATATGCGTTGGGTTTGCCATTGGAGAGGATTAGGAACGCATATGGATCCGGGAGAAGAATTACCAAAAACTGAAAATAAACTTGATTTACTGTCTTATGATTTTCTTCATAAAAGAAATATGCTTTTTGGAACTGTTGATTATGTAATAGAAAAAATTCAAGAATTAAAATCAGAATTAAATTTACAAAATCTTCAAGTTTGGTCAAATTTTCCAGGCGTAAAACATAAAGATTGTATGAAAAGCATTAAATTATTCACTGAAAAAATTATGCCTCATTTTAAAAATGATATTAAAACCAATATAAAAATAGCTTCATAAATGGATTTAGAAATACGTAAATTTGTAAAATCAGTAGATAAAACTTTTATTGAAGGAGGTAAAAAAGCTGAAAAACCAGTTGAGCTTATATCTGTTGCGGTTGTTATTACAAATCCTTGGATTGAAAAAGGTTTTGTAGAAGATTTAAAACCTAAAATTTTAGAATTTGCTCCTCCTTTGGGAGATTTTCTTGTTAAAGAATTAATAAAAGAAATTGGCTCAGGAGATAAAGTTTTGGCTTATGGTAAGGCAGCTGTAGTTGGTCTTAAAGGAGAAATCGAGCATGCGTCTGCTTTTATTCATACTTTAAGATTTGGAAATAAATTTAGAGACGCTGTAGGAGGGACATCTTATTTAAGTTTTACTAATACTCGAGGTCCTGCAGGTTGTGTTATTTCTATTCCCATGATGCATAAAACTGATACGGGTCTACGTCCTTACTATTTAACACAAGAATTTACTATTCAAGATGCTCCTATTGATAATGAAATTGTAATTGCTATTGGTGCTGCAACTAGTTGTCGTGCTCATCCTCGCACGGGTGATCGTTATCAAGACATGGAAGAAATGAAAAACGAAATTAGTTAAAAAACTTTGGCAAATTTTAGAATTAATAAAAAACATCGTCAAATCACTGGTGGTCAAGCAGTGGTTAAATCACTAAAAAAAATAGGAGTTAAGCATGTATTCGGTTTAATAGGTTCTGCTGCTATGGAAATTTTTGATGCACTTTATGATTGTAAGGAAATTAAATTTATTGGAGTTCGTGATGAACGTACTGGAACTCACATGGCTGATGGTTATGCAAGAATAACAGGCAAACCAGGAATAATGATTGCTGGTCAAAATGGGCCGGGAGCTACAAATTTGGTAACAGGTGTTGCACAAGCTGCTGCTGCTTTTTCACCAGTTATAACAATTGCAGGAGATATTTCTTCTGAACATTCTGGAAAGGATTCATTTCAAGAAGTGGATCAACAGACCATATTTGAACCAATAACAAAAAAAACTTTTTCAATTAATAAAACTAGTAAAATACCGGAAGTTATTAATGATGCTTTTAAAATTGCTTTAAAACCAAGATGTGGGCCTGTACATATAAATATTCCAAGAGATGTATTATCTAATAAATCAATTTTTAAAGACTTTAAAAAATTTACAATTAAATCATTGCCTTCACCTACTACTAAAGATTTAAAAAAAGTCATAGCTATTATTGAAAATTCATCTCAACCAGTAATCATTGCTGGCGGTGGAATAAAAAATTCTAAAGGATATAAAGAAGTGATTTCTTTTGCCCACAGATTAAATATACCTATCACCTCTTCTGCAGGTCATGGAGATGCTATTCCCTATAGTGAAAAATTATATGCAGGTCAGATAGGTCCTAGAGGCAATGTTGTTGCTTCAAAATTAATTAAAGAAGCTGATGTAATTATAGCTCTTGGCACGAGACTTGGATTTAATTCCACTTTTTTTTCATATGATAATATTAATAAAAATGCTCATATTATCCAAATAGATGTAGAAAAAAAAGCTTTAGGACGATATTTTCCAATTTCAATTGGTATTTGTGCTGATGCTAAAACTGTTGCGAAAAAACTATATGAAAAATCAAAGACAATAAAAAATATTAATAAATTTGAAAAATGGAC
>CEUZ01058519.1_pt1 | contig 12736 bp, 10 predicted proteins | sample 361511 | NCBI WGS metagenome assembly CEUZ01 (sample SAMEA2622822, study PRJEB7988) | marine metagenome | biome: marine biome (ENVO:00000447); feature: surface water layer (ENVO:00002042); material: "saline water (ENVO:00002010), including plankton (ENVO:xxxxxxxx)" | depth 5 m
TATAAGAGCAAAAACAGTTTAGGAAATCATAATAGAAAATTTCATCCTACAAATAAACCATTATCAACCAGAAATCTACAAAAATCAACTTTAGATAAACCAAATTCAACCATTTATCAACCGCCCACTTTTAAATATTATTGTAAATATTGCAACAAGGGCTACAATATTAATCAAAGTAAATGGAAACATGAAAAAACGTGTAAAACAAAAATTAATATAGAAATGGAAAATTTACAATTAAAAAAACAAAATGAAGAATTAAAATTATGTTTTGAAAAAGAAATTAATGAATTAAAAGAACAAATTAAAAAATTAATGAATAAAAATTGTAAAATTCATTATAAAACATTACAAAAAATAAATAATCAACAAAATATAATGAATCAAAACAATATTCAAAATAATATACAGAATAATATAAATATAATTGGATTTAATAAAGAAAATTTAATTGAATTATTTACTGAACAAGAAAAAATAAAAATTTTAGGTAAAAAATTTAATAGTTTAAATTATCTAATTGAATATACACATTTTAATAGTAAATATCCACAATTAAAAAATATTAAAATAACAAATTTGAAAGATAATGTTGCTTATAAATATGATAATAAAAAAAATAAATTTATAGCTACTACCAAAGATGAATTAATAAATGATCTTGTAGTGAATAGAATGGCTGATATAGATGAATTTCAAACAGAAGTTTTTGATAAATTAAATGCAAAAGAACAAAAAATTATAAAAAAAATGTTAGATGATTTTTATAACGATGAAACAAAATATAGTGATACAAAAAAAGATGAAATTAAATTTATTATTTATAATAATTCTGAAAATAATTAAATTAATTCGGAGAATAAATCTTAAGCATAAATTTTAAGAAAAAGTATCCAATGATAACCATAAAAATTTTACTAATAATATCAACAATATTATTAATAAATATTTTATTACTCAAATCCTTAATCATATAGTTATTATCAAACTTGAATCCCCTCTTTTCATAATACTTCCGAACACCAACACCAGAAATAACTGCAATCTTTTTGTACTTGTGTGCTATCGCAATTTCTTCGGACTTGAATACAAGTCTTTTTCCAAGACCCATATGCTGAATATGAAAATTATTATTATTTACCTTTGTCATATTTCCATAAACATGGAGTTCCCGAATCATAGCACATCCATTAAGAAATGGAAATATATTTATCTTTTTTTCAATATTATCTTCCTTACCTTTACGATGAATACGAGGCTTAATATCATCTACATAACCCAATTCTTTAGAGAGTCGCAGACGACAAAATCCATAAATATACTTTTCATTTAGACTTTCAAAACTAATAAAATATTCATCTCCACCAGATGCCTTATAGTTACGAACAATTAGTTTCATATTTTTACTAGCTTCTAGAGCATTAAGATTATTCTTGGGTTCCCTATTCCGAATATCCATACAATATATACCACGTGATTTCATCTCTTCTTCAATATTCTGGCGGTAATTAGGAATATTATTTCCAGCAGTAATATAAAAATCAGGAATATCTCTGATAACACGATTCAATCTAACCCAAGGGTGAACATTCGTCATGAAATGAATCAATACCTCCATCAGTTCTTCCTGACTATAATGTAGATTCATACCCTTATCTTCCCATTGCTTTGTTACTGTCCAATCCATACTTGAAAAAGGATATAACTTTGCCTGGTCAAATCTTACATTCTCATCACTTAGAAATTGGTCTGCCATCATGATATCATCTTCATAATTTGCAAACGGTAGGTCAAACATAATATGAACATCCACCTTAAATCCACAATTAAGTAAATTTTTAATTGCACGCACAGTATCTTCATAATAACACCCACGATTAATTTTTTTTAGAATATTATCATTCAAACTCTGAACACCAATTTGAACCCGGGTACACATCATATCATTTAGCATCATAATTTCATTTGCAGTTACATGATCTGGGCGAGTTTCAAGTGTAAGACCAATTACTCGTACAACAGCAGTTTCATTCATCTTAATTTCTTCAGCAAGAGTATACCTATCTCTACGATTATCACTATCTACATAAAATGTATTTGCGGCATAATAAAGATCACGAATAAATTCATACCGATAATCTACCGGATATGAACCCCATGTTCCACCAAGAACCATAACCTCTAGTTTATCAATATTTAAACCACAAAGTAAAAGTGCTGACATCCGATCCCACATTTGATTCGCTCCATCAAATCCATTTTCATTTGCACGGCGTACTGCTGGTTCATGATAGAGATATGAACGGGGCTGAGGAGTAAAATTATTACCTTCGTGTGCTGGTTCATTTGGACAATAATAACAATTATGTTCACAAGAAAATTCTTCCCCATTAGGATATGGAGATGATAGAACAGTGATTTGTGTAATACCAGATGATGTCCGACATGTCTTTGTAACATTTAATGTTTCAAAATATTTATTTCGATTTATTTTATCATTTTCAATCAACTTATAATATGCATAATTTAATCCAGTTACATTTGGATTAATATGATGTTTCTTATTTAATTCCTTCTTAATTCTAGTATAATCATGCTTGTTATAACTATCCAAATTATCAAGTAAATCACGTAAATATTTTTCATATAATTCAGGAGCACCTCCTCTATATACATTTCTAATAAGTAGATTACTTGTTTTCATCTTAATAGTATCTTCAATATCAAATGTTTCCTGTAGTTTTGAACAAGACATTAAATATATAAGAATATATTTAATATCTCTATTTTAATCAATTTTTTTTAATTGTTATTTTGAACCTAAAAAAATATCTTTATTTAATATTGTATCTAAAAAAGCTAGTTCTAATGTTTTAATATTATTATATGAATCATAAAATGAATCCGTTGTAATTAAATTTTTTAAATAATCTATCCTATCTTTATTTTGAGTATATTTTTTTTCTAAACAACTATCATTATCAAATTTATCGAAATTAATATTTGACTCAAATAGTACATTAGGTGATGTATTTTTATCAACTGAATTATCTAATATAATAAAATTATCAATAAATGGTATATTTTTAGTAAAATTTACTAAAGAAGATTTAATATTTTCTATTAATTCTGAAATAGGAGCGGCTCTACTTTCTTGTGCCATTCTGCTCATTACTCTTTTATATAATATAGAAAATGGTAAAAAACAATATACCATTATTACAGAATAACCATTTTTATATGAATTTAAAATATGTTTTCGAGAAGGACAAAAATATTTACCAGTTGATTCAAGTGAAAAATGGTTTTTAGATTTATATAATTTATTAATAATTTCCATCATGATTTCATCTGCTTTTATTTTTTTATTAGCCCTATACCATAATGCACCTAATTCATCTGATGTCATTTGTGGATTGGACTTAATAGCATCTAAATAATATTTTGAATTTGTAACAATATTATCAATATCAACTAAATAAAATAATTCTGCTAAAAATTTTAAATGTTTTTCAATAAAAATATTTACAGCAGATGTTTTTCCACTACCCATTGGTCCAATACGTATTAATAGAGTTGGAATATTAGGACCTGTATAATAATTTAACCAATTTATATCCATTATATATATATATATATTATTTTTTAATAATTGTTTTTAATTCTATTTATTATTCCAGTAGTACTTTCAATATGATAATACTCTATTGTTTCATATTTTCCCATTTCTATATACATTACGAATAAGAAGATTTCCAGTTTTCATCTTAATTGTATCTTCAATATCAAAAGATTCATTTGGTTTTGTACAAAATATTAAATATATTTCTTTTTTTAAAATAATAAATCTATGAATAACACTTTTTAACTCATAAAATTTTACTCATAAAATAAGATAGACATTTCCTCATCAGATAGTGTTTTGGTGTATTTAAACACCTGCTTCCTATCCCATTTAAAAGTATCTTGTATAAATACTGTGTAACTATAAAGGTTCCAAATCTGGTAAATATGAAACATTCTCTCTAGATCATTCGCACACGCAAACAAATCATTACTTCGTTTACGATTTTTCGTATTATATGATTTGTTCCTAATCATAGTAAGAATTTTCTGGAAAACACTCTCATATTTTGCAATTTCAATCATATACATTTCGTGTTCTCTTTCAGATATAAAAACAATGTCAATATCATATTTACGATGCTTCTTAAAATCAGATAGATTGATTGGGGCAATATAATACCTTTCATCCTCATCAACATACCCGTTCTTAAAAATATCACTCAAGAATTCTAATATTGCTTTCATACATTCCTTTTCTGGGAATTCAACTAATTTACCATTAAGTAGATAGTATTCCATAATAGGAATATCATTTCGGTCAACACCAATCATCTCTGTATCTACAATACTGTGTCCTATGTTTATCTCTTTTATTGCCGTATTAATAGCATCACGAATGCGAGAGTGTATTTCATCAGGATTTCCGCGATGGGCCTCCTGTGAGATATCAAATGGAATGGTGGTAATAGTCTTTGCCTTGGGAGACATACAATGTATATATTAACCAAATAACATTTTTTTTTTCAATTTTTTAATAATTTTCTTTAATTCTTTTGATTATGCCAGATGTACTTTCAATATATGAATACTCTATTGTTTTATATTTTCCCATTTCCTTTGGAATTTTAAAAAAATCATTTTGATTATTCTCATCATTCTTATTATTAAAACTATGAACTACTAAATCAATATTATTTTTCTCAATAAAATCTTGATTAATAATCAATGGTGCATTATTTATCACCTTATCTACATATTTACAACTTTCTAACATTATATATCTATTATTCTCATTTATTACAGGCTCTCTTTTATAATTAGTTGCATCTTTATCATTAATTAAACCCACTATTAAATTAACATTTGGTCTCATACTTTTAATATTTTTTAAAGTATTTACATGCCCTGAATGAAATAAATCATATATACCATCAACATAAATATTGAACATTATAATATTTAAGAATAAAAGTTATATTAAACTAATGGAAATTGTAAGAAATATCGAGAATTTATCAAAAAATAATAAACTAAATTGGGATGAATATTTTATTAGTACTGCTTTACTAATTAGTTCTCGTTCATCCTGTGATAGACTAAAAGTAGGATGTGTTATTGTTAAAAATAAAAGAGTAATTAGTTCTGGATATAATGGACATTTACCCGGAGAAGAACATGTAAGTATAGTTAAAGATAATCATGAACAAGCAACAGTACATGCAGAATGTAATGCAATAGCAGATTGTGCAAATAGAGGTGTTAGCTGTAAGGATGCTACAATTTATGTAACACATCATCCCTGTATTAACTGTTTTAAAGTTATAGTTGCTGCAGGTATTAAACATATTAAATATCTTAATGATTATAAAAATGATGATATTATATATAAATTATCAGATAATATCAAAATAGAAAAATTATTAATATTTGAGTGAAAAAAGAAAAATACAATTGTATGTAATAATTATATTTTTCTACAGTTATTGTAATTTTCAATGAACCACATCACACTTTTTTTAATACCAACTTCAAATTTAGTAAATTCAAAATTACCAATTAAATTTTTTAATTTACTATTATCTGCGGTTTTTTTATATTGTCCATCTTCATAAGAAGAATCAAATTTAATCATATCTTCATATTCATATACTCGTGCAATATTTTCTGCAACCTCTTTAATTGAAATCTCATCTTTCTCATCAACAGATAATATTAATGTATCTTTTTGATGATAATTTTCTAAAGTCCACATTATTAATTTAGCTAGGTCTTCAGAATAAATAAATTGTCTTAATGGTTTTCCCGTACCTCTGACGATAAATTTTTCATTATTTTTTTTATTTAAATAGCATCTATGTATTAACGCAGGTATTACATGACCATCTTCTAATGAATAATTATCATAAGGACCATAAATATTTGTTGGTATTATACAAATAAAATTATCTCCATATTGTTCTTGATATGCTTTACTATGAATTTCTAACATTCTTTTAGCATAAGCATATGATTCATTTGAATAATGAGGAGGACCATCGTGTAACATACTTTCATTAATTGGATAATGTATTTTATCAGGAAAAATACAGGTTGATAGACATGAAATAACTTTTTCTACTTTAAAATCATGACAACATTTTAAAATATTATAATTAATTAGTAGATTTTTTTCTAACATATCTACTTTATAATTCATATTCTTGAATAAACCGCCTACGTTAGCAGCTAAATGTATAACATAATTTGGTTTTTTATCTTCAAATAATTTTTTAGTTTCATTATAATTAGATAAATCACAATCTTTTGAAGATAAAAATATAAAATTGTATTGAAAATTATTAGATATTGATTTTATAGCTTGACCAACTAATCCTGTTCCACCTGTAACTAGTAATGTTTTCATATATAAAATAATTATCAATTATTATTTTATATATAAATTTACTAAATATGGAAATTATTTACAATCTAAATATACCATTTCTTTTATTAAATCATCAAAACTATAATTCGATTTCCATCCTAATTCTGTTTTAGCTTTAGAAGAATCTCCTAATAATTCATCTACTTCTGCGGGTCTAAAATATCTTTCATTAATAAAAATTAATTCTCTACCAGTATTTTGGTCATATCCAATTTCATTTATACCTTCACCTTTCCATTTTATATCGAATCCTTTTAATAAAAATGATTTTTCTATAAATTCTCTAACAGAATGAAATTCATTAGTTGATAAAATATAATCATCTGGTTTATTTGCTTGTAAGATTCTCCACATACCTTCTACATAATCTTTAGCATGACCCCAATCTCTTTTTGCATCTAAATTACCCATAATTAATTTATCCTTTTCACCTTTTAAAATCATATTTAATCCCATTGTAATTTTTCTAGTAACAAATGTTTCACCTCTTCTAGGAGACTCGTGATTAAACAAAATACCATTACATGCAAATATATTATAAGATTCTCTATAATTTTTAGTAATCCAAAAACCATAAAGTTTAGCAACTCCATAAGGAGAACGTGGATAAAAAGGAGTAGTTTCTTTCTGTGGTACCTCTACTACTTTTCCATATAATTCAGAAGTAGATGCTTGATAAAATTTAATTTTTGATGATAATCTAGAAGATCTAATACATTCTAAAATTCTTAAAACTCCTAAACCATCTACGTTTCCTGTATATTCAGGCATTTCAAATGATACTTTAACATGACTCATAGCAGCTAAATTATAAATTTCTAAAACATCTAAATCTTTATACATAGTTTCAATATCAGATAAAATATGTATTAAGTTAGATGAATCTGTTAAATCACCATATCTTAAAATTAATTTTTTATTAGAATAAATATGATCTATTCTATCTGTATTAATAGATGATGCACGTCTTATAATACCCCAGACATAATAATTTTTTTCTAAAAGAAGTTCCGCTAAATAAGACCCGTCTTGACCTGTAATACCTGTAATTAATGCAACTTTCATTATATTTAATATGAAATTTATATATTTATAAACTATCTATTTTATTTAAATAAATTTATTTAACAAAATTTATTTAACTAAAATTATTTAACTAAATTTGGAATCTGGCTAAAATGACTAATGATTTCAATTCTAAAATTATTATCAACTAAATTTGGTACTCTAGACAAAATTTTATCTAAATCTTCTCTATTTTCCTCTGGTATTAATGCTAGTTCTACACCAGCAAGTTTTGCCCCAACTAACTTTTCCTCTAACCCACCAATAGCTGTTACATTTCCTCTAAGATTAATTTCTCCTGTCATCGCAACTTTATTATTAATATTTAATCCACTTAAATGAGAATACATAACAAGAGTCATTGCGGCACCTGCAGATGGTCCATCTTTAGGAACAGCACCGTCTGGACAATGAATATGAAATGTCTCTGGTTTATTTTCCCATTTTTCCATGTATTGATTCTTAATATCATCATCTAAATAATTCCATGCAACACTTAATGCAACTTGAATAGATTCTTTCATAACATTTTTAAGTGAACCAGTTGCTTTAACATTCATAAAATCTTTTGCAGGAATTAGACTTGATTCTATTGGTAAAACCCCACCAATTCCCATACTATTAGCCCATAGACCATTTACCATACCAATTTGTGGTGTGTCATGGATTTTATCACGACTAATTTTTCTATAATCTTTTAATAATATATCCAAATCAGAAAGTTTAATATTAAATGGAAATTTAACATGACGTTTATTTAATTTACTCATAGTTAGATTATTTTGATTTAATCTTCTAATAATTTCATACAGTAATTGTTTTAACTTTCTTACACCTCCTTCATATGTATATTTTAAAATTAAATGTTCAATTAATTTATTACTAATACTAACATCATTGTGATTTAATCCAACGTCTTTTAAAATAGCAGGTAAAAGATAATCTTTACCAATAATTACCTTTTGTTCTGTTGTTAAATATTTTGTTTCAATATTTGTTATTCTATCCATAAGAATATAATTTACATTATGTGGTTCATTAAATGAAAAGATAAATGTAACTTTGCTTAAATCAATATTTAAATCATAAAAGTATTTATCCTTAAAATGTGTGTTTTGTGATGGATCAATCATATGAATCAAAAGATTAATAATCTCATCTCCCTTTGGTGTATCACTAACCTTGTCTAATTCATCAAAGTAAATAATTGGGTCCATACATTTACTATCAATTAAACCTTGCACAATTCTTCCATAAATAGAACCTTCATATGTGTAACTATGACCATCAAGATAACTTGAATCTGTTGCACCACCCAGACTTATAAAAATAAATGGTTTCTTCATTGCCTTTGCAATACCTTCTTTAATTAAACTTGTTTTACCATTACCTGGAGGTCCCCATAAACCAAATACATTGCCTTTACTGTGTGGATTTCTAATATTTTGTGCCATCATCATTATTACTTGTTCTTTTGCTTTATTGTGTCCATAAATAGCAGTGTCCATTTTAGTTCTTAGTTTATTTAGAAATTTACTAACCTTTTTTTGATTTCGATTTAATTTTTTAATATTAACTCCCTTATACGTACCAAATGGAATTCTCATTGCATGTTCAACCCATGTTTGTAATTTACTTCTATCTCCAAATCCGCTGTTTAATTTATTCATTTTTGAAATTAACGTTTTTTTAACTTGCTTTGATGTATTCATATTTAGTACTTTAATTAATGACGGTACTTTATCATTTGAATAACTATTAATTTCTTTAAATCTTTCAATTAAATTATTTTTATATTCATTATCTAAATTTGAAAAATATTCCATGAGTGAATCAATATTTTCATTTTTAGCAGTAGATTCTTTTAATTCATTATGGAAATTTTTTATAATTTCTTTATTTGGATTATTTTCATATTTTGATTCATCAAACTCTTCCATAGATTCCTCATCCTCTTCCGCTCTCTCCTCCTCTTCTTCATCTTCTTCTATATAATCTTCATCCGTAGTTTCTGCTTCCGAATCTTCTTCGATTATTTCTTCGCTTATATCAAATTTCAATCCAACATCATCAATTATTTTAGCTCTTTTTTTATTTAACTTATTTCTACATAATTTAATATATGTATAAAAATCAAAATCTTTAGATGAAAAAATTTCTAATCTTATATCTTCAATTACTTCAGTTAATACTATTGAAAATGCATTCATTGTTAATTTAATATCTTCATCTTTTGTCATTTCAATAAATAATTTTGATGAGTCTCTAAAAATGTGTTCTAAAATATTAAGTGAAACAGATATTTGTCTTTTGGTTTCACTTTTATTATTTTTAACAAAATCAACAATTGTATCATAAGCAATCCATTTTAAATCATTTATAATTTCTAGATTATCAATATCTTTACATTTTCTTTTATTTTGTCTTCTAATAGTTTTAATAAAATCATCTAAATCTTTATTGGTCATTAAATACTATATATATTTATACTTTAAAATGATACTATATTTATAAAAATTGAAATAATAATTTATACTATGTAGTTAATAAAAATAAACAATGGTTTTACTCGTTATTGATACTGGATTTCCTCACTTTGTTTCTGGATGTTGTCCGATTCAAGGAGCATTCTATATTGATGATGATTTTGTTCCAAAGGATGGGGCAACAATAATTGGATGCGAACAGGTCAAGCTCAACTACAAGTACCGTACTCGTGGATGGGAAACTAATAATAAGCCCCGCCTCCGTAAGGCAGACCTCGATGCTCTTGGTCGCTTTTGTGAATCAGAAGGAATTAATATCTTTTATGTACCCCACACAAACACGCTTTGGTTTGAGAAGGAAGGTGCAACCGATATTAAGATGATGCATGGATGGGATACTGGTGGACAGCTGATTCGCCTAATGCTTGGACTCATTATCAACTCTAATGGTGGTCGCAAGTGTGCCCCACCCAATCTAATCCTCAAGCCGTTCATCGATGCGGACCGTGCTAGTGGTAAGGTAGGAAAGGCGTGCATGCTTTACATCCAGGCAATGCTTACAACCCTTCGCATAGGTGACTCTTTCACGGTCAATGGTGGGGATGATGAGAACCCGGATGCCCCGTCGTTTTCCGAATATCATGAGATTCTAATGATGTTTCAGGAGTATTTCGGTCGCTGTTTTACTCTCGAAAAGATAGAGAATGATGGGGGAATGAACGCTATTACCCTTACACGACATCCAGATACTGATGTACCGACTGGGTCTGTGATAATCGATTGTTCCCACAATGGACATCTGGCAGACCATCTTATCATGTTGTGGATTACGATGAAGATGCAGGGAATAGCCCTACCGCAGTACAAGATAGTATCTCCAATTCTGCGTGGCAATTATCACGTACATGCCATGATTGAGGCTGGTAAGTGGCAAGGACTAAACATCAAGTTGGGTATTCATTTTATGCAGCGAGGGAAGTTCTACACAATCTTGATGGACAACCCCCAGTCAGCTGATATCGATGAATAATTTTATTTATATAAAAATTGAAATAATTATTTTTATAAATTCCGATTGAAATAAATTTTGATGCTTACATTACAAACATCTTTACTACCCACCACGCAATTTTGCACTTATCCGAATACTGTATCCAAGATAGGTGAACAAAAAAATATCGGGAGCATGACCCTGAAGCAATTACAAAATGAAGAGCGAAGGTTGAAGGGCTTGTTGTCCTTACATGACATCAATCGTCGGGAAATCTCCGTGTTTCGCGATCGAATGGAAGAAGTCAAGGAGGAGATCGGACGTCGTTTTGACATGGACTCCTACGATGGCGAAGAACCCTACGATGGCGAAGAACCCTACAGTGACGAAGAACCCTACAGTAACGAAGAACTCTACAGTGACGAACAACTATCCGCCCTAGAACAGGAGGAAGTGACGGAAAAGGATGATGAGGAAACCAACTCCTAGTTTAGAGAGAACATCTTCAAAAACATCCGAGAGTAAGGAATAAAAAAGAAATTAAAAATTTAATTTCTTTTTTAAATTATTATTTTAATATTATAATTTAATCGCTTTAATAAATTCATTTATATCAATATTCTTTTCTAAAAAGTGTAAATGACATTTGCTTAAAAATATATAGATAGAACAATCAATATTATCATTTTTCCCACTTGTAATTTCCCTATAAATTTTATTTAAATCATAATAAAAATTTTTATTATTTTCAACAAAATCGGTTAATTTATTTTTATTTTTATAATTAATAAATGTAATTTGATTCATTAAATTTTCATTATAATTAAACGGAGTAATAAACATTAATTGTGTTAATGGTATTAAATTTAAATTTTTATTTTCAAAAATCCTAAATTCTTTCATTGAATTCATATATTTTACAACTTGAGATAATAATGGAGTTCTACCATATTTATAATACCACGTTTCATCAACATTATTTCCAAAATAATAACTTATAATCCAAGAAATGCCATCTATATAATTTTGAATTATATTTTTATCTAAATATAAATCACCATATTTTTTACCATAATTTTCTTTATCTAAAATATGTTTTGTATAAAATTCATTTTTTGGATTTAACATATTATAAAAATCATCTAATTTATATTCCATCCTATAAAGAAATTCTTCTTTCTCACTTAAACGCTGTAATCTATTTTTATGTGGCATTAATTTAGAATCAAAATTTACTTTATTTAACCGTGGTTCATTTTTAATTAATGCTAAATCAAACGGTAATTGTAATGAATTATAATACATAAATAATAATATATCATTTAAAAAATTAAATTTACTATCTACTAAATAATAATTTTTATTGTATTGATTCATTATTTTTCTACTATTATATTTCTTTGAATTTTCATAAAAAATATCTATTTTTAAAAATTTAAGTATATTAATGTAATTGTTTATAAAAATTTCTTTTATTTGATTATATATATTTCCTTTTGCATATTTTAAAAATCTTTTACTATATTTTCCTAATTCCATTATATTTATATTTGGTTCATTTTTTATGAATTCTAAAAATTTATTTCCATCTAAATATTTATTAATATTATGTGGATTTACAGTTTTTCCATCATATTTACTATTATTTGAATATATAAATTTCCATAATAATTCAAATACCATTTCTCTAAAAATAAACAT
>CEUZ01263368.1_pt1 | contig 12731 bp, 18 predicted proteins | sample 361511 | NCBI WGS metagenome assembly CEUZ01 (sample SAMEA2622822, study PRJEB7988) | marine metagenome | biome: marine biome (ENVO:00000447); feature: surface water layer (ENVO:00002042); material: "saline water (ENVO:00002010), including plankton (ENVO:xxxxxxxx)" | depth 5 m
TAAATCAAAATATTGTGGTATATTTTGTTATACTATATATATGTAGTTAAATTTTAACTTTAGCAGTGTCCAGATATAAAAATATGAAAAATAAAGCCATCATTTTGGCATCTGACCATGCTGGTTTTAAATTAAAAGAAGAAGTAAAAAAATACTTACTAAAAAAAAGGAAAAAAGTTTTGGACTTGGGAACTAATAATACAAAAACTGTAGACTATCCAGATTTAGCACATCTTTTATCAAAAAAAATTAAGAAAAATGGTAAGCAATTTGGAATATTAGTTTGTGGCTCAGGTATAGGTATGGATATGACAGCAAATAAGCATAAGAATATCAGAGCTGCTTTATGTTATAATATTAGTTCTACAAAATTGAGCAGAGAACACAATAATGCAAATGTAATGACTTTAGGATCAAGATTGACTAAAAAAAATGTAGCATTAAGATGTGTAAACATGTTTATTAAAACCAATTTTAAGGGCGGTCGACATTTACGTAGAGTTAAAAAAATTTAATTATTTTATGACGAAATTAAACAAATATAGTTCTTCATGGTATCAAAACTTCTTTGATAATGATTTGTCTTCTACTGATCCAGATTTATACAACTCAATTAAGCTTGAACTTGAAAGACAGCAACAACATATTGAGTTAATTGCATCTGAAAATATTGTTTCTAAAGCTGTATTAGATGCCCAAGGTTCAATAATGACTAATAAATATGCTGAAGGTTATCCATCAAAAAGATATTACGGAGGATGTGAATTTGTTGATAAGGCTGAAGATCTAGCTCTTGACCGAGTCAAAAAACTATTCAATTGCAAATATGCTAACGTTCAACCACATTCAGGAGCTCAAGCGAATGGCGCGGTATATCTTGCGCTTCTTAATCCCGGGGACCCAATACTTGGTATGAGCTTAAATTCAGGTGGACATTTAACGCATGGTGCAAAAGTTGCTCTTTCGGGTAAATGGCTAAATTCATTTCATTATGACGTTGATAAAGAAACTGGTCTTATAGATTACAGTGATGTCGAAGCTTTAGCAATTAAACACAAACCCAAATTAATTATTGCAGGCGGTAGCGCATACTCAAGAATTATTGATTTTAAAAAATTTAAAGAAATAGCAAATAAAGTTAATGCTTATCTTATGGTAGATATGGCACACTTTTCAGGTTTAGTTGCTGGAAAAGGTTATCCTAACCCAATAGAGTATGCTGATGTAGTAACATCTACCACACACAAAGTTTTAAGAGGTGGACGTGGTGGTATAATATTAACCAATAGAGAAGATTTATTTAAAAAAATAAATTCTGCTGTTTTCCCTGGATATCAGGGTGGACCTTTAATGCATGTCATAGCTGCTAAGGCTGTGGCTTTTCAAGAAGCTTTGCATCCAACTTTTTCGGAATACATTAAATCTGTTTTAGCTAATGCTAAAATTTTGTCAGAAACTTTAAAAAATAATGGTTTCAAAATTTTTTCTGGTGGCACAGATACACATTTAATGTTAGTTGATTTAAGACCTTTTAAGGTTACAGGCAAAGATGCTGAAACAAGTTTGTGTAACGCAAATATAACTTGTAATAAAAACGGAATACCTTTTGATACAGCTAAGCCAACAATAACTTCTGGTATTAGATTGGGATCACAAGCTGCTACCACTAGAGGTTTTGGTTTAAATGAATTTAAAATTGTTGGTGAATTAATAACAAAAGTTATAGATGGCTTATCAAAAAATTCTTTAGAAAATAATGGAAAAATTGAATCTGAGGTTAGAAATTCAGTTGTAAACCTGTGTTCAAAGTTTCCAATTTATAACCATTTAATTAAAAATTAATTATGCTTTGTCCTTTTTGTAGAGAAAAAGATACATCTGTTGTTGACTCAAGACCTACTGAGGATGGTACAGCAATAAGAAGAAGAAGAGTTTGCGGTTGTGAAAGAAAGGAAAGATTCACAACTTTTGAAAGAGTTCAATTTAGAGAATTAACAGTCGTTAAAAATAATGGAAAAAAAGAACCTTTTGATAGAGACAAAATTACTAAATCTATAAATATATCTTTAAGAAAAAGACCAATTGATGCGGAGTCCATAGAAAAATTTATTTCAAAAATTGTAAGAAATCTTGAGGGTTTAGGTGAAAATGAAATTCCAACATCTACGATCGGTAAATTTATCATGGATGGTCTCGCGAATTTGGATCAAGTAGCTTATGTTCGATTTGCTTCAGTTTATAAAAATTTTAAAGAAGCAAAGGATTTTGAACAATTTATAGGCAACTTGAATGTTTACAAATCAGAATAATCATAAAAGTCATAATTTTTATATGAACCTTGCTCTTAATCAGGCAAGAAAAAATTTAGGTAATACTAAAGATAATCCTTCAGTGGGATGTGTAATTGTTAAAAATAACAATTTAATAGCAGTTGGATACACTAGTTTAGGAGGAAGACCCCATGCGGAATATAATGCTATTAAATCATCGCGATATAAAATTAATAGCTCTAATTTATATGTGACACTTGAGCCATGTTCCAATTATGGCAAGACACCGCCTTGCGTAAATTTAATAATAAAAAATAAAATAAAAAAAGTTTTTTTTTCTGTTGATGATCCAGATTTAAGATCAAAAAATAAATCTACCAAAAGTTTTAAAGTTAAAGGTATTAGGGTATACAAAGGTATACTAAAAGATAAGATTAGTCATTTTTACAAAAGTTATTTTAAATATAAAAAATGTAATTTACCATTTGTTACTTGCAAATTAGCTGTTTCAAAAGACTTTTATACAATTAATAAAAATAAAAAGTGGATTACGAATAAGTTTTCTCGTGGAAGAGTCCACTTAATGAGAACAAATCATGATTGTATAATTACTAGCTCTACTACTGTAAATACAGACAACCCAAGATTAACATGTAGAATAAATGGTCTTTCACACAAAAGCCCTTTAAGAGTAATTCTTGATAATAAATTAAAAATTAAAATAAAATCACGATTAATTAAAGATTCAAAAAATCCAAAAACTATTATTTTTTATAATAAGAAAAATTCTAAAAAGATAAAATTACTTAAAAAATTAAATATAAAAACTTACTATATTCCACTTAATGATAATAAAAATCTGAATTTAAATAAAGTGCTTTTAAAAATAAGAGATTTAGGTTACAGCAGAATTTTTGTTGAGGCTGGTAAAATATTAACTACCAATTTTTTAAAGAGTAATTTAGTAGATAAACTTGAACTTTTTATTTCAAATTATAAACTTAATAAAAATGGTAGAGATAATATTAAAAATGACTTAAAAAAGTTTTTAAAAAATAAAAAGTCTTATATTACAAAGGTAAATTTGTTTGGTGAAAAACTGATAACTTATAAAATAAAATAATGTTCAACGGTATTATAAAAAATATAGGAAAAATATCTAGGATCAATAAATTTGGAAAAAATTGCTCCATAGAAATATATTCTAATATAAAGTTTTCCAAAGATGAAATTGGATCTTCTGTATCTTGTTCTGGTGTATGCTTAACCTTAGAAAAATATAAAAAAAACCTTATTTATTTTTATCTCTCAAAAGAAACTTTAAATAAAACTATATTTAAAAAATCGAAGAAAGGTGATCTTATTAATTTAGAAAAATCACTAAAATATGGTGATAGAATTTCAGGTCATTTTGTTCAAGGACATGTAGATACTACAGCTCAAGTAGTAAAAATTCATCAACTAGGAAAATCATGGCTAATCACATTTAAAATACCTAAATCGTACATTAAATATTTAGTTCAAAAGGGTTCTATTACAGTAAACGGCGTTTCGTTAACAATTGCTAATATTATTAGTGGAGGTTTCAAAATTTCTGTTATACCAAAGACTTTAAAACTTACAAATTTAATTAATCTTGAAAAAAAAGATTTAGTAAATATAGAAATTGATATTTTAGGTAAATACGTAAAAAAATTTATAAATAAAAACTTATGAGATTCTCAAAAATAAAAAACATTATTAATGATGCCAAAAGAGGAAAAATGTTCATATTGGTAGATGATGAGAATAGAGAAAATGAAGGAGATTTGATAATTCCTGCTAAGAAAGTTTCAGCAAGAGCAATTAATTTTATGGCAAAATATGGCAGAGGATTAATATGCTTAACTCTTTGCAGAAGGCAAGCCGACAAATTAAATTTATCCTTGATGTCACCAAATAATATTTCAAGAAGTCAAACAGCTTTTACAGTCTCAATCGACGCTAAAAGAGGAATTACAACTGGTATCTCGGCACATGACAGATGTAAAACTATTAAAAAAGCAATAGAAAGAAAAGTTTCTCCAAAAAATTTTGTTTCTCCTGGTCATGTATTTCCAATTGTTGCAAAAAATGGAGGTGTCTTAGTAAGAGCTGGTCATACGGAAGCATCTGTAGATATATCAAAATTTGCAAAATGTGGTACATCAGCAGTTATCTGTGAAATTATGAATGACGATGGTACAATGGCTAAAGGATTACAACTATTTAACTTTGCTAAAAAGCATAAATTGAAAGTCGGACGTATTGATGACTTAATTTCTTATAGATTAAATAAAGAAAATTTTACCAGATTAAAGAAAACATCAAATATAAATATTAACAATCAGCTTTATACGATCAAGATTTTTGAGAATTCATTAGATAATTCTGAAAATTTTGCTTTAATTAAGGGAGATATAAAAAAAAATAAAAATCCTAGAGTTAGAGTAATATCTTCTAATATAGTTAAAAATTATTTAATGGGTGAAAAACTTCCAAATTCTTTTAACAGAACTATTTCATATTTTAAAAAATATAAAGATTGCGTATTAATATTTGTTAGAGATACTAATTTAAGTTCCGTATCTGAAACTTTACGTGCGTACAAAAGTAAGAAATTTTATCAAAAAGGTGAGAGTAAACTTATTAAAAATTATGGAATTGGAGCTCAAATTATTAAATCTCTTAATATAAAAAAGATGATTTTAGTTACCAGATCTAAGAAGAGGGTTGTTGGTTTGGATGGTTATGGTATTAAAATATCTAAGCAGGAAATAATAAAATGAAAATTTGTATAGTAATAGCTAACTACTATCCTAAAATATCTAAAGATTTGTTTTTTGGCGCTTCTAAAATGTTAAAAAAACATAAATTTAAAAAATATGATAAAATCTTTGCTCCTGGTATATTTGAACTTCCGTTCATTATATCAAAGAATATTAATCGATATGATGCATTTATTGCACTGGGTTGTGTAATTAAAGGTAATACTCCACATTTTAATTTTATTTCTAAAGCTACAACAAATGCAATAATGGATTTAACTATAAAATATAAAAAACCTATTGGTAATGGGATTATTACGTGTTTAAACAAGAAACAAGCATTAGAAAGATCGAGTCCTAAAAAGAAAAACAAAGGTGGGGAAGCCGCTAATGCTGTTCTCTCTCTTTTACATATTAAAAAAAATGATAAAAGATGAAGCGCTTAAAAATCCAAGAGTTATTATAATTCAAAAATTATATAGTCATCATTTAAATAAAGATTCAGAAATTATATTTCCTAAACATAGATATAAAAAATTTATAAAAGATGTTGTAAATGGAACAATAGAAAGAATGGATTTAATACAAAACTTTATGGATAAAGAGCTCAAAAACGACATTAATGAAAACAAAACCGATTTTATGATAAAATTAATGATAATGGCAGCAATATACGAGTTTATGTATATGCACAAAATTCCTGTTAAAGTTGTTATTTCAGAATATTTAAAAGTGTCAGATTTTTTTGTTGAGTCTCCACAAAAGCAGTTTTTAAATGCTATATTGGACAAAATCTCAAAGATTAGCAGAGTAGAGGACAATTAAATAAATATTAATGAAAATTGTTGTTGCCTTTTATGTTTTTTTTTGGCATTTTTCGATTTTTTAATCAAATTTAATTTAAATGATAGGTACACTTAATTTAATCATAGCGGCAGGACTAGTAGCAATTTTATACGGTTTTGTCACTGGGAAACAAATTTTAGCAGCAAGCCCAGGTAATAATAAAATGCAAGATATAGCCAGCGCTATACAAGAAGGAGCTAGGGCATATTTAAACAGACAGTATAAGACAATTGCTATAGTCGGTTTTATTATTCTTATTATAATTACTTATGCTCTAGGTGTATGGGTAGGTCTAGGATATTTCATCGGTGCATTTTTATCAGGCTTGGCTGGATATGTCGGTATGCTTATATCAGTTCAGGCTAACGTGAGAACTGCAGAGGCTTCTAGACATGGATTGAAAGCTGGACTTAAAATAGGATTTAAATCTGGTGCTGTTACAGGAATGTTAGTAGCAGGTTTAGCTTTATTATCTATATCAATATATTATTTAATTTTATTAAAGTTAAATGTTGAAGACAGGGAAATTATTAATGCTCTTGTTGGGTTAGGTTTTGGTGCATCTCTTATTTCAATTTTTGCAAGATTAGGTGGGGGAATTTTTACAAAAGGTGCTGACGTTGGAGCAGATCTTGTGGGGAAAGTTGAAGCTGGTATTCCTGAAGACGACCCTAGGAATCCTGCCGTTATAGCTGACAATGTTGGTGATAATGTAGGTGATTGCGCCGGTATGGCAGCTGATCTTTTTGAAACTTATGCAGTTACTATTGTTGCTACAATGGTCTTATCATCTATATTTTTTGTAGGAGATTTAAATATGATGATTTATCCATTAGCAATTGGAGGTGCTTGCATAATTACTTCAATAGCTGGAACTTTTTTTGTTCGTTTGGGATCAAATAAAAATATAATGGGAGCGTTATATAAAGGTTTTATAGCTACAGCTATATTTTCATTAATAATTTTATATCCTGTGACTGATAAAATTATAGGATTAGATAATATATATTATTCATCAAATACAGAATTTAGTGGCCTTGGTTTATATGTTTGTGGAGTTATTGGTTTAATTATTACTGGATTATTAATTTGGGTTACAGAATATTATACCGGCACAAAGTTCAGGCCTGTAATTAGTGTCGCAAAATCATCTATAACTGGCCATGGAACTAATGTTATTCAAGGTTTAGCCGTTTCTTTGGAAGCTACTGCATTACCTGCTTTAATTATTGTAAGTGGTATTTTATTAACTAACTATATTGCTGGTCTCTTTGGCATAGCTATAGCAGTTACAACGATGCTAGCTTTAGCAGGAATGGTTGTTGCTTTAGATGCATACGGTCCAGTTACAGATAATGCTGGTGGTATAGCAGAAATGTCAAATCTTCCAAAAAATGTTAGAAAAACTACCGACGCTCTTGATGCTGTAGGAAATACTACAAAAGCCGTTACAAAAGGTTACGCAATAGGATCGGCTGGACTTGGCGCATTAGTTTTATTTGCTGCATATACTGAAGATATAAAATTCTTTTCAAAAATTTCTGGATCAGCTTTAGAAAACATCTCTGTGAGTTTTGAATTATCAAATCCATTTGTTGTGGTAGGTTTGCTTATTGGTGGTATGCTACCATATTTATTTGGCTCTATGTCAATGCAAGCAGTTGGTAGAGCTGGTGGGGCAGTGGTAATAGAGGTAAGAAGACAGTTTAAAAAAATACCCGGTATTATGAAACGTAAAAGAAAACCAGATTATGGAAAACTTGTAGATCTTTTAACAAAAGCAGCAATTAAAGAAATGATCGTTCCATCCTTATTACCTGTTTTATCTCCTATAATTTTATATTTTATTATACTTGTCATTGGTGGTATGGAGGCTGCTTTATCGGCTGTAGGCGCTATGCTATTAGGCGTAATTATAACAGGACTGTTTGTAGCTATATCCATGACAGCAGGTGGTGGAGCTTGGGATAATGCAAAAAAATATATTGAAGATGGTAAATTTGGAGGTAAGGGATCAGAGGCTCATAAAGCCGCAGTTACAGGTGATACAGTAGGAGATCCTTACAAAGATACTGCTGGTCCAGCAGTGAATCCAATGATTAAAATAACTAATATAGTAGCATTATTACTTTTATCGGTTATAGCACATTAAATTTATTTTCTTTTTGATAGCATTTTTTGTCTAACACTAGACAAAAAACTATGTATAAAATTTTCTTTTCTTATCTCATTTTCAGTTATATTTTTACTAAAAGATAGTTTGTTCATATCATCTTTATTAAAGAAATCTTTTTTTCTTAAAATTCCATATTTATCGAACTCTAAAACTAATATATTATTTTTTTTAAGATAATTTCTTCCAAGTTTTAATAGCTTTCCTCTTGTTCTGGTTCTTTCAATATATATCCATAGATTATTATCAACCATACCCGTTGTGGATGGTTGTCCTAAAATAGCAACCGTGTCATTTTTGTTAGATTCGTTTACTATTATTAACTTTTCTCTTTTTTTAAGATATGCTACTCCATGAGTTTTTATTACTTCATTTCTTTGACATCCTGTAATAAAAATCAATAAGGCTATAAATAAATATATATATTTTTTCATATGATAAATAGCTCTAATAAAAATAATGAATGCGAAAACATATTATACAATAATATTCTTTTATTATCACGAAATAAGCTGTTTTACACTAAATTTAACCTTTCTGACACTTTTCAAAATCGTATAATTCTAATTTTTATCCATGTTTCGTTTTTATTTATAAAAGTAAAGCGGGAAAAAGAAAAAGGTAAATATCAAGCATTTTATCAGAAAATCTTCGACATAATATTTAGAAATATTGAACTTAACATGAGAGAAATCGGCTATGGAGATGTAACGATTAATAAGAATATGAAATCTTTAGTGAAAACATTTTATAATATTTTGTTATATTGTGAAAACTTTACTAAAGAGACAATTATTTCTAAAAAAAAATTTTTATTTAAATATTTAGAGCAAAAAATAGATCAAAAAAACCCCAATAATACTGCATTAATTAATTATTTTGATATATACCAAGCTTTTTGTTTAGATTTAAGCTCTGATAGTGTATTAAAAGGTGTTTTAAATTTTAAATACAAATAGATATACAATACAATGGCTGTACCAAAACGAAAAACATCAAAAGCGAGAAGAAATAAAAGAAGATCTCATCATAGAATACCTTCGGTTAACATTATCGAAGATAAAAAATCAGGTGAATTTAGACTTTCTCACCATGTTGATTTAAAGACTGGTTTGTACAACGGAAAACAAATACTAGATCCTAAAAAATAATATTATTTTAAATATGTCTAACAAAGTAAAAATTGCTGTAGATGCAATGGGCGGCGAAGGGTCACCAAAAAAAATATTAAAAGGTATTGAAATTTCATTAAAAAAAAGAGATGAAAATTTTTTCTACCTATTTGGGGATGAAGATATATTAAAAACTGAAATTTTTAGTAATTCTTTGCTTAAAAAAAATTGTGAAATTATAAATACAAAGGATGTAATTTTCGACGATGAAAGTGCATTTTCTGCTGCGAAAAAAAGTAAAGATACAAGTATGTGGAAAACTATTGAATCTTTAAAAGATAAAAATGCTGACATCTCATTATCAGCAGGTAACACAGGTGCATTACTAGTAATTTCAAGACTTCAACTTAATACAATTGAAGGCATTAACAAACCTGCTCTTGCCGCGCTATGGCCGAATGAAAATAATATGAATGTTGTTTTAGATCTCGGTGCAAATATTGAATGTAATGAAAAAAATTTAGTAGATTTTTCTTGCATGGGTTCAGCACTATTTAAATCACTTTTTGAAAATAGTAATCCAAGGGTAGCTTTATTGAATGTTGGTTTAGAGGAAAATAAAGGTAACGAAGTATTAAAGAAAACTTTTTCCATATTAAAAAATGAAAAGGTTAAAAATTTTAAATTCTGCGGCTATATCGAAGGTAACCACATTATGGATGGGGACACAGATGTTATTGTTACAGATGGTTTTACTGGTAATGTAGCTTTGAAAACTGCTGAAGGTACAGCTAATTTTATAACTCAAAATTTAAAGAAATCTTTAAATAAATTCTCTATATTGTTGTCATACACATCTTTAAAAAAGTTCAAAGATAAATTAGATCCAAGAAAATATAATGGTGCAATTTTTTTAGGTTTAGAAAAACCTGTAGTAAAAAGTCACGGTGGCACTGACTCGATAGGATTTGCTCACTCAATTGATGTATGCAATAAAATAGTAAAAGCTAATTTAATTGAAAAGATAAAAGCTAACTTAATTACTGTTGACGCTTAATCGAAGCAGTAATATTTTTATATAATGATTAAAAAAAATCTTAATAGAAAAGATTTATCAAAAAAAATTTATCAAGAATTAGGTTTTTCTAAAAATTTTTCCTTATCTTTTATCGATGATTTTTTTGAAATTCTTACTTCAGAATTAATAAAATTTAATAAAATTAAAATTACATCATTTGGCACTTTTAAGGTAACCAAAAAAGCCGCAAGAATTGGTAGAAACCCAAAAACTAAAATTGAAGCAAAAATATCACCACGTAAAGTTGTTAAATTTAAACCATCTGAAATTGTAAAAGTAAAATTAAATAATGAAAGATAATCAAAAATCCGTAAATGCTTATAAAACTATTGGTGAGGCAGCAAGGACGCTTGGTTTAATTAATAAAAAAACTGGACAGCTTCAGACTCATACAATTAGATATTGGGAAACTCAATTTAAGCAAATTAAACCAATTATTAAAGCTGGAAAAAGAAGATACTATTCTGCTAAAGATATGAAAATTATCCATCACATAAAGTTTTTATTAAAAGATAAAGGTCTAACAATTAATGGTGTTAAAAAATTGCTTAATGAGAAAAAAGATCAATTGCTTGACGATGATATTAATTTAGGTGTATACAATTCTGATAATAAAACAACAAAGGTCATAAAAGACAGACTAAAAAATATTTCTAAAATAATAAAGGAATTGAAAAAATTTAAAAATGGCTAAAAAAACTTCTATAAAAGTTCGTCTTGTTCCAGAAAGCAAACCCGATAGTGCTTTTTATTATTATGTAAAAAAACCTTCATCTGGTGAAAAAGCTAAGGTAAAACTAAAAGCAAAAAAATATAATCCTGTTACTAGAAAACATGAAATTTTTGTTGAGAAGAAATTACCACCTCACAGTAAATAATTATTTCTTTCTAAAATTTTTTTTTTGATAATCAACATAGCTCCAAATCATTGACTTCCATATTCGGTTGGTAATTTTAGGATCTATATTATTTTTAATTGATTTAGATTTAATTTTTTTTAAAATTATTTTTATTCTTTTATAATCTATTATTTCCTTTTTATATTTTTTTAAACTTAGCATATAATTGACTATTGTTGTTCTCTGTTTGATTAATTTAAAGATAGATTTGTCAATTTTATCAATCTTATCTCTTGCCTTTTTCAATTTTTTTTTATTCATAACAAAGCGACAATTTAATAATTTTAAATTAGATCATTAGATATGTATATTAAATTAATGATTGAACAAAATAAAAATCTATATATTTCATATTGGTTATTGTTAATAACTATTTTGGTAGGTCTTATGATTATTGTTGGTGGACTTACTAGATTAACAGACTCAGGGTTATCAATTACTAAATGGCAATTATTTTCTGGTTTTTTACCTCCTCTAAATAATGCTGATTGGGTAAATTATTTTAATTTGTATAAGGAAATTCCTGAGTACAAAATTCAAAATTATTCAATGTCTATGAATGAATTTAAAGTAATATTTTGGTGGGAGTGGGCACATAGATTTTTAGGTAGATTAATTGGAATTTCTTTTTTATTACCTCTTATTTATTTTACAATTAAGCTAGGTTTTAAAAGTTTAAAAAGATTTTATTTCATTTTTTTTCTTATATGTTTTCAAGGATTTATCGGATGGTATATGGTTTCAAGTGGATTGATTGATAGAGTAGATGTAAGTCATTATAGACTAGCATTGCATTTAGTTATTGCTTTTTTTATTTTATCATTAATTTTATGGGATTATTTTAAATTAAAAAAAATTGATTTATCACATCAAAAATTACAATTTTATTTACCTTTAATATTTTTAATTTTAATTTTTTTTCAGATTACTGTTGGAGCTTTTGTCTCAGGAATGGATGCTGGAACTATATACAACTCGTGGCCTTTAATGGGTTCATCTTTTTTCCCCGATGATAATGAACTTAAAAATTTGTTTTCTTTAATGGCTTTTAACGATCCATCACTAGTTCAATTTTTTCACAGAAATTTAGCATATATAATTTTTATTTATTATTTAGTTTTATTATATAAAATTTATAAAAATAATTTGTTAAGATATTTTTTTCCTATAAAAATTATTGGATTAATTTTATTCGTTCAAATTTTCTTAGGAATTCTAACTTTATTGTATGGTGCACAAATTTATTTAGCATCTATGCACCAAATTAGTTCTATTTTTCTTGTAAGCTCAAGTTTATATTTTTTATATCTAAGCTCTAATACTAGCTAACAGCCTTAAGCTTTGATTTTCCAGAGGCTGATAGGGCTTGATCTAAATCTGCAATTATATCATCTGGATGTTCAATACCGATCGACAGCCTTACATATCCAGGTGTAACACCTGCAGCTAACAACTCTTCAGTAGTTAATTGACTATGTGTTGTAGTGGCAGGATGTATTGCTAAGCTTCTGGCATCGCCAATATTAGCTACATGATAAAACATTTTTAAAGCTTCAATAAATTTTTT
>CEUZ01024029.1_pt1 | contig 12723 bp, 12 predicted proteins | sample 361511 | NCBI WGS metagenome assembly CEUZ01 (sample SAMEA2622822, study PRJEB7988) | marine metagenome | biome: marine biome (ENVO:00000447); feature: surface water layer (ENVO:00002042); material: "saline water (ENVO:00002010), including plankton (ENVO:xxxxxxxx)" | depth 5 m
TAGGCCTCTATCCTCAGCCTTTTCGGCATATTCAAATAACCAGTCGGGAGTTCGGTGAGCGGATACAACTTTGAGTTCGCTCTCAATTTCAAGGTGGTCCAGTAGTTCAACAGATTTTTTTAAAATTGGAAAGTCAGACGTACTGCCACCAACTATACCCACTAATGGATTACCTTTTGTCCTAGTATTTATAGCCATGCCAATCTCCTTGTTGCTGTGAATACCATATCAGAAACGATGCAAAAATAGTTTAAATTGCATTCCTTGAACTTGTAAACACTTTTGTGAACACTAAAGGCGAGAAGAATGAAGTAGATAAGGAGATAAACCTGGAATTCTTATCTGAAAAGAAATTTGGTGGAGCTGCGGGGACTCGAACCCCGTACCTCTTCAATGCCATTGAAGCGCTCTCCCAGATGAGCTACAGCCCCACTATATAGTTAAGGCAATTATACAGGTTTTAGATATAAAACGCCTCTATTTTCAAACAGTCTTGATAGTAAATAGTAAATTTAGACCATTGGGTTTAAAGAGAAATTAGGGGTGTCCAAGATCGAAAGGTTCCACGAATATTATTTTGTTGATCCTTTTTACTGATTTTTCAGTCCAACTACTGCTGTAATGCAGGGTTCGTTGCCAAGAGCAATTGTAGTGTGACCCTTACCTGTTATGTCTTCAACTAAACGGGCGTCTCCGGGTCCGAATATTTTGGTTGTTCCATCCTCAAATCCAATTTCCAGACTACCTGAGAGAATAATTACAAACTGTCTTTGAGGTGCTGGATGCCAGTTTTGCATAACGCCAGCCTCTCGCTTACTGAAACGTATTTGGGTAACGTCGATTCCTTTGGTCCATTCAGAAAATTGTTCTAAATCAATATTCTCCCATCGAGATATGCCATTATTATCCGCAAACATCCTATATGTTCCCATTTTCTCTCAACTTTCTTGTAGGTTTGAAGCTAATATAAAATACAGGTGTTTATTGTATCGTAGTATTTTAAACAGTTTGTTTAATTTTAGGTAGAATGAAAAGGTAGTAGCATATACTCGGTTTGTTGTGGAGGAATTATGCAGGACAAAAAAGTACTGGTTACCGGGGCATTGGGTCGTATAGGAAACTATATCATCCCTGGATTATCCAAAAAATTTAGCCTTACTCTTTTAGATGTACAAAAAAACAATTCTAAATATAACTATATAGGACCAATTGCCGAAGCTGATTTAATAAATCCTGATAGAATTTTGTACCAGTCTTATTTTGAAGGAATGGATGCGGTTATACACCTTGGATACAAATCTAGACTCAATAATCCTCTAGATGATTTCTATGACGAAATTGATAATGTGAAGATGGCCTATAACGTCCTCAGAACTGCCTATGATACTGGAGTTAAACGTGTTGTAGTCGCGAGTTCTAACCATGCCGCTGACTGGTATGAACATGCTTTACTCCATAGTCGCAAATTAGAATATGTAGACCCTTATGACTTACCTCTGTCTGATAATTTCTATGGTTGGGCTAAAGCTTCATATGAACACATAGGTTTTCTTTTTGCTTGCGGATTCCCAAATTTTCAGGATGAGTCAGGGCAAGAAAATCACGTGGCACCGTCCCAAAGTTCAAGGAAGTTAGAAGTAGTAAATGTACGGATTGGAGCCCCCAGAGAGATTGATGTAAAACGGTTTGTAGGTGACAGTAGTGGGTATAAACGGGATTTAGGAGCGTATGTTAGTTCAAGAGATTTGACACAGCTATTTGAACGATCAGTTGAGGCTAATGACATTAACAATGAACATGGAATACCATGGCAGATTGTTTACGGTATAAGTGATAATACCAGAGCTTTTTGGTCGTTATCTAATGCAAGGAGTATTCTTGGATACAAGCCCCAGGATGATTCTGAGGTAAAATTTGCTAAAGACATAGCAAAGTTTTTGACTGATTCTAATAATGATTCTCCAGCAGGGCGTCTTAATTTGTCATGAATATAATAGCAAAAGCTTTAGAAGAAGCAGTTCTCAGAGTGGCAGATGAAGTAGACAAATTTGCTTCAGAAGGTATCGGTAAGGATGTGATGGGTCCAGTACTAGGGCGCCCTGAATATGAGGATTTAGAGATTGCGATAGATAGTGCATGTGACAGGATATTTGTGGAATCACTTTCAGGGTTGGGGGTTACTATTAAGTTGTATTCTGAACATGGTTCTCAATTAATAGGTAAAGGAGACCCTTCATATATCGTTACTGTTGATCCATTGGATGGTTCCGGCCTATACCGTAGAAATATTCCAGCTGAATGGTGGACAGTTGCTAGTTATTTTGATTCTGAAGAGGAAATATTAGGAGCTGTTGCGGTAGATATAATTAGGAAAGAACTATATATAGCCGATTCTAAAAATGTCTGGATGAGTGTCATCGATAAGGAAAATCCACAAGAGATAAGATCATCAGACAAGGTTAATGTTGATAATGACCTAACGTTAGCTGCATATCTTATGGATCCTGTGTACCTACAAGACTGGATCCCAAAGACCACAAACATGCTTTCAAAATATCCTGGCATTAGGATATGGCCTAATGGAGGTTCTTGCATATATCCGTGGATGTCCCGTGGATTAATTGACGTATATTTAATGTTCAATGAGCCAAGGTCTGAAATAGATCCTGGCATTGGCTTTGCCAGTGCATCAGGGATCGGCCTTTTTGAGGTCACCGAATCTGGATCGGTTATACCTTATAAATTCTTGCAAAATTCCCAGGCCGAGCGAGTGCCTATATTTCTGGCTGCATCTACACAGTCTCTGGCACAGAAAGTTGTAGAGAGCCTTTTCAGTTAAGTCTAGTTTATTTTTACCAGAATTTTGCTACGTCTAGTTCTTCTTTAGTTATCATTTCCAATACAGCAGGTTGTCCTTTTTTGGTTGCTGCTATACCTCGAGTTATAGACGGACCCAATTCATCAGGTGTTTTAACAACTTCAGCGTATGCCCCTAAACCTTCTGATATCTTGGCGTATTCACCGGAAAATCTATTGCTGCCGTATTCTTCAGTGGCGTAAGGCATGTGGTGTGAGTAATTTGTCATAACGCTATTGTTTAACACAATTGTTAATGTTCCGATGTTGTTTCGAGAAGCTGTCTCAATATCTAAACCAGACATCCCAAATGCTGCATCACCCATGACATTAATAACATGCTTTTCAGGTGCTGCTAGTTTAGCTCCCAGAGCTAATCCCAAACCGTAACCTAGCTGTGTGGATTTGCCCCAGCCAATGTAACCTCTCGGAGTTACCGTTTCCCAAAATGGCACAAGTTGATCTCTAGGATAACCCGAATCATGAGTAATGATTGTATTAGATACATCCAAAACGTTGGACATTTCGTTAAATACTCTATATGGACTCATAGGTATTTCGTCGGATACCAGCCTTGGGCCCCATTCTTTCATGAATTCAGTCTTAACTTTTGATATTTCTCCAACAACATCGTTTGAATCGCTAATACCATTGTCACCAACCTGCCTTTTGACCTCATTTATCATCTGCCTGAGTACAAGTTTAGCGTCTCCAATCGCGCCAAAATTTACGCGATAATCTTTGTTTAAATCTTCTGGGCAGTTTGTCGAGTGCGCTATAGTGACACCTACTGGTAGAGGTGCATTGAATGTTGACAAGGATAGGCTTGTTCCCATTCCAAGTATAAAATCGGTTTTCTTGAGGTAATGATCTACCATCAGGGTTCCGGTAAGGGCTCCAGTGCCAAGGGCTAATTGGTGATTTTCTGGGAAAGCACTTTTACCTGCTAGAGAGGTAAAAACTGGTATTTTTGTTAGTTCTGCAAACTCCACTAATTCATCTGTAGCTTCAGCATAAAGGACGCCCTGTCCGGCATTTATACAGGGTGCCTTGGCTTTTAGCATGGCTGTTACCAATTCGCGAATTTCATTTGGGTCAGCTTCTGACTTGTGAACACTTACAGGCGTGTAAGGGATTTTGTCGCCCGGGAATTCTTCTAGACCTACGTCAAAAGGTATCTCTAGTAGTACTGGGCCAAGTCTTCCATGTTTCATCTGGCTGAACGCTCTACCCATCATTTCCGGTATTCGTTCAACTAAATTGATATGGCCTGTCCATTTTGTTATGCCCTTATAATGGTCAATAGAATCAAATCCTGGATGCACTCCTATTCTGCTTCGAGGCGCACCTCCAGGTAGCAAGAGGAAAGGGACTGAGTCTGCGTATCCTTGTGCTACTCCTCCGAAAGCATTTTCTGCCCCGGGACCGCGCTGCATAGTGAATACTCCTATCTTCTTGCCGTTATGGATTCTGCTGAAACCGTCAGCCATATTGACGCCGGCTCGTTCCTGTCGGCATATAATTGGTTTGATACCCTCTTTTGCCGATGCTTCGATAAGGTCTTGGTGCGGGTAAGCGGTGATCCAGTCTACCCCTTCTTGCTTGAGTATCTTTGCTATTACTCTGTTTCCGTCCAATGCAGTACTCCTTAATCCCAGTTTGTTTGGTATCGAATAATGGGTTCTATCTTATTTCATTTTAGCATTTTAGAGTTTATTGATCTCTTTCTGATATTTAACAGATCGATCCAAATAAAATATATTACGATATAATAATTACAAATAATTGCTAATAGGTGCATTATAGCACTAGGTTTTATGAAGATTATCTTGACGGAAATATCTACTGATATTAGGATTATTCAACGTTGAAATGATAGATATGGCTCTTGTGTATTGATCTGGTGAAAATTGTGAGAAGTGATGGCTAAAAGATATGAAAAAGAAATAGAAGAGATACTAGAACAAGCTGGAGAATTTGGCTCCCATAAACCAATTAATAATCGCAAAGGTATCGTAGGTATTTTGTGGGGTTATATTGTCCAATCTGTTGGTGGTAAGAGCCTGACATTGACACCAGGTAGAATAATGATTACTTCGGTGCTGTTACTAATGGTTGGTTTAATTAGTAATTCTTTCATACATGGAGTTGGAGCATGGATAGCTTGGATCGGATTTCTTCTTTTCATAGTTGGATATGCAAGCTTTTTGATTCGGCCTAAAAGGATAGAAAAAAGATGGCGCGGCCAGCTAATTGACGACAGACCGGAAAGTTTCTGGAAAAGATTTACTCGGCGATAATCGGGTGTGGCTATTATTAGAAGATAGTAGCCGGTTCTTTAAACTGCACATTCTCCTTCGCCACGTTCCATTTTGTAAATAATTGTTTTGTCCCAGTCCATATAAGCTTCTATTGAGTCTCTGTTCAGCTCTCTTGTTTCTTTCAGGTCCTCGATTAGGGGTTCAAAAGCTTTTGGAGTAACACGTACTACAAAGTCTTTGAATAGTTCGTCATCAAGCCTGTTTTGCTCATAATACCCAATTATGTTTCGCAACGCGTCTGGGGTTCTTTTTGCAGGGATTCGCCCTTTGACCCTAAGGCCTAGTCTCGAGTCACCTTCATGGTAGCTACCACCAAGGAAAAGTTCATATGCAGGCACTTGTCCACCAGGTGCTTTAGTAGCCGCCCCATGGAAGCCAATATCGGCTATATGATGCTGACCACACCCGTTGGGACAGCCACTCATTTTGACATGGATTTGTTTTGTTAGCGGATCAGTAATATTCATCTCTTCAATTGTGGATCGCATTGCTCGTCCGAGTCCCATTGAAGATGTAATCCCTAATTTACAGCTGTCGGTACCTGGGCAGGAAACAACGTCTGTTATTTCATGTACGCCTGATTTACCTAGACCTAGGTTGTTTAGTTTTTGCCATACCTCGAAAAGGGCAGCTTCAGGGACCCATCTGAATGCCATATTTTGCTGGTGGGTTATTCTAGATCTTCCTCCACCATATTTTCTTGCCATATTGGCGAGTTCATGCCATTGTTCTGACTGTATATCTCCAAGGGGAAGCTTTATATGAACTACTTTATAACCATCTTGTTTCTGAGCTTGCACATTTGTTGCTATCCAATGTTTAAATTCTTCGGACTCTTCTGGTGAAGAATATTTGTCTTCAGATTGGATTGGAGCATCTTTTTCTTCATCTTCAATGAACAGGAGTGGTGTGGGGTCAAATGATTTTTGTGCCCATTCTTCCTTAAGTTCGTCTTCTACCATTACTCTGAATTCATCGATGCCTATCCGGTTTATCAAGAACTTAATTCTTGCTTTCATACGATTTTTTCTTAGTTCGTCAGATCTGTGGAAGACTCTTATAGAAGCCTCAGTGACTTTCAGATATTCATTTACTGACACAAATTCGTACAAGGTGTCAGCGGATCGTGGCATTATAGAAGTGCCACCTCCTATCAATATCTGAAAACCTTTTTCCCCATTGTTTATTTTAGGTATAAATCCCATGTCATGTATCGCTGTAATTGCACAGTCTTTTTCACATCCTGAAAACGCCGTCTTCCATTTTCTTGGTAATGCTTGTGTATATGGGTGCCTGACAAAATATCGTGAATATGCTGCGGCATATGGGGTCACGTCGAAAGGTTCGTCAGAACATACTCCTGCTAGAGGACATCCTGTTACGTTACGAACAGTATTGCCACAGGCCTCTCTTGTCGAAAGTCCTTCGTTGCCTACTATACGCATGAAATCAGCGCTATCTTCCAATTTAATATGGTGATATTGAACGTTTTCTCGAGTCGTTACATGTCCCTTGTTAAGTGGAGCATATTTTGAAGCAGCCTCTCCTAAAGCGTCCATTTGATCAGCTGTAAGGCCTCCAAAGGGTACTTTTACTCTAACCATCTGTGACTCAGGTTGACGTTGTCCGTATATACCTTGTTTTAATCGAAAAGCTTGGAATTCCGTTTCATCAAATTCCCCAGCCTGAAATTTCTTCACCTGGTTTTCAAAATCAACAATTTCTTCAGGTAAAATTTCAATAATGCTCTGGTTTCTCGGTTTCCAATCTGATTGTACCATGGTCTTTTACCTCTATTGACCCTTTGTCGTATTTAAAGATAGTGCTGTTAAAATTAACAATCTAATCTATATTAATTATAGCGTCTATCCGTATAACCTTCAAAGCCTGAAAATTTGATTAGGAATGCCTTTGTGTCTAAGGTGGCCAAAGTCTAGCAGTCGCTAGCATAGAGTGTCAACGGGTTTCCCATATCGTAATAGATTTTATTGCAGGCTAATATATTAAACATATGAAACGGATATTCGCTCCGACGATTTGGTCTAGGATATAATTAGGTGGTGTCTAGTTAGTTGTGGAGCAGCAGAATGTTTTCCATAGATGTACCTCTCGTGTTCGCTTATACAGCAGGATTTGTAGCCGCTTTCAACCCATGTGGAGCTGCAATGTTACCGGCTTATATTGGATATCAACTTGATTCTGTTCGTTCCTCAAAAGGATTAATTAGCACAACATTTTTTGCTTTACTTTTAGGCTTTACAGCAAGTCTGGGCTTTGTTGTTGTTTTTGGATTTGTAGGGATAATTCTTGTTGCAGGCGGGCGAGTCATATCGAAATTACTTCCGTTTGCCGGTTTAGGGGTCGGCATTGCTATAACTTTAGTAGGTGTATATTTACTTTTGTCAAAAAGAAAACTTTTTATTGTGGCTGCAAGTCGAGTTAATTTAGGAGAAGGTACAGGTTTTCGGCAGATGTTTCTTTTTGGTATTGCATATGCAATCGCTTCATTGAGTTGTGCGCTACCAATATTTTTGGCAGCTATTGGGATTGTTGCAGGACAGTCCCTTAGCGCAGGTACTATTTTGGAAACAATGCTAGGTTCAATCACATATGGATTGGGTATGGGAACAGTATTGGTTACTGTTACATTAGGAGTGGTGTTTTTTAAACATTTGGTACAGCGGGTTGTCAGGGCTGTTTTCCCAATTATTGAACCTTTAGGAAATATTGCGATGATAATTGCTGGGATATATCTCGTACATTATTGGACGTTTGGTAAAGGGAGTGAGCTTCTTTTTTTAAGAGCAGAACAGCTATTTTAAATTATCAATGAACCTGCACCAAAGAACCTAAAGAGAAGGGTCTGCTATACCTGCTTCTGAAAATCCACGAGCTCTTAATTGGCAACTTTCGCATAAATGACATGGCAGTTCTTTTCCAATGTAACAGCTCCAAGTGCTGGATATTGGTGATTCCAGTTCCATACCAAGTCGAACAATTTCACTCTTAGACATATGGAGCAGAGGAGTTTGTATTTGGATTTCAATCCCATATTGAGTTCCTAATTTGCTTCCCATGCGAATTGTTTCGGATATTTGCGAAAAAAATTCTGGCTTACAATCTGGATAGCCGCTGAAATCTACGATATTAGGGCCCAGGTAAATACTAGCAGTAATATCAGTGATATCAGATTTACCTATTTCAATCTTTTTTAGGATAATACTTTCAAGTAATCCAGCAGCTATCGATAAGAAGATAGTATTTCTAAGAGGAACGTATGTAAGAGGAATTTTTTTACCAATTTCCCGATCTTGAGTTGATTTAGATATAGGAAAAGTATCGGGGTTAGTCAAAGCTGAATACCACGCACTTTGTTTGAAGAATGGCAGTTCTATTAATTTGTGTTTCACATTTAAAAGAGAAGTAATGTTTTGGGCGGAGTTAATTTCTCTACCATGGGATTGACCGTAGTCAAATGTTATAGCCGTTAAATCGTTAGCATACTTGAGTGCATATGAAGTAACAATTGTTGAATCAAGTCCGCCAGACAAAAGAGATATGGCTACATTAGTCATGTCTGGTTTGAGTTGGTATCTTCATAATTGGAGGATACCGCTGTGTGAATACCGCCTCTTATATTGTAGTCCACGTTTACTGACATCTTCTTGGGTTTAGATACGGAGACCAGATCATTGAGTATACGGTTTACGACATGCTCTTGGACTATGCCAACACCACTATAAGACATCAGATAGAATTTTAGAGATTTCAATTCAATACATTGAGTTTTTGGGATGTATGTTATAGTGACCGTACCAAAATCTGGTAGTCCGGTCCATGGACATACAGCCGTGAATTCGTCAGTATCAATCTTGACTTCTGCGTCATTATTGGGATATTCGTAATCGAAAGTGAGTAAACAGTTGACGTCAATCTTACTTTCATCACTACATTCTACGGTTTTATCGAGCTTTGCATAATTGTCTTGAAGGTCTTCTATCTTTGCCATATGAAAATTAGTCCTGACTACAAAATGGATAATTATTGGATAAATGTCTGATCCGCTACAATTGCAAGTTTATAATACATTGGCAATGTTTAAATGAGAAGGAAAATGTTAATCATAAATTACAATACCATTCTTTTTTCAAACTATACTAGAACCGTGACATAAATAAATTAATGAATTCTTCTTTAGCAATAGAAATTACCGGGATAAATAAATCTTTTGGCAGGAAAGAACTTTTCCGTAACCTAAATTTTAGTGTGAAATGGGGAGAAACTATAGTCGTTATCGGATCTAACGGATCTGGTAAGACTACCTTGATTAGTCTAATTGCAACACTTTCTGCTGTAGATTCAGGTTCGATAATTGTATCGGGCTTGGATGTGTCAAAAGACCCTGAACAAATACGAAGTAACATAGGCTTCATTGCACATGAGACTTTGCTTTATGATGATTTAAGTGGCTATGAGAATCTTCAGTTTGTCGGCCGAATGTACGGTATCACTGATATAGACAGGAAGGTTATGTCAGTTGCAGTTCAGCTTGGTTTAGAAGACAGGATTAATGAAAGGATTTCAACACTTTCACATGGATTAAAGAAGCGTTTTTCAATCGCAAGAGCTTTGATACACGAACCGCGTATTCTACTTATGGATGAACCTGAAGCTGGATTAGACTCTGCCACAGTTGATATTTTAGGAGATATTGTCAAAAAGCATTCTGCATCAGGAGGAGCTTCAGTGATCACTACTCACAGTCTGCAGGGGATTACAAAAATAGCTGACCGTATTGCTAAACTTTCCCCAAACGGTTCTTTGATTGAGGAGTCTATTAATCGAGATGTAAACAATAATGATGAGATTTTTAATCGCTCATGAGTATCTACTTTAAAGCATTGTGGGCTGTTTTTTGGAAAGATGTTCGATTGGAAATGAGGAGCAAGGATTTTATTGTATCTATCTTAGTATTTTCTCTTTTGGTAGTACTCATATTTAATTTTGCTATTGACCCAAATCCAAAAACTGTAAAGTTAGTCGGGCCTGGTATATTATGGGTGTCATTTTTGTTCGGAGGCATTCTAGGCTTTACTAAGATATTTGCAGCTGAAAGAGAGCATGGCAATGTTAAGGGTTTGCTATTAGCTCCGGTACCCAGGGAATCAATATTTTTTGGAAAAATGATCTCTACATTTTTGTTCATGTTGATTGTGGAAATCATTGTTTTCCCTGTGTTTTGTATTTTGTTTAACATATCACTATACCAACCTGAGTTGATTATCGTAGTAGTGCTGGTCACACTAGGGTTCTCTACTTTAGGTACTGTTTTTTCAGCACTAGTCGCTAACATGCGATCACGGGAAGTTATCTTAGCTGTATTATTTTTGCCGGTAGTAGTACCTGTATTAATAGCTGCAGTTGAAATGACGGATTATGTGTTGAATGGAGGAAGAGTTAATGAAATAATGAAATGGACTCAGTTTTTGGTAATTTACGATGGAATTTTTATAGTTCTGTGCTCATTTATATTCCGATATGTTTTTGAAGAATAATGTATTAACTTTAATAATTTTGGCCAGTAATTGTTATTTGATATTTTTATTGTGAGACAGCATTTGCTATACTTGCCGAGGTTTTCAACTCATTCTTTAGGTGGTGAATAATGCCAGTATGTGCAGTTTTGGGTGGACAGTGGGGCGATGAAGGGAAAGGTAAAATAGTTGATGTACTAGCGGAAAAGGCTCATGTTGTCGCTCGTTTTTCTGGAGGGAATAATGCTGGGCATACTGTAAAGAATTCTGATGGTACTTTCAAGCTCCATCTCATACCTTCAGGTATATTTTGGCCACAAGGTATTGCTGTTATTGGTAATGGTGTTGTTGTGGACCCCGATGCTTTGCTGATCGAAATAAATGGTCTTAAAGATCGAGGTATCGACTTAGACGGCAGATTATTGGTCAGTGATCGATGCCACTTAGTAATGCCATACCATATAGTATTAGATGAACTTGCTGAAGAGGCTCGTGGAAATCAAGCTATTGGAACGACGGGTAAAGGTATAGGACCCTCCTATACAGATAAAGCTGCCAGAATTGGAATTCGTGCAGTAGACCTTTTCGATTTGGATTCTTTGTATCCAAGATTAAGCAGAGTTATGAATCATCATAATGCGATTATTGAAAAGGTATACGATGGTTCCCCTGTTCCTATAGAAGATGTTTTTGAAAGATGCGGTAAATGGGCAAGCGAACTAAAAGAATATATTGGTGCTGTAGAGCATGTTGTATACGATGCGGTGGGAGCTGGTAAGACAGTACTTCTTGAAGGTGCTCAAGGTATGATGTTAGATCTTGATCATGGTACATATCCCTATGTAACTTCCTCACACCCTACTATAGGAGGAGCTTCCACTGGATTGGGTCTATTACCTAGGCATTTCAATTCAATCCTTGGTGTTTTTAAGGCATACAGCACTCGAGTAGGAAGTGGTCCTTTTCTCACTGAATTATTTGATGAAACAGGTGAGTTTATAAGAGAATTAGCCCAAGAATTTGGTACCACCACAGGTAGGCCTAGACGGGTAGGCTGGTTTGATTCTGTAGTGGCTAGATATAGTGCGAGAGTAAATGGGTATACGTCATTGGTCCTAACTAGGTTAGATGTGTTAGATGGACTTGATAGCATTAAGATATGTGTTGCATATGAACTAGATGGAAAGAGAGTAGAGGACTTCCCTGGGAATGCAGCAATTTTAGAGCGGTGTAAACCTATATATGAAGATTTTCCTGGATGGGATAGTCCAACCTTTGGGGTTACTGACATAAATGACCTGCCAGAAGGTGCTTTAAGTTATGTGAGACGGCTTGAGGAGCTAACTGGATTGTCAATCGACATTATTTCTACCGGGCCTTTTCGTAACGAGACTATTATGGTGAGGCCAGTTGTCTAGGAATTGCAGCGAGATTGGTATTGACTAATGATGTCGTACAGGTATTTTCTGAGGTTGATATAATCGCATTCCTTTGAACAAGATGCCTGCTAGATAAAAAGGAAGATTTAACTGTACCTCCCATGTATAAATGATTACAATCTGAGTTTATTATGGGGTACTGGGAATTTGAACTAGCAAGTTATTTATTGTATTGAGAGGCTTCAAATTGGTGGATAATCGTATAAAAGTTGGATTTATAGGATGCGGAGGGATTGCACGAAGTTTATACACAGATATATATGGCGGCTTAGCTGATATTGCACAAGTTGTGGCAGTGGCAGATCTGGACGAAGGACTTGCACATAAGAGGAAAGAAATGTTGGGATATGCCTATAGGTCTGAGGCTTTCAGAGCAAAGCTGCAAGCATCTGACGCTCGATCAGATATTGAGAAGAAGGTAAATAGTAGTAAATCAGAATGGTCTGAAAAGGCAGCTGATTATAATATTCGGATTTATTCTTCTCATGACGATTTGCTTAAGGATCAAGAAGTTGAACTTGTTTGCGTTTTTACCCCTCCCGTTATTAGGTCTTTACCAATTGTAGCGGCGGC
>CEUZ01058182.1_pt1 | contig 12713 bp, 11 predicted proteins | sample 361511 | NCBI WGS metagenome assembly CEUZ01 (sample SAMEA2622822, study PRJEB7988) | marine metagenome | biome: marine biome (ENVO:00000447); feature: surface water layer (ENVO:00002042); material: "saline water (ENVO:00002010), including plankton (ENVO:xxxxxxxx)" | depth 5 m
AATTGCCCAAAAAACCTTGAATTTGCTATGAAAATTAAAAAACTAGACCATCTACAGGAAATATATGACGCATATAATGCTTTTTTGATCGATTTGTGGGGGGTTATGCATAATGGAATTAGACTGAATGTATCCGCAATGAATGCGGTTAAAAAACTTGAAAACAAAGGCAAAAGAATTATCTTTTTATCAAATGCCCCTCGTCCAACGAAAGAGGTAGTAGAGTTTTTAAAAAAATTGAATATGGAAGAAAAGTTTCTTAAAAATGTTCTAACCTCTGGAGAAGTGGCATTGAATTTTCTCAAAAAAAATAAGTTTGGTGAAAAATTTTATCATTTAGGCCCCCAAAGAGACGACTCTTTGTTTTCTGATAGAAAAAAAAATAAAACCACACTTCAAAAGTGCGATTTTATTCTTTGTACGGGACTCTTTGATGAAGAAGAAGAAAATTTAAAGTATTACCAAGACCTTCTAAAAGATTTTACAAAAAAAAAGCTAGTATGTACCAATCCAGATTTAATTGTTCACAGAGGAGGAGAAGAAGAATATTGTGCAGGTAAAATTGCTGAAATTTTTGAGGGACTAGGTGGAGAAGTGATATATTTTGGGAAGCCTCATAAAGAAGTTTATCTTTCATGTTTGGACACGAATCAAAAAACTCTAGTAATTGGGGATAACCTGAAGACAGATATTAAGGGTGCGAACAACATGAATCTAGACTCCGTATTTATCACTAGCGGTATACATAGATCTAAAATAAATAATGAAGAGGTTATAGAGAAATTACTAAAAAAACATAATGTTTCAGCTAATTACTTTCAAAACGAATTAACCTGGTAGATGAAAATTTATAAAAATTTTAATATTGGAAATAAATTTAAAAATTCAGCAATTGCCATAGGTAATTTTGATGGCTTTCATTTAGGACACCAAAGAGTAATAAAAAAAGGAAAGCAAATTGCAAAAAACAATAATCTTAAATTTGGCCTAGTGGTTTTTCATCCTTTACCAGTAATGTTTTTTAATAAGAAATTAAAAAATTATAGAATAGATTCTTTTCAACAGAAAATTGCTTCATCGAAAAAGCAAGGGATAGATTTTTTAATAGTTAAAAAATTTGATAAAAAATTTTCAAATATAAAGGCGGAGGATTTTATAGAAAAGATTATTTATAAAAAATTGAAAACCAGACTAGTTTTCATAAGTAAAAATTTTAGATTTGGAAAAAATAGGACGGGCAATATAAAATTACTTATAAAGAAAGAAAAATTTTTTAAATATAAAACTAAAACAATTACCCCTCTAAATAAAAAAGGTTTAACGATTTCCTCAACACTAATAAGGAAAAATATTGCAAAAGGTAAAATTAATTATGCGAATAAATTACTAGGTAGATTTTGGACTGTAGAAGGTGTCGTAAAGAGAGGGGATAGAAGAGGAAGAAAAATTGGTTTTCCAACCTGCAATTTAGATCTAAAAAACTACATAGTACCAAAACTTGGGGTTTATTCCTCTAAAGTAATTGTAGGTAAAAAAATCAAAAAAAGAGGCATAATAAATATAGGCTATAGACCAACTTTTGGAAAAAACAAACTTGTGTTAGAGGCACATATTTTTGGTTTGAAAAAAAATTTATATGATAAAAGGATAAAAATAATGTTAATTAAATTCATTAGGAAAGAAAAAAGATTTAAAAGCATTGCTCAATTAAAAAATCAGATTAAAAAAGATATTAAGGATGCAAAGTAACTTAAATGCCTGAAAATAATTTAAATCTTCCTAAAACGGCTTTTTCTATGAAGGCAAATCTGCCTTCCAAAGAACCAAAAATTTTAGAAACTTGGGATAAAATTAAACTTTATGAGAGATTGAGAAAAAAATCAGCAGGTAAAAAAAAATTTGTACTTCATGATGGGCCACCATACGCTAATGGCCATATTCATATGGGTACAGCATTAAATAAAATTTTAAAGGATATAGTTACAAAATTTCATCAGATGAATGATCAAGATTCAGTTTATGTTCCTGGATGGGATTGTCACGGCCTCCCCATAGAATGGAAGATTGAAGAGCAGTATAAGAAACAAAAAAAAAATAAAGATCAAGTTCCAACGAAAGAATTTAGAAGGGAATGCAGAGAGTTTGCAGAAAAATGGATTGGTATTCACAAAAGAGAATTCAAAAGATTGGGTGTCATAGGTGATTGGGAAAATTACTATTCTACCATGAGCTTTAAAGCAGAAGCTCAAATTGTAAGAGAACTAGGAAAATTTCTTTTAGAAGGTAGCCTTTACAGAGGGTTTAAGCCCGTGTTGTGGTCGACAGTAGAAAAAACAGCGCTAGCAGATGCCGAGGTAGAATACAAAGATCATAAGTCAAACACTATTTACGCTGCGTTTCAGATAAAAAAATCAGACAAAGATTTTTTAAAGGATTCTTCAATTATTATTTGGACGACTACACCTTGGACAATTCCAGCAAACAAGGCTTTAGCTTATAATAAAGATATAAAATATTGTGTTTTAGAATTTGATAACAATAAGCCGAATTTTAATAACAAGAAGATAGTTGTTGCCGAAAAATTGGTTAATTCTGTGATAGAAGGCTGCGAACTAGGCAAATTTAAAATTTTAAAATCTTTTAAAGGCGATGTGTTTAAAAACATCATATGCTCACATCCTTTTAAAAATCTAGGGTACAACTTTGATATTCCAATGTTTGAGGGAAATTTTGTTACTTTAGAACAAGGTACTGGGATTGTTCATTGCGCACCCAGTCACGGTCCAGATGATTTTAATTTATGTTTAAAACATGGAATGAAAGCTATCGAAACAGTTAATAATGATGGCAGATATACAAAAAATATACCTGTTTTTGAGGGGACACATGTTTTTAAAGCAGACGAAGTTATTATAAAAAATTTACAAGAACAAAAAAATCTTTTAGGAAGTGGCAGCTTAATTCATAGCTATCCTCATTCTTGGAGATCCAAAGCTCCTCTTGTCCATAGAGCAACACCCCAATGGTTCATTTCAATGGAAAGCCACAAACTAAGACAAAAAGCTTTAGATTCTATTGATCAAACTACATTCTATCCAGAAAAAGGAAAAGAGAGAATAAGATCCATGATTGAGACTCGCCCTGACTGGTGTATTTCGAGACAAAGATCCTGGGGCGTCCCATTACCAATTTTTGTAAACAAAAAGACAAATGAACCCTTAAGAGATTCCGAGGTTGTGGAAAATATAGCCAAGATTTACGAGAAAGAAGGTTCTGATTGTTGGTTTTATGATGACCCACAAAAATTTCTAGGAAAAAAATATAAAAAGGAAGATTATATAAAATCAAACGATATAGTCGAGGTTTGGTTTGATAGTGGTTCAACGCATTCTTTTGTTCTAGAAAAAAGAAAAGATTTAAAGTGGCCAGCATCTATGTATCTGGAGGGTTCTGATCAGCATCGAGGCTGGTTTCACTCATCACTTTTAGAATCTTGCGGAACTAGAGGCCGAGCTCCCTTTGATAGCATTTTGTCTCACGGTTTTGTTGTTGATGGAAAAGGTATGAAAATGTCAAAATCTTCGGGCAATATTATTTCTCCAGAAGAAATTTTAAAAAAATATGGGGCAGACATACTAAGATTGTGGGTTTCCTCCTCTGATTATGGGGAGGATTTAAGAATAGATCATTCTATATTAGAACAACACGCGGAGTCCTATAGAAAAATAAGGAACACTTTTAGATTTATATTAGGTAATTTAAAAGATGAATTCAGTCCAAAAGATTTTAAAAAAATCAAGCACCAAGATCTTCCTGAGCTTGAAAAGTTAATTTTACATAAGCTTTTCCTTTTAAATATAGAAATTAAAAAAAATTTAAAAATCTATAATTTTCACAAACTCCAAAAGGAACTTTTGAATTTTTGTGCTCTAGATCTGTCTTCATTTTATTTTGATATAAGAAAAGACATTTTGTATTGTGATGATTTAAATTCAAAAAAAAGAAAATCCTGTGTTACTTTGCTCAACATAGTATTAGAATGCTTGGTAAAGTGGTATGCTCCGGTTCTTTCATTTACTACTGAAGAAATTAGCGAGTTAGTTCAAAAGGACAAGAAGACAAGCATTCATGAAGAAAACTTTCCTGAAATCCCCGATAATTGGAAAGATGAATCTTTATTTAAAAAATGGGAAAAACTATTGGTTGTGAGACAACAGGTCAATATTGGAATAGAAGAAAAAAGATCAAACAAAATAATCGGATCAAGTCTCGAAGCAGACATTGAAATTACTTTGCCAAAACCTGAGTTTGATATTTTACAAGGAGTGGATGCGGGGGAATTATTCATAACTTCTAATGTGGTGCAAAATATTTCCAAAGATAAGAACAATGAAATATCCGTAACTGTAAAAAAAGCCAAAGGTATAAAATGTTCCAGATGTTGGAAAATTGTACAAAAAGTCAAAGAAAAAAAGTGTCCTAGATGTTATTCAGTAAAATAAAATTACAAAAAATTGACATCTACAGTTTTGTTTTAACATTGTTAATTTTTTCAATAGACAGACTTTCAAAAGCTTATGTTATTCAATTAATTGAAACTAAAGAGAAAGAAATTTTTGTTTATGATTTTTTAAATATTACTTTAAACTGGAATACAGGAATAGGATTTGGTTTATTCAGCCTAAATGCCGGTGTTACTTATCACATAATCTCTGCCTTAATTTTGTTAATAATTATTTATTTAATATATTTAATGGTAAAAGAAGATGTAGTTGGAAAATTGATAATCGCACTTATTATTGGAGGCGCAGCAGGCAATTTGTATGATAGACTAACCTTTTTTGCTGTACCAGACTTTATTGATTTACATATCGAAGATTATCATTGGTTTACTTTTAATTTTGCAGATATTTTTATTTCAATAGGAATTTTTGCTATGATTTTAAGAGAGATTTTTTTTGGAAAAAAACATGGATAATAAAAAAAATTTTTTTCTTTTGTTTATAATTTCGTTTTTTCTAATTAGTTGTGGTGGTGGCAATCTTGACTCTTTTAAAAAGGCTGTTACCGGACAAAAAGAAACAACAACAGATGAGTTTTTAATTAAAAAAAAGGATCCATTGATATTGCCGCCGCAATACGAAAAACTTCCACTACCAGGAAATAATCAATCTTTAAAAGAAAACCAAGGTTCGTTAAAATCCATTCTTGATAAAGAGAAGGCTATTCTCAAAAATTCCAAAGACCTATCAAATCTAGAAAAACAAATTTTGAGAGAACTAAAAAAAAATAAGCAATGACTATTAAAATGAATAGCTATTCAGCCTTTATTAAAAAAATGAAAAAAGAGGTTTTTCAAAGCAAAAACAGTTTGTTTCAATCTTTATTAGCAAGTTCAAAATATAGTTTTAATTTTAAAGATATAAAAAAGTTTAAAAAATTTAATACTGTAATCGTAATTGGTATGGGAGGCTCTATTCTTGGAACTAAAGCCATTTATTCTTTTTTAAAGCACAAAATTAAAAAAAAATTTATTTTTATAGACAATCTTGATCAAGGTTTTCTAAACAAAATTAAAAAAAAATATAAATTAAAAAATTCATTATTTTTAATTATTTCAAAATCTGGGAACACAAGTGAAACAATAATAAACGCTGCTTACTTTAAACCTTTTCTCAAAAAGTCAAATGTTATAATTATTTCTGAAAACAAAAATAACATTTTATCTAACTTTGCAAAGAAAAAAAATATCACATTCATAAAGCACAACCAATTTATTGGAGGGAGGTACTCAATATTTTCTGAAGTAGGAATGTTGCCGTCATACTTAATGGGCTTAAATCCTATAAATTTTAAAAAAAATCTTTCTAAATTTTTAAACAACCATCAAACATTATCTAAATCTATTAAGGAGATTTTGAATATCAAAATCAAAAGATTTAAAACTATAATATTTTTTAATTATGTGCCCGAGCTAAACGATTTTTTATTTTGGTGCCAGCAACTTTTGGCTGAAAGTCTTGGAAAAAAGAACAAGGGCTTTACTCCTGTTGTTTCAATGGCACCTAAAGATCATCATAGTTTATTGCAATTATACCTGGATGGGCCTAAGGATAAATTTTTTTATATCTTTAGTTCAGAAAGTAAAAATAAGCTGAAATTAAATTGTAATTTTTTTGGAAAAAACCTTTCTTATTTAAATAAAAAATATTACGAAGATGTAAAAATTTCACAAAAAAATGCATTTAGAAATATTTTAAAAGAAAAAAAAATCCCATATAGAGAAATGGTTATTAAAAAATTTGACGAAGATACTCTTGGTAGATTGTTCTTGCTATTTATTTTTGAAACTGTAGCTATTGGAAAAATGATGAATATCAATCCTTTTGATCAGCCAGCCGTTGAAGATGTTAAAGTTCTAACAAAAAAATTTTTAATTTCAAAAAAGTCTTCCAAAAAAAATTTCTGAACGACCATAAACTCTGTTTTCAATGATATTTAGATGTTTATCTATACGATCTTCAGAATTTTTTTCTCTATGAATTACAAATATATGTTTTTTATTTAACAAATCATTTTTTTTTATTATCTCAATAATTTCTACACATTTTTTATTTTCATATGGTGGGTCTAAAAAAATTATATTAAATTTTTTTTTATATACTTTTGGAGCTAAAGAGTTAAGGAATTCAATAACATTTTGAGCAAGCAAGATTGTTTTATTCTCAGAATCCAGATTTTTAATATTTTTTTCTAAATTTTTTAAAGCATCTAGATCATTTTCAACAAAAACAACCCTAGACGCTTCCCTAGATATACATTCAAGTCCAAAAGAACCTGTGCCAGCATACAAGTCTAGAACTTCGGAGTTCTTTATCTCAACAGAAATATTATTTGAATGACTTAAAATATTGAAAATGTTTTCTCTTACACTGTCCTTTAATGGTCTTGTTTTTAGATTTTCCGGGAAGTGAAGTTTTTTATTTTTGAGTTTACCGCCTATTACTCTCATTTTTTTTAATTGCTCTCCAGCCTATATCTTTTCTGAAAAAACCATCAGTCCATTTTATTTTGCCCAAAATACTTAAAGATTTATTTCTAGCTTCCAACAAATCTTTTGCTAACGATGTAATATTGAGTACCCTGCCACCATTTGAAAAAATCTTATTATTTTTTTTATATGTTCCGGCGTGAAAAATTTGATTATTTTTATCTCCTGCAATCACGGATAAATTTTTAATTTCACTATCTTTAATGTAATTATTGGGGTAGCCTTTTGCGCATAAAACAATTGTTATACAATCATTTTTGCTCCACTCTATTTTTAAATTATTTAATTTGTTTTGTGTTGCATGATCTATAATTTCAACTAAGTCTGTTTTTAGTCTCATCATCAAAACCTGGCATTCAGGGTCCCCCATCCTTATATTATATTCAATTAAATAAGGCTCCCCTTTATCAATCATCAAGCCAGCATATAAAAAACCTTTATATGGATGGCCTAGTTTTTTCATCGCTAATAATGTTGGTTCTATTATTTTTTTTTTAATTTTTTCTTCAAGATTTCCTGTTAGCATTTTTGAGGGAGAGTATGCTCCCATCCCTCCAGTATTAGGGCCGGTATCACCTTCTCCAACTTTTTTATGATCTTGTGCAGAGCCAAAAAAGTGATAGGAATTTTTATCAACTAATACAAAATAACTCAATTCTTCTCCTTCAAGAAACTCTTCCAAAACAACTTTTTTTGAAGATTTAAACTTTCCATTTAAAATCTCTTTTGTTACTTTTTTTGCTTCATCAATAGATTTGCATATCGTTACTCCTTTGCCAGCAGCCAAACCATCTGCTTTAACAACGATGGGGACACCATTTTCATTTATGAAGTTTGTAGCCTCACCAAGGTTATTAAAGACACCAAATTTAGCCGTTGGAATTTTGTGTTTTTTACATAAATTTTTCATAAACTCTTTAGAACCTTCTAATTGAGAAGAAAATTTGTCTGGACCAAATACTTTAATATTTTTTTTATTTAAATAATCGACAATGCCATCAACAAGAGGTTGTTCTGGACCAACAACAACAATATCAATATTTTTTTTTTTTATTATTTCGTAAATAGCATCAAAATTGGCAATATCCTCTTTTATATTTTCAGCTATTTCCCGTGTTCCCGCATTGCCCGGTATGCAAACTAATTTATTTATTCTTTTTGATTGTTTTAATTTATAGCAAATTGAATGTTCACGACCACCACTTCCTATAACTGCTAAATTCATATATTATAGATAAATTGTAGCTAAATTAACATGAACAAGAATAAAGCAAAACTTAAATTTTACCCAAATAACTTCGAAGTTGTTGAGGAAGGCGATCATGTTGTTTGTGCTGTTTCAGGTAAAAAAATATCTCTAAATGAACTTACTTATTGGAATGTTGAACTTCAAGAAGCTTATTATTCTCCCGAGGAAGTAAAAATAAGATTTAATCAAATACGAAAAAATTAAACAACTACTTCCACCTACCGTGAGTCCAGATCCATTGCTTTGGGTTTTTCAAAATCATTTTTTCAATTATTTGATTAATTTTTATCGTTATATTTTTTTTATCTTCCTCTAAGTTATCAGTTTTATTAAACTCTATTGGTTTTATGACTTCCATTTCAAAAAAATTATCTTTCTTTCTCTCAAAATATATCGGAATAATTTTACAATTAAATTTTAGGGCGAGCTGAGCAGGCAAAGTTGTTGTATGGGCAGTTTTATTAAAAAATGGATATCTTTCTGATTCCCCAAGCCTTTGATCTACCATTAAAGCTATGCTGTAATTTTTTTTTATGTATTCAATCGCTCTTCTAGTTCCGGGAAGTCCTTTCGCAATTTGATTTTTGCAAATATATTTTTTTCTTAAAAAAACCATAAAAGGATTTAAGAAAATATTATTTAGAGGCCTATAAATAGCAGCCAAATTTATTTTATATTTTTCTAATTCCATCGCCATTAATTCAAAACTTCCAAAATGACCAGAAACAAAGATAGCGGGTTTTTTTGATTTTATAACTTCATCTAGTATTTCCTTGCCAATTATATGGACGTGCGGTTTTAAGAATTTATTTAAACGAAATTTATCAAGGTGAACATATTCTGCCAAAATATTTCCATAATTTTTCCATGTACAGATTATTATATCTTCTACTTTATCGTTTGAGACGTCCCCCAGGGCATTAAAAATATTTTCCTTTATTAAACTTTTAGGTCTAAACAAATATCCAATTTTTAAAAATAAAAATGAGCAGATTTTTCTTCCAATATTTAGACCCAAAATTCTTATCAAAAAAAACAAAATATAAAAAAATATAGCCTCAAATATATATTTGATAATTTTCATTAAATAAATTTTTTAATTGTATCTTTAAAATCTTTATCTTCTAATTTTACCTTTATTGGAATATAACTCACCCTTTTTCTAAAAAGAGGATTTATTCTAAAATAGTCTTTTTCGGTAGTAATCAATTTAGCTTTGTGTTGTTTTTCCATTTCAGACAAAGAATCCAGTTCTTTCTCAGAATATTCATAATGATCAGGGTAGCTGACTTCTTTTATTAAATTCAGATGATTTATTTTAAGAAAATCAAAAAAATTATTTGGATTTCCAATTCCGGCGAAAGCTATCAACTTTTTATTCTTAAAGTTCTCTATATTTTTTGTAAGGTAACTATAATAAAAAAATTTTAATCCGGGATTATATTTCTTTAATTTATTTTCAAATTCCATGTCTTTTATCCCGTTTAGCAAAACAATTTGAGAATCTCTAAGCGATCTCAAACTTTCTCTGAGAGGACCAGATGGCAAAGTTTGTCCATTACCAATCTTTTGATTTTTATGAAAACATACAATATTTAAATTTTTTTTTATTTGAAAATCTTGATACCCATCATCTAAAATTACACAGTCAAAGGCTTTTTTTATAGCTTCATTAATTGCATCAACTCTATTTTTGGATACCAAAATGTTGCTATAATTTTTTAACAGTAAAATTTCATCTTTGTGGTTGGCATAATCTTTTTTTATTATTACCGGATTTTTATTTAATTCCTTCAGGATTTCAAAAGTCTTAATGGCCAATGGTGTTTTTCCGGTACCCCCAATATATATGTTTCCAATACAAATTATGGGAATGGGAAAATTTTTTTTTGCCGATATTTTTTTTTTTAAAAAAACAATCAACTGATAAACTAAACTGACCGGAAACAAAATAACTGAAAGAAAAGTGTGGTAATTTTTATCCCAAAATTTAGGCTTAAAGATTTTCATTGTATAAATTTACTATATTCTTTGTCGATATTATTAAAAATTTTTTTGCTATAATTGTTAAGCTCTTCAATTTTATTAATATTTTTTACAGATTTATCTTTAAAATTACTAATTAGTTTTTTCGCAAGGCTAGAGGTAGAAATTGATCGATCTTCGTCTATTTTTTCTGCAAAATTATTTTGGTCCAAATAGTCATAAATTTCTTGAAAATTATATACGTAGGGACCATGGTATACTTTGCAGCCCATTTTAATTGCATCTATTGGGTTTTGTCCTCCTACCTTAGCAAGAGAAGGTATTAATGATTTGCCTATAAATACTTGCTTAAAGTTATCAAGGTACTTAGATGTTAGACCGTAATAATTAACTAAAATAATTTGTGCATTTTCACTAATCGCATCTTTTTCATTTTTGATCTGTATTTTTAGACCGGACCCAAGTAATTTGGAGTGAATTCTATTTACTCTACTTATATGTCTGGGAATTATTATAGTTACAATATTTTTGTCAACTTTTTCTATTAATTTATGCACCTTCAAACAAAAATCCTCTTCATCATCGTGTGTACTTAATGCAACCCATACTTTTTTATTTTTTATTGAAATAAATTCATCGATAAAAGGATTTTTTTTTGTTTTAATCGGGGCACAAAATTTTATATTTCCAAAATATTTAATATTTTTTGCATTTAAAAGTCTTAAATACTCTTCAGATTCTTTATTTGAAGAAATACATGAGGAAAACGAATTAAATATATTCTGTGCAAATTTTTTAAAGAATATCCATCTCCGAAAAGTTTTTTTTGTAATTCTTGCATTTAGTAAAATAAAGGGTAATTTTCTTTTTTTTATTTCAAAAATAAAATTTGGCCAAATCTCTGATTCGACAAAAGAAACAATATTGGGTTGCCAATTGTTCAAAAATTTTTTTACTAACAAACGAAGATCATAAGGCATAAATTGATGAAAAACTCTTTCATTATTTCCAAATTTTTTTTCAAATTGATAGTAGGAACTTAAGGTTGTTGTTGTAATAAGAAATTTATATTTTGCATTTTTTTCCAAGTAAAAATCTACAATAGGCAGAATACTAGTAAACTCACCTAGGCTTGCTACGTGAAACCAAAAAAGATATCCATTAGGTCTTTTGCAATTTGTAAAAAGGAATTTTTCTTTAAATTTTGAGTGATGCTCTTTTTTTTTAAATCTTCTCAAAAAAACTGCAAAAATATAAGGTATATAAATTATTGTTATAATAAAATTATATAGAGCTTTAAACATTTTTAACTAGCGATCTGTTTTTGATAAAGGTTTTTATATTCCTTAGAGTCTTGTAATAATTTATCGTGAGTGCCTGTTGTGACGATACTGCCTTTATTCATCAAAATAATTTTGTCTGCCTTATTAATAGTTGAAAATCTGTGTGCAATAACGATAGTTGTTCTGTTTTGTGTTAAATTAAGTATAGCGCTTTGAACTTTTGACTCAGATTCAGAGTCCAAGGAAGAGGTTGCCTCATCGAGCAAAATAATTGGAGAATTTTTAAGTATAGCTCTTGCTATAGAAAGCCTTTGTTTTTCTCCACCAGATAAGCGAACTCCATTTTCTCCAATAATTGTATTATATTTTGATGGCAAGCCTTCTATAAATTCATCTGCAGCTGCAAGCTTGCAAGCTTGCATTATTTCATCTTCTGTTGCGTCTAATTTGGCATAGTTTACATTATTTTTTACCGTATCATCAAACAGGACCACATCTTGACTGACCATTGAAATGTTTTTTCTTAAAGAAACAAGAGATACATCTTTTATGTTTTGGCCGTCAATCAATATTTTTCCAACTTGCGGATCATAAAATCTTGGTATCAAGTTAAGCATTGTGCTTTTACCAGCACCGCTATGACCAACTAGTGCAGTCATTTTACCACCCTCTATTTCTATATTAATATTTTTAACTGCATTAATTTTTCCAGAACTATATTGAAAGCTTATATTTTTAAAGCTTAAACCAGATTTTGCTATTTTAAGATTAGGAGCATTTTCTTTTATTTTAATTTTAATTTCTTCGTCAATTACACCAAAAATTCTTTCTGCAGCCACAGTACCTTGATAGATAATCATATTTATAGTTGCTAAAGATCTTATAGGTTGGTAAGCCAACATCATTGCCGCAAGAAATGAAAAAAAGTTATTTAGACCTATTTCTCCTCTTGCAATCAAAAAACCAGAAAAGTAAATAAAACCAGCAATCATAACTCCAGTTAAGATCTCCATTACAGGCGTAGCTCTTATTAAAACTTTATTCATTTTTATTTCTTTGTCCGTCAAATCTTTGATTGCAATTTCTGCTTTTTCCATTTCATGACTTTCTTTTTGGTAAATTTTAATTATTTTTGTAGCCTTGA
>CEUZ01103036.1_pt1 | contig 12705 bp, 12 predicted proteins | sample 361511 | NCBI WGS metagenome assembly CEUZ01 (sample SAMEA2622822, study PRJEB7988) | marine metagenome | biome: marine biome (ENVO:00000447); feature: surface water layer (ENVO:00002042); material: "saline water (ENVO:00002010), including plankton (ENVO:xxxxxxxx)" | depth 5 m
GTAAAAATATTTATAAAAAGATCTAAAACAGATCAATCAGGAGAAGGAATGACTAAAGGTATCCCCTACTTTTCTAATTCAGACTACTGCCCTGTGATTTCGCTAAAGAGTTGGCTTGAAAAATCACAAATTAAATCTGGAAAAATTTTTGATATCTCAGATAAAAGCGTGGCCTTAACAATAAAAAAATATACTGCTATTGCTGGCTTAGACTCAAATAAATATTCAGGTCATAGCTTAAGATCAGGTTTTGCTACATCTGCAGCAGATTTTGGGGCTGAAGAGAGAAGTATAATGGCAATGACTGGTCACAAAACATCACAAATGGTTAGGCGCTATATACAGGAAGCTAATTTATTTAAAAACAACGCATTAAAAAAAATTAAAATTTAATGATTAAGAATTTTGTACCAATCGATAAATTTCATGTTTAAGAGAATTAAAATCAGTTCTATAAGCAGGATGGTAATCTTTTAAATAAGTAGTGAATCTTTTATAAAAAACAATTTTTGATTTTTCTAAAATATCAACTTTCTTTACATCAAACGAATTAGAAGCATGGGTTATTGCCCCATGACAAGCTATTAAAACCTTTGAATTTCTTAATAATGATAATATATCGTCAAATGAGGGCTTATATATAAGATAAATTGAGTTTGTAGATTTATTGTTGATGAAAACCTTATCAGATACTTTTTCAAAAAATTTATCTCTAAGTTGATTAGTTAAATTAACATGTTCTATTCCAGTAGTAATGAGTACATTTTCAGTTTTAGATAATGTAGTTAAAAATTCAATAAAATTTTCATACAAAGGATTAATGCTTGTGTAAGATTTAATATATAATTCACTAAACCATTTTTCATCTAAGTGAATATGTATATAGTTTTTAATCGAAATTTTTTTAGAAAAATTATTGTCTGATATATTACTTAAAAAATCATAATTCTTTACTACAGTGTTTATCTCACAATACTCGAGCATATTTTTAAATATTTGATCTAAACTTGTTTTGCTATCATCCATAAAAAATTTTATTTTAAAAAATTTATAATAAATTTTTATAGACTGAGATAATGCAACTTTGAATTTTGAATTTAATAAAGACGCCAAAATAATAGATCTCTCCTTTCCATCGTATATGAAGATATAATCATAATTTTCTTTTTTTAGTAATTTTATTAATTTTATTTTTAAGAAAATATTTTTAATAGGAAAGGTATATATATTTTTGAATAAATTTAACTTTTTTGCAAAATCCACATTCTTTTTTGAACAGATAAGAGTGATTTCTGAATTCTTAAAATATTTTTTAATGGATATTATAGATGGACAATTAATAATTAAATCACCTATCCTATCTGTTCTAAATACTAGAATTTTTTTTAACATTCAGAATAATATTTATTTTTCTTCCCACATATATTTATTTTTTTTATAAGGAACGTTGAATGTATTTTTAATTATATAATCAGCAACAAGCGTAGAATTAAAATGTTTCATATATTTTAGTTTACCCCTTTTTGCGATTTTTTTTCTTAGAGAATCATCTCTTGCATATTTTTGTATTTTTTCTGAAAGGTTATCTATATTTGAATAAAATATTACTTCTTCCTTAGAGAAGAAATTATTATAGTGTGTGTCTTTATGAATAAAAGTAAGAAGACCGTTACCAATTAATTGAGTAATTCTATCACTACTATAATACTTAATAGGATCACCTCTACTTAAATTTACACCCATTTTTGCATTAGATAATGATTTTAAAAAAGTATCTGCCCAAATTGGTTGTATGTTATTTATACCATATAAATCGAATTTCACATTTGGTGTTTTTTCAACTAATCGATTAACAAAATCTGCCCTTTCGTCATACTTACCTCTTTTCAATACACCTCTATGTACACCGTGACTTAATGCAAAAAAAACATCCATTGAACAATAATCATTTTCAAAATTATTTAATACCTCGAAAGAAGGATCAGTTGGATTTGGCATAAATAAACATAATTTTTTTTTTGGTAAAAACTTTAAAGCATCTGGTGATGTTGTGATAAAATTTGCGTCAGTAAAATCAATTTTATTTAATATTCTAGTTTTATTTTTCTCATAATCTGGACCATTTTTTATTAATGGATCAAGAAACCACTGTGCAATTCGTAAATTTTTATAATTTTCCTTTAGATAGGATAAAGTGCTATCTTTAATTTGATCTGCGTGTCCAAAAATAAGTAAATCAGGTTTATAATTATAAACAGTATTTATCAATTTATCATTTAAAGTCTTTGCGCCTGTATAATCTTTAATACTTTTGTAATGCCTAATAATATCTCTATCACTAAACTCTAAAACACTATGTCCTAACCTTATAAATCCATTATTTAATCTTCTTCCTGTATTAAAAAATAGTCTACCATCATGTCTTTCGTTAAAGTTTGTTACGTGTAAAATTCTTAAACTGTTGTTTCTTTTTAAATTGAATTTATTTGGTATTATTGATCTTAAAAGCTTATCCCTGTAGGCGTCTATATTATTAGAACTGATTTTATTAGTGTGAAAAAAGTTTTTTATAGAAAGATTCTGTAGGCGTAATCTTTCTTTTCTATTTTCGATTAAATTTTTAATTGCTGTATAAACGGATTCTACATTTAGTTCTCTTAATATTATTCCATGAGTAACTGTCTCTGGCAAACCTCCTTTGTTGCTTATTATTGTAGCACACCCCCTACTACTTGCTTCGAGACTAGTTCTTCCTAGAGGTTCATCCCATCTTGAGCAAGCTACAGCAATACTAGTATTTTCAAACACTTTAAGAACTTTTTCATGATGTAGAAAACCAAGATTTTTTAGTCTTTTATGTTTATAATGAAGTGTCATTCTAGGCTCATCACCAATAACCACAGCTTTCCAATTTTTATATTTTTTCAAGATTTTTATAACAGCTTGACCAAATAAGTCATAACCTTTTGCTTTATTAAGCTTTCCAACAAAAGTAATCCAATTTTTTTTTTTATTTAAATTAACATTAACAGGATTGGTAGACTGATATATAACCTCCATTTTTTCAGAAGGAATATGTAAACTCTCTATACCTTCTAAAAATCTTTTTCTTGACCAGTGACTATTAAAGATAATTTTTGAGGCTTTATCTAACAATTTTTTTCTATCACTAAGAGATCTTGATCCAGTCATAGTTAAAGGATCATTATGAAAGTATAAGACTATTTTTTGAAGTTTTGTATTTTTTTTAATTAAATGAAAATAGTTAGGACGATTGTGAATTTCGATAATATCAGATGGATTATTTCTTTCATGCTTTAAAAATTCACTTACATAAATTTTGCTTCCACTTTGAACAACATTTTTTTTTAAATGTATATTTTTATAAGAAAGATTATAAATTTTTTTAAGTGTTGTGTTACCATATACAGTTATAGATTTTTTAAATTTACTTAATTTTGTTGTATCTTTAACAAAAAGTGAAACGGCTCCAGCATAAACCGGTGAAAAATTTTCCTTGTAAGGCAATAAAATTGAAATCTTCATTTATATTTATCTTTTATAGAATTTCTAAACTTTCTATTTTTCTTTATATAATATTCTCGTAAAATTGCCTCTTTTTTTTTATGAAATTTTTCGTAGTACATCAACTTCCAATTTCTACCTTTCGTAAACTTCGCACCTTTGTTATTATTGTGTAAATTTATTCTTTTACTTAAATTGTTGGTAAAGCCCACATACGTTGTTAATTTTGATCTTTTATAATTACCTATTAAATAAACAAAATAAGTCATTTGTATGAAACTACTTTTTGTTTTTGTGAGCCTAACCCTTCAATTTCAAGGTACATTTCATCCCCCTCTTTTAAGAAAATTTGAGGATTTCGTCCCATACCTACCCCAGGAGGCGTTCCGCTTGTAATTACATCACCTGCTTTTAAAGTCATAAAAAAACTTAAATAAGAAACAAGATGAACAACATCGAAAATCATATCGTTAGTATTGCCTTTTTGCATCAGCTTGCCATTAACTTTTAATTCTAAATTTAAATTTTGTACATTTTTAACTTCATCTTTAGTAACTATATAAGGACCAATAGGACCAAATGTATCAAAGGCTTTCCCTTTATCCCATTGACCGTTAGATCTTTCCAATTGATATTCTCTTTCACTAATGTCATTTACAACACAATATCCAAAAATATGATCCAATGAATTTTCTTTAGATATATTTTTACCTTTTTTTCCAATTATTATTCCTAATTCAACCTCCCAGTCTGATTTAACAGAATTTTTTGGCAGGTAGACATTGTCATTTGGTCCACTTATAGAACTATTAGATTTAAAAAAAACTATCGGTTCTTTGGGTGCGTTTGTTTTAGTTTCTTTAGCATGTGCTGAATAATTAAGACCAATGCCAATAAATTTTTCAGGCGTAGATACACAAGGACCAATTCTTGCATTCTTATTTATTTTGGGTAATTCATTTATTTTAGCTTTTTTAATTTTTTCAATTATAGTTTCATTAATAGTATTCGGTGTAAAATCATCAATAATAGATGATAAATCTCTTATAATTCCATTATTGTCTATAATTGCTGGTTTTTCTTCATTTTTATTTCCAACTCTTAAAAGTTTCATATTAAATTTATTTTTTACTAAGGATGCTTTTTATGTATTTGTTAAGCCTTATTTTGCCAAAATGCTTATAAACCTTATTAGAAAGATTCATATTTGTTAAGGCTGAAGCATATCTTTCTCCAGGTCTTTTTGGTAAGTATTTAATTTTAGTTCCAAACATTTTTGCTACATCAAGAATCGAATAACTCTTTCTGTTTGCTATACTATAATGCCTACATAAGTTTTTTTTCCATGCTTTATAACAAATTTCTACAGTATCATAAATATGAGTAAATCTTCTAGTTTGTGTACCAGGGTGTACTACTGGTAATGATTTTCTTAATTTATAATGATTTTCAAATATTCCAATTACAGTCGCCATATCTCCTTTGCAGATTTGATGCGGACCATAAACATTATAAAAATAAATTACTTCGTATTTAAATTTAAACCATTTTTTTAAATTTTCTAATAGCTCTAAATTTTTTGCTTTTGTGAAAGCGTAAGGAGATAAATTTTTATCATTACCTTTATTTCCTAATGAAGCAGAAGTTGCTGAATAAATAAGTTTTATATTATTTTTAAGACAAAAATTAAAAACTTCATTAGTTCCCACTGAATTAGAACTAATGCATTCATTCATTTTTAAGAAACTTTGGTAAATTCTAGCAAATTCACCAAAATGAAATAAAGCATTTATATTTTTAGTATTTTTTAAAATTTGTGTGATATTTTTTGTATCAGCCTTTATATATTTAACTCTAGAGTTTTTAATATGATTTATTATTTTTCCTGATGAATAATTATCAATGCTAATTATTTTATATTTCGTTTTTTTTAAAAACAAATTAATTAAATTAGTTCCAACAAAACCAGCGCCTCCAGTTATAATTATTTTATTTTTTTTCATTTTATAAATTTATTTTATATCCATCATATGCTAGATGGACATTTTTGGGCAGTTTTTTTGACAATTTTTTGTAATCAATATCATAATGTAAATTTGTCAATATAGTTTTTTTAGGTTTCAATTTTTGATGAATATAAAGAGCTTGATCTAAATTAAAGTGACTTGGATGTTTATTATATTTTAAACAATCTAATATTAAATAACTTAAATTTTTAAAAATATTCTTATTTACAATTGACAAATCATTTGAATCACTAATATAGGCAATTTTTTCAAAAACATAAGCCACACTTTTAATTCTTCCATGTTTAACAAGTATTGATTTAAATGAAATTTTATTTTCAGATTTACCTAAAGAAAATTTAGGTTTAATAAAATTCGATTTAACAATAGCTGGATAATCTCCTCTATGTTTAAACAAATAAAATTGTGTTTTTTTTAAATGTTGAATTGTTCTTTTATCTGCATAAATATTAATTCTTTTTTTATATTTCCAAAAGAAAGGTCTTAATTCAAAAAGGCCATTTGTTTGGTCAGCATGTTCATGAGTAAAAATAACAGAAGATATATCTTCAATTTTATTATCCAATAATTGTTTTTTAAGATCAGGAGATGTATCTATTAAGATTATATTTTTTCCTTTTTTAATTAAGGCCGAACATCTAGTTCTAATATTTTTTTTTTGATTTTTATTACAATTACCCCAAAAATTATCAATTCTTGGGACACCTACAGAACTTCCTGACCCTAAAATAATTACTTGTAATTTCATATCATTTAAAATTAAAAAGTGTTTTAAAGTTTTTTGTAGTTTTTTCTACAATTATTTTTTTTTCAATTTTTTTAATTTGAGCCAATTTTTCTACTGTATGTACAATATATGACGGTTCATTAACTTTACCTCTATATGGATCTGGAGCTAAATAAGGTGAATCAGTTTCAACTAATAAATTTTCTAAAGGTATGTTTAATATAGATTCTCTCAAATCATCACTATTTTTAAAAGTAACTATACCACTAATTGAAATATAACAACCTATGTCTATGAGCTTTTTAGCAAAATCACTTTTTCCAGTAAAACAGTGAATTAAAACTTTTAGATTAGAATTTTTTTTTTCGCTTTTTATAATTTCGTAAGTATCTTTTTCTGCGTGACGCGAATGAACAATTAGGGGAATATTTAATTCTGAAGCCGCTTGAATATGATTGATAAAACTTTTTTTTTGAATTTCCTTATCACTATAATTATAATAAAAATCTAAGCCAGTTTCACCTATTCCTATAACCTTTTTATAATTTCTTTTTAAATTTAAAATATAGTTTGTGTCAACATTTAAATATTTTTTGGACTCATGAGGGTGAATTCCAAAAGTAGCGTAAACATTATCATATTTATTTATTATAATTTTAATTTTTTCAAAACTTTCTAAAGTTGTGCAAATTGTAAGTAAACATTCGACATTGTTAAGCTTGGCTCTATTTATAACACTGTCTAATTCATTATAGAGCTGAGGATAATCTAAATGGCAGTGTGAATCTATAATCATTAAGAAATTTTTTTAAATAATATATCTAATTCTTTAATATTAATTTCATTAGATAATATATTTCCATCATCCAGGAATGATAAATCAATTGATTTGGTGTCTATATTTAATGACTTCAAAACTTTTGTAGAACTATCTGGAATTATTGGGTTTAAAAGAATAGATATTTTAGCAATCTGTTCTAGTGAAAGATGTAGAATATTTTTCATTTTTTCTAAATCAGTATTCTTTAATTTCCAGGGTTCTTCATCATTTATATACTTATTGGTTATAAAACTAATGTTAATTACCGATTTTATGTAATTATTTAAATTTTGATTTTCCATTTCATTTCGTAATCCTTTAGTTAATTTTTTAGTTTCTTCTATTAATTTTTTATCATTTGCAGAAATTTTATTTGTTTTACTAATTTTATTGTTACAGTTATTTTTTATAAAAGAAAAAACTCTTTGACATAAATTTCCAAAGTTATTAGCTAAGTCGCTATTAATACAATTTTCAAGATTTTTTAAAGAAACGTTCCCATCAGCACCATGTGAGACTTCTTTCATCAGATAATACCTTAATTGATCTATTCCATATGTATCTATTATTTCAATGGGATTTAAAATATTGCCTTTAGATTTTGACATTTTTGTATCACCAGAAAGTATCCATCCATGACCAAAAACTCTATCAGGAGGTGCAATTCCTGCAGCAAGCAAAAAAGCTGGCCAATAAATGGCATGAAATCTTAAAATATCTTTTCCTATTACATGTAGAGAAGCCGGCCAAAACTTTTTATATAATGGATCATTAGTATTTGGAAAGTTAAGTGCACTTAAGTAATTTGTTAATGCATCTAACCATACATAAATAACGTGATCTTTTTTATCAGGTACTTTTATTCCCCATGTAAAAGATGTTCTACTTACAGATAAGTCTTTTAAACCACTTTTTACAAAATTAATTACTTCGTTTCTTCTAGAAAAAGGAATTATAAATTTTTCATTCTTTTCATAAAATTCTAGTAATTTTTTTTCCCAAGCTGATAATTTGAAAAAAAAGGACTCTTCCTCAACCCACTCTACTGTTGATCCAGAAAAAGTTGAAATCTTTTTTCCATTTTTTTCAATAATTTCATCTTCATTATAATAAGCTTCATCAGAGACAGAGTACCAACCTTTATATTTAGAAAGGTATATGTCTCCTGACTTTAATAATCTATTCCATAATTCATTAACCGACTTATGATGTCTCTCTTCTGTTGTGCGAATAAAATCATTGTTTGATAAATTTAATTTTTTAGCGAAATCCTTAAAAACTTTAGAAATTTTGTTACAAAAAACCAGAGGTTCTAAATTTTCTTTTTTTGCAGCATTTTGTATCTTTAAGCCATGCTCATCTGTACCAGTAAGAAAAAAAACATTGAAACTATCAATTCGTTTAAATCTTGCAAAAACATCAGCTAAAATGCTTGAGTATGCATGGCCCATATGAGGTTGGCCTGATGGATAATATATTGGTGTGGTTATATAAAAATTATCTTTTTTCATTTTCTAATATAGTTTTAATCGAGATTAATAAATTTTTTTTATCCAAATTAAATTTCTTCATATTATTAATCAAATTTAAAATTTTATACTTATTCATAAAGTAAATATTCAAATTATTGGAATTATTAATGGACAAGTTGTTATAAAAATACTCTATAAATAAAGCTATGAAATTTAATAAAAAAGGATCATTTTTGGATTTATATTTATCAATTAAATAAAAAATATTTGATAGAGGGTCAGTTGGAGGTTTTGGTTTAAAAGTAGATAAAATTATTAGATACCTTAAAAGATTTCCAGGAGTCTCATAATGAATATATTTATTAAACACTTCTTCACTGTCTACCTCTAAGTTATAGTATTTAATTAATTCGATAAAAATATTTTTTTTTTCATCATCATTAAAGTGAAGCTTAAATTCTAGGGATCTAGATTTAATAGTGTTTAATATTTTCGATGAAGTGTTGTTTATAATAAATATAAAAGTGTTGTTCGGTGGTTCTTCTAAAGATTTAAGAAGTGCATTTGAAGAGCTGATATTTAGAAATTCACTATTATCAATAAGTACAATTTTTAAATTTTTTGAATAAGTAGATTTAGACAGGAATTGAATTAATTTTTTTGTAGTATCAATCTTTATATCTTCTTCTGATGATTTATTATCAAGTAAAAAAAAATTTGGATGAGTGTTATTTTGCATTAGTTTGAATGCTGAATTATTTTCATTTATCTCAAAATTCTCAAACGAGTATTTGATATTTTCATCTTTAGAGAGTAAATAATTTATGAAATGATAGGCAAAAGTAGCTTTTCCCATACCTTTTGGCCCGCTTAACATTATTACACTTGGTAATTTTTTATTATTATAAAGGGTTTTAAAGGAATTAAAATAATCATTATAACCATAAAGTTTTAATTGATTCATTGAATCCAGAGTATCCATTTTTTTATAAGGTATCATTTTTTAAGATATTTAAAATTTTATTTAATATTAATTTTTCATTATTTGAAGAATCTAGAGAATTGTCTAAGATGACATATCTTTTTTTATTTTTTTTAGCTATTTTAATAAATGCTTTTTGTGCCTTAACATAAAAAGCTTTTGAAAACTTATCATATCTATTTTTATTTTTTCTCTCATTAATTCTTTGTAGAGCTTTTTTAATTTTAACTGTTAGTAAAAAAGTTATATTTGGATTAATTTTTCTTAAAATATATTTATGAATTGAATCTACCATATTTTTTTTTACTTCTTTTCCGTAAACTTGATAAGCAAAAGTTGAGTCTATAAATCGATCACAAATAATTACTTTTTTCTTTAGTATATTTGGTTTAATTTTATTAATTATATGTTCGTTTCTTGCTGCTAAGTAAAGCAATGTGTCAGTATATTTATCAAATTTATCTGTAGATTTTGCACCAAAATAATCATCCAGTATGAGTTTTCTTATTCTCTCTGCGTTTATTGTTCCTCCCGGCTCTCTAGTCCAAATAGAAGATATATTTTTTTTTTTTAAATTTTTATATAGCTTTTTACTTTGAAATGATTTGCCAGAGCCTTCGATACCTTCAAATGTAATAAGCAGTGGTTTTTTTTTATACATCACCCCAAACCAAATAATTTAAGGATTTAAATAGTCTTGAAAAAATATTAGATTTTTTAATATCTTCAGTTGAATATAGGTCTATTGTTTTTTCTAAATTATTTGAAATATAAACATTTAACGTTGCTAACTTATCGCCTTTTTTAATTGGTGTTTCTAACGGCCCTTCATATTCTAAAATGGCTTTAATTGTTTTCTTTTTTCTTTTAGGAATAGTTACATAATAATTTTCATTTGGTATTACCTCGACTTCATTTTTTTTTCCTAACCAAACTTTTAAGGATGTAAATACTTCATCTTTTTTTGTTATTTGTACAGTATCAAATTTTCTAAACCCCCAATTTAACATTCTTAGTGATACACGAGATCTAGAATTTTTGCTATCGAAGCCACTGCCTACAGCAGTAATTCTTCTTTCATTTAATTGAGCGGAAGATGCCAATGAATATTTTTCAACAGTTAAAAAACCTGTTTTAATACCATCGGCTCCTATATTTTTATATAATAAAGGATTTCTATTACCTTGTGTTATTGGGTCGCCACCAGTTCTATCCCATGTAAAAGTAGTTTCTTTAAAATAAGAATAATATTCAGGATAGTTTTCGATCATATATCTAGACATTTTTAAAATATCCCTGACAGTCGAATAGTTATCGACATCATTTATACCTGACGAATTATTAAAATTCGTATTTTCTAATCCGATTTCTTCAGCTTTTTCATTCATTAAGATAACAAAATCTTCTTCTGTTCCAGATAACCCTTCAGCTAAAGCGACACACGCATCATTGCCCGAAACAATAATTATTCCCTTTAACAAATCTTCAACACTAACTTGATCATTTAACATAATAAACATAGATGAATATCCGCTTTGAGACATTCTCCATGCTTTTTCAGAAATTGTAATCAATTCATCTAACGATGTTTCTCCCTTCTTTAAAAGATCGAAGGTGACGATTGCAGTCATTATCTTAGTCATAGATGCTGGGTAAATTGATAAATCTGCATCCTTCTCAAAAAGAATTTTTCCTGAATGATGATCTTGTATAATAAAAGTTCTAGACTTAACGTCCATTTCACTAATAGCATTTTGATTAAATAAACATAGTAAAAGAAGTGTAAAAAATATTTTAACAATTTTCATATTATTCCCTATAAACATTCAAAGATTCAAAGCCTAAATTATTTAAACTAATATAAGTTGTTTTTAAAGAGTTAAAATTTTTAAAGGGCCCTACTAAAAGCCTATATTTGTTATCGTTGATTTTTTTTACCGATATATTGGTAAAATTAGTTTTATCTTCTAATTCATTTTTTAAATTATTAGCAGAGTCTTTATAATAAAAGTCAGAAATCACCAGTATAAATTTTTTACTATTCTTACTATCTTGTTTATTTTCAGATTTTTCTAAAGTTATGTCATCTATTTGAATTTCTTCTAAAGGAGCTTTGTCTGCTACATTTTTTTCTTCATCAAAGATTGTGCCCTCTTTAGCTATGAATTTTTTATTTCTTTTTAATTCAATAATTTCTATATAAGGATTATTTGAATCCAAATCTAGAATCGAGGCTATTTCTTTACTTATAACTACATTAAATAAATTTGGATAATTAGCTTTTCTAAAAACTATTGTTTCAATTTCTTTTAAATTATCAGGGTTAATAATTCTTACTGGTGTATTTTTCTTAAGTTTGTTATGCATTACTCTTATATTTTTATTGTCATCAATTTTTTTATTTATTACTTTATTTAAAAAAAGTGATTCATTATAAATTAAAGCAAATCCAGTTGAATTATAATATTGTTTTGTATCTCGTTTTATAAATTTACCGCTTGGATATTGAGCGCAAGAAAATATAAAATGAGCAAATATTAATATAAAAAAAAATTTATTTAATTTCATGTTTTTATCATGTTAGCTAATTTACAAACGCTGATACCGAATCTTAAAGATCTATTCCATTTTAGTATTTTTTCATAATTTCCGAAAACTAAAAATGTTGGCGTATTTGCTTTTCCGTCCGGTTGAATTAGTGCCCCTTTAAGATTTGATTTGAGTTCTGAACCATCATAATTTACAACTCCCATTTTTTTCCACTTTGAAGTTTTTAATCGATTTGAAATATTTCTTGCTGATGTGTTTAAATATTTTTTGTTAATTTCTTTATTTAATTTTACTCTAAAAAAACAAGGTTGACCTTTTCTCCATCCTATTCTGTTAATATAATTTGCAGCTGAAGCCAAAGCATCATCTAAGGAAGATTTTAGTTCAATTTTATCATTTCCATCATAGTCAATAGCATATTGCTTTATAGTAGAAGGCATAAATTGAAAATTCCCATAAGCCCCGGCCCACGAACCATAAAGAGTTTTTGGATTTATAAGATTTTTATCAATTAGATTTAACAAAATTAATAATTCAGATGAAAAAAAATCTCTTCTTCTCTTATCATAGCTTAAAGTTGCTAATGATGAAATTATATCCAT
>CEUZ01041261.1_pt1 | contig 12703 bp, 11 predicted proteins | sample 361511 | NCBI WGS metagenome assembly CEUZ01 (sample SAMEA2622822, study PRJEB7988) | marine metagenome | biome: marine biome (ENVO:00000447); feature: surface water layer (ENVO:00002042); material: "saline water (ENVO:00002010), including plankton (ENVO:xxxxxxxx)" | depth 5 m
CAAACCTTTATCAACAGCATCTAAAGTTTCTTTAACTCCAACTACTGCTCCAGCAGGAAGAATTTCAAATTTTAAAGAACCACCTGTTAGAGTTGTTACAGTATCTGTAAAATCCTTTAACATTTTAACTTCATCAGCCTTAGTATTAAGCACTGTCTGACATTTTAATGTTTTTGCATTAGCATTTGACACAAAGCCAAGCACTAGAAAAACAGCAAACATCAGTGATATGATTTTTTTCATTATATTCCTTTTTGTTAGTTAAATTTAACGACGCATCAAATCAGAAAAACTAATTTGATACAAGTGACAATTGTTAAATATGAGTGTAAAAACATAAATAATTATTAATAAAAAAAAACAATTCAACTAGAAATGGAAAATTTTGATTTTATTATTGTTGGAGCAGGATCTGCTGGTTGCGTTCTAGCAAATAGACTTTCCTCTAATCCTAAAAATAAAGTTTTACTCTTAGAAGCAGGCGGTAAAGATAATTATCCATGGATCCATATACCAGTTGGATATTACAAAACTATGCATAATCCTAAAGTTGATTGGTGTTTTCATACTGAAAAAGATGAAACGATGAATAATAGATCTATAAGATATCCAAGAGGTAAAACATTAGGGGGCAGTTCTTCAATTAACGGACTTCTTTGGATTAGAGGTCAAAGCAACGACTATGATACTTGGCGTCAACAAGGTAATATTGGTTGGGGTTGGGATGATGTATTACCTTACTTTATAAAATCAGAAAATAATGAATTAGGTAAAAGTAAATTTCATAATGATAGTGGCCCCATAATGGTCGCAAACAAAAAAATAAAACTAAAAATGCTTGAAGAATTTATAAATGCCGCAGAAGAAAAAGGTATTCCAAAAGTTAATGATTTTAATACTGGTGACAATTTTGGAGTAGGTTATTATCAGTTTACTACAAGTCATAGTCATATAGGTTTAAAACTAAGATGTAGTGCTGCTAAAGGATATTTAAATCCTGTTAAAAAAAGATCTAATTTAAAAATTATTACAAACGCTCATGTCCAAAAAATAAATTTTGATGGGAAAACAGCAATTAGTTTAAATTATATTAATAAAGAGAAATTAATTGAAGTTAAAGTAAATAAAGAAATAATTTTATCAGCAGGATCTATTGGATCACCTCACATATTACAAGTCTCTGGTATTGGAGATGGTGAAAAACTAAAAAATTTTGGAATAAATACAGTAAATCAATCAAAAGGTGTTGGAAAAAATTTACAAGATCATTTAATGTTTAGACCAGTTTATAAAGTTAAAAATCTTAAATCTTTAAACAAAAAAATTAATAGTATTTTTGGAAATTTTTTAATTGGATTAGAATATATTTTCAATCAAAGTGGACCCATGACAATGGGAGCAAGCCAGGTGTGTGGTTTTGCAAAAAGTGACAGTTCAAGAGAGACACCAAATTTACAATTTCATATACAGCCAATTAGTACAGATATATTGGGTGCAACTAAACTTCATGATTTTGATGGTATAACTCCTACAGTGGCGAATATTAGGCCAACTAGTCGTGGTGAAATAAATATAGTTAGTAATGATATTAAAGATTATCCTAAAATAAAAATGAATTATCTTTCAACAGATGATGATAGATATGTTGCTGCTCAAGGTCTCAAACTCGTAAGAAAAATAATGTTAGAAACTGAAACATTTAAAAAATATGAACCAGAAGAATATAGACCAGGATTACATATTCAGGATGACGAAGAATTAGTAAAAGCAGGCAGCGATCATACACAAACTATTTTTCATCCAGTTGGAACTTGTAAAATGGGTCAAGATGATATGGCAGTGGTTGATGAAAAACTAAAGGTTAAAGGTATTAAAAATTTAAGAGTAATTGATGCATCAATAATGCCAAACATAACTTCAGGAAATACTAATGCACCAACAATAATGATTGCAGAAAAAGGTGCTGATATGATACTTACAAATTAATGTTTGCTGATTTATTTACTCCAGAGCAATTAACTATTTTAACTCAAATAATTTTAATTGATTTAGTTTTAGCTGGAGATAATGCAATTATAATTGGAATGGTTGCATCAAAATTCCCATTAGAGCAAAGAAAAAAAATTATTTTTTGGGGAATAGGTGGAGCTGTAGTTTTAAGAATAATCTTAACTTTACTTACAGCCTATTTACTTCAAATAACTGGTTTAAGACTTCTTGGAGGAATACTTCTGCTCTATATAGTCTACAAACTATACATAGACGTTATTAAAGGTTCAGGTAATGATGAAAATATAAAAGTTGATAATTCAAGTTTTTTAAAAGCTATTTGGACAATTTTATTAGCTGATTTTACAATGAGCCTAGATAATGTTTTGGGAGTTGCGGGTGCTGCTGGTGATCATTATGGATTATTAATATTTGGTTTGATTTTATCGATAGCTTTAATGGCGACTGCTGCAACTTTAATCTCAAATTGGATCAAAAAATACAAATGGATCGCTTGGGCAGGTTTAATAGCAATTTTAATAGTTGCTATTGAATTGATTTATACAGATATTCAAATATTATTTTTGTAATGTACTTAAAAAATTATAACCTTAAAAATAAAACAGCTGTTGTAACCGGGGCTGGTAAAGGGCTTGGAAAAGCATGCGCAATAGCTCTAGCAGAGGCTGGTGCAAATCTAGTAATTATTAGCAGAACTAAAAAAGATTTAGATGGAGTTTCAAAAAAAATTAAAAAGCTAAAGTCAAAATGTAAATCTTATGTATGTGATATAACAAATTATAATGAGATAAAACAAATTATTAATAAACAACCAAAAATAGATATCTTAATTAATAATGCAGGAAATAATATTCCAGAGCACTTTACCAAAGTAAAAACAAAAAATATGGAATATCTAGTTAAAATAAATACTATAGCAACTTTCAATCTTGCTCAATTATGTGCTCTAAAAATGATTAAATTTAAAAATAGAAAAAAAATTGGTGGTGCAATAATCAATATGTCCTCTCAGATGGGTCATGTTGGAGGTCCAATAAGAAGTGTATACAACATGAATAAATGGGGATTGGAGGGTTTAACTAAAGGGATGTCTTTAGACTTAGCTAAATATAATATTAGAGTTAATACTGTTTGTCCTACTTTTGTAGTTACTCCGATGACCAAAAAATTTTTAAAAAATAAAAAATTTAAAAAAGAAACACTTAATAATATCCCCTTAGGAAGATTCGCAGAATTATCTGAAATATCTTCTGCAGTTGTTTTTCTTGCCTCTGATGCAGCATCAATGATTACGGGAACTTCTTTATTGGTTGATGGTGGATGGACAGCAAAATAATATATAGAATAATATTCTCGATAATATTTTTTACTTCAACACAACTTAATGCAATTGAATTTAAAGGAAAATTTTTACAGGGACATTTTATTATTGGTATAACTGATCCATCAGCTAAAATAATTATAGATAAAAGAGAAGTAAAAGTTTCTAAAGATGGATATTTTGTTTTTGGAATTGATAGGGACAGAAAATTTGATTTAACAATAACAAAAATTGTAAATGAAAAGAAAGAAAAGATAACAAAAAAAGTTTTAAAACGAAAATATAATATCCAGAGAATAGATGGTTTAGAAGAAAATAAAGTTACACCACCTGAATCTGTTTACAAAAGAATTAAAGAAGAAAATAACAAAATTGGAAAAGCAAGAGCAATCAACTCTGATTTGCCATTTTTTAAAAATCAATTCATAATGCCTGTTGAAGGAATTATAAGCGGTGTTTATGGGAGCCAAAGAATATTAAATGGAAAACCAAGATGGCCTCATTATGGAATAGATATAGCTGCTAAAAAAGGGACAAAAATAAAATCTTCAGCAACTGGTATAGTAACAATGGCAGAAGCAGATTTATATTATACAGGCGGAACAATTATTATGGATCATGGTCATGGTATTTCTACAATTTATTCTCACTTAGCTACACTTGATGTTCAAGTCGGAGAAGAAGTTTTGCAAGGTGATATAATAGGAACTGTTGGGTCAACTGGTAGATCAACTGGTCCACATTTAGATTTTAGGGTTAATTGGTTTCAAACTAGATTGGACCCTATGTCCGTTATAAATTAAACACAACAAAAGAACATGAGTAAAAAAATAATTTTAATTTCAATAATTATTATATTAATTTTATTACATAAAATTATAATATCTAGAATAGCATTATCTGCTTTTGAAAAATGGATGGATAAAGATATCAAAATTGAAAAATTTGATATTTCATATTCGGGAAATGAAATAATTCTTAATGGTATTAATGTTTTTAATAATGAAAAAAATTTTTATGAAAAAGTATTTTCTGCAAAAAGAATAAAAGTAAAATTTCAGCCAAAATCTATATTTTCAGATTTAGTTATAATTGAAAATTTAAAAATTCTGGATCCAGTAATTAATATTAATTTTAAAATACTAGATGAAAAAAAGGGAATTATAGATGATAATATTGGAATTTTAAAAAATTTAGATAATAAAAGTAATCCTAAAATTTACCCAAAAAAAATTATTGATATAAACTTTCTTGTCATGAAAATGAAATTAGATAACTTTGGAATAAATATTTATAGATCTGATATTAAAAAAGAAATAAATTTTAATTTATCTAATATAAATTTTGCACCTTTTGGCAACGAAAAAGGATATCAACATTATAAAGATATTTTTAAAATTATCTTAATTGATATTGTTATGAGAATTCCCGATAGAGACTTGAAACAAAAAGTTCTTAAAAAATACAAAATTCAATAAAATAATATAATTAATTACCATCGTAAGTTAGCAGGACTTGCTCTTGTGTTTCATTAATAATTCTAAAATTATTCTTAATCATAAAGTCTATTGAAAGATTCGTTTTTGAACCTTTATCATCTAATAAAACAAGGGAGTCTTTGTTTAGATTTTTTATTGCAAATTTTATTTCTTTTAATTGATGGGCTGATGCATTTTTGAATTGTCCATCTAAAGAATCTAAATACAAAAAATCAATTGACTTTTTAAAATTCTTTAAAAAATTTATGCTATCATCAATTATAAATGTGATAAATTCTTTATTACTTTGACAAAACTTTTTTGCATTATTGATATATTGAGTTTCTATATCACAAGTATAAAGGTTTCCATTTATATATTTTGCATAATCTGAAAAAATCATAGTGCTCATACCATCTTTCCAATTAACCCTAGAGAATAAAAAAAATTTAACTTTTCCTCGAGCTACACCAGTTTCAACAATTGTTTTATGGTTTCTTTTTTTCGCTTCTAGAAGAGCAAATTCAAAAGATTTAAATCTAAAATTTTTTTTGTGATTATATTTTTGTAAAAAATCCATTATTCCGTTAATATTATTAATATATAAATTATAATAATGAATAAACAATTAGATAAATTATCAAATAAATTAGTTAATGCTTTTCTTAAAAATAAAGTTATTGCGCCTCTACCAAATAAATTTACACAAAAATTAAAAAATGCTCAAAAATTTAGATTAGTTTGTGAAAATAAAATTAAGGACCCAATTATTGGATTTAAAGCTGCTGGCACCGCAATTCCTGTCATAAAAAAATTAAAAGAAAAAGAACCTTTTTATGCTTCAGTTTATAAAAAAAATTTTTTAAAAAGTGGAAAAAAAGTTAAAATTAACAAATATGCTTTAGGTATTGAATTAGAAGTTTGCTACTTAATCAAAAAAAATTTTTTTTTGTCACAAAAAACTATTACTGAAAAAAATGTTTCCAAATATATTTCTCATATGGCACCTTGTATAGAGGTTGTTGGTTATAGACAAAGAAAAAAAGGTATTAATTCATTCGGTGATTTATGTAGTGACTTTGGTGCCAATGTAAAATTTCTAATAGGAAGAAAAAAAAAATATAAGAAAATTAAAATTGAGAATTTAAAAACTATAATTTCAAATAAAAAGATTAAACAAAAAATTATTGGTAATACAAATACTGTTTATTATAACCCTTTATATTCACTTAGTTTTGTACTAAACAAAATTAAAAAGGATAAAATTTATTTAAATGAAAATTTTTATGTTTTTACAGGATCAACAGTAGGTGTAGTTCCTATTTTAGCTAAAGGGCTTTATATTGGTAAAATAGAAAACCTAGGTACAGTTAAAGCTATTATTCAATAAATTAGATCAAATTATTTTATCTAAATAAAATTTTTCTATTACCAACAATCAAATCATTTACGTAATTTTTATCAATATAATCCTTTATAATAGGATATTTAACATCTAAAGGTAATCCCCATTTATGTAAAATCATTTTCCGATCTATTACGCCATCTTCAATAATAAAATTTGTATCATTTAATCCTTTAATAAAATCAACTTGATTTTTTTTTGAACCTATAATCCATACAAAATAATATTTTGTACAACTTGGTTTTTTTAACAGATATAATAGAGCAGCATCATTGGTATATAGTTGAATACATTTTTCATTTTCTACCAAAGGTGATATCTGCTTAATAAAATCAATATCAGTCTCAGTTAGAAAATTATTATCATCTAATTGAACATATTTAATCAACCTATTTTTAAAATTAATGATTTTAGAATAGTCAATATTTAAACTTGTATGCATCACTATTATAAAAGGAATTAAAACTAATAAAAATTTTTTTGTATCAAAATTATAAAATTTGTATTTTTGATTAATAAAATAGAAAAGATAAAAAAGTAAATAACAACTAAAAAAAATTATAGGAAAACCAAAAACTTGTTTTAAATGCGTATAATCTGTTCTACCTAATGCATAAATATAACTCAAAAATGATACTAAACTTAAAGAAGTCAACGAGATTTTGTATTTGTAAGATAATTTACTTTTTTCTTTAAAGAAAAAACTAAAAGAAATTAATAGAGATATTAAAATTAATAAAATAGTCTTTGTGGCTCTGGAGGAATTTGCACCATCACTAAAAGGTATTGGGTGAACAAATCCATTTATTTCAGACATTTCTTTAAAAATAGATATTGTGTTTAAAACAAAAAATAAAAATTCATCTTTTAATATAAAGTAAAAAGATAACCAAAAAAATATTCCGGATAATATTAATAATAAAATATATTTATAATTCTTATTAATTAATAAGAAAATAATTATGAATATTACAAATAAATTTAAAACTAGTGCTCTGTCAATACTCCAAAAAAAAGTGGCTACCGATAAAAAACTTATAATTATATATGGAAAATATAATTGATTTCCATTTTTTAAACTTTTAATAAAAAATAACAAAGTTAATAAAATTGGAATTTCTCTAAACTTAATCAGATCAACGTTAGAGTTATAATTAGTCAATGACAATAAAATTATTGATAAAAATATAAAAAATATACTTTGTAAAAATGAATGAAAATTAGCATTTTTTGAAATTTCAAAACTCAGAAAAATTAAAATTAATTTAGTCAAAAATACAAAAAGAATATCTAAAAATCTTAAAAGGCCTATGCTTTCTTGATTAAAAATTCCCCATATATATTTAGGTCCTAAAATTTCATATATAATACCTGTGGATATATAGGATCCTGACCATAAACTACTGTCTAATTTACTTTTTAATGCAGAGCTTAATCTGGCACCTTCGTGAAATAAATCAATTTTACCTAATGAAAATTGAACAGATAACATTTCTAAAATAACAAAAATAACAAATAAAAAAAATAAAATATAAACTTTAATATCAATATCTGTATTTTCATTTTCAAATTTTATTTTAAAAAAGAAATCTCTTATCTTTTTTTTTTCAAAATATACTTTCCAAATAAAATAAAATAAAACTGGAATAGCAATGAAAATTATATATCCAAGTACGTCATTTAATGAATTTAAGTTTTTTAGAGAATAATCACCAACTATTTCATTATTCGTTAAAGGTAAATTTATAAATTTCCAACAAAAAGTACCTAGACATACTGATAATCCCAATAGTAAAAAAAAATAAATACTTTTTTTAATAATTTTCATTTCAATAATGATCTTTAATTAATATATATAATAGAAATTAATAAATAAAACTATAATGAAAAAATCAGATAAAAAATTTATAAATAGACTAATTAAAAAAGAGAAGAAAAGCACAAAAAATATTTATCCTCTATCACCAGACTCATTTTCAAACGAAGATATAATTAAAGGGATTGAAGTCCTTTTAACAAAAAAAATTACAATGTCAGAAATAACAAAAAAATTTGAAAAAGAATTTGCTAAATTTATAGGATCGAAATACGCTTTAATGGTAAACTCAGGTTCTTCAGCAAATTTATTAGCTGCTTTTGCATTAATAAATCCTTTAAAAAAAAATAAACTTAATAACGGTGATGAATGTTTAATTCCATCACTTTGCTGGTCAACATCATTATGGCCAATAATTCAGGCCGGTTTAATTCCAAAATTTGTTGATATTGATCCTAAAACTTTAAATATTTCAATTTCAGATTTAAAAAAAAAGATTAGTAAAAAAACTAAAGCGATTATGGGTGTTCATGTTCTTGGCAATTCTACTAATATGAATGAGCTAATGAAAATAGTAAAAAAAAATAAATTATATTTAATAGAGGATACTTGTGAGTCATTAGGTTCGACATTCAATAATAGATACTTAGGAAATTTTGGAGATTTTGGTACATTTTCTTTTTACTACTCACACCAAATAACTGCCGGTGAAGGAGGTATGTTAATATGTAATGATAAAGCAAATTATGAAATAATACATTCTCTTAGAGCCCATGGTTGGGATAGGGGTTTAAAAAATAATAAAAATAATTTTAATTTTATTAACTCTGGTTTTAATCTAAGGCCACTTGAAATTTCAGCAGCAATAGGATTTAACCAGTTTAAAAGGTTAAATAAATTTAAAAAAATAAGGTTTAATAATAGAGTCAAAATTATAAATAAACTAAAAAACTCTAAAAAATGGAATGAACAATTTACTTTTATAAATCCTATAAAAAGTCTAAATCCCAGTTGGTTTGGATTGCCAATATTAATTAATAGTAAATATAAAAAGAAAAAAAATAAATTTTTAAATTTTTTAAATAAAAACGGAATTGAAACAAGACCAATTATTAGTGGAAATTTTTTAAATCAACCATCAGTAAAATTATATAAACTTAATAAAAATAAATTATCATTTAAAGGTTCTCAAGATGTCGAGGAAAGAGGTTTTTTTATTGGAATACATGTTGATCCAATATCAAATGAAAAATTAAATTTATTAGAAAATAAATTGCTAAAAATTAATGAAATTTAAATTTTTATTAAGTTATTTTAGTTTTTTTTTTATTATTGCTAATTTAATAAGTCCATAAAGTGAGGCTAATACTAGTTTTAAATTAACAGAACTAACTCCTCTTTCTCTATTAACAAATTTTGTATTGATTTCATCAATCTTCATAAGATTATTTTTTATTACAACTATAATTTCAGACAATAGTATAAAACCATCTCCAATATTTCCACAAGATAAGATAATACTATTTATAGCACGAGGTGAATATATTCTAAAACCATTAGTAAAATCTTTTAATGGGATATTTAACAAATTTCTTGCAAGAAAATTTGATAATTTAGATAAAATTCTTCGTGACAAGCTCCAATTTATAATTTGGCTTCCAGGTAAATATCTACTTGCAATTAATAAATCTAACTTTTTTTCCTCAAAAAAATTAATATTTCTTAAAAGTTCATTTGGATCATGAGAAAAATCTGCATCCATTTCAATAAAAATTTCATATTTTTTTTCATCTTTTATAGCTTTGTTAAAACCGTAAATCACAGCAGAGCCTCGTCCTGATGCATCGCTTCTATGAAAATAGTGTACTTTAAGATTTTTATTTTTTATTAATTCACCAATTTCTTTTGTTTTTGAGTCATCAATAATAAAGATTTTTGCATCTGGTAATTTTATTTTTATTTCATGAATTAATTTTTCTATATTTTCAAGTTCATTAAAAGTAGGAATTACTATAGCTATATTTTTCACTTTTATATATTTTTACTTTATTTTAACTAATTTTTTTTTAGTTTAAATGCATAAATCTTATTTCCAGATTTTGATATATTTGGGTATGCCAATCTTAGAGAAATTGCTCCCGTTGATGGGACTAAAATATATTGTTCATTATTAAATTCAAAAATTGTTGGTGGGCTAGACCCAGAAAATGGAAGTGTATAACTCCATAATTCATCACCATTTCTTGAGTCAAAAGCTCTTAGTTTATTATCCAAAGTTCCGGTCGCAAAAACTATATTTCCGGCTGTAGCTGTGGCGCCTCCATAATTAAATGTTCCCGTAACTGGTATGCCTTTTTTAGATAACTCTTTATATTCACCAAAGGGAACTTGCCAAATTTTTTTTCCTGTATTTAAATTGATTGCAGTTAATTTACCCCATGGTGGTTTAGATCCTGGATATCCTAAATGATCTTCAAGCAACTTTGTTTTAATGCCATATTCATAATAAGTGTATTTTTCTTTAGATTTTTCTAACCAAATTAAATTTGGTATATCATTAGATGGTACATACATAATGCCATTTTTATTATCAATACTAGCTCCCATCCACTGTGCTCCACTCTTATACACAATATTTTTGTTATCTATTGAGTGTGGTTTAAAAAATCCATATGTAGCATCTTGAATCTCTTTTTTTACATGTTCACGACTTTCTTTAGATAAATTTGTTATATCGTTTTTTTTAAAATATTGATTTGAAAATGTTTCTGGCAAACTAATTACTTTTTGATAAAAAGAAACCTTTTCACCTGGAATACTAGAAAGTGGCACTTTTTTATTTACATATCCATAGATACTTTCTCCAGTTAATCTATCTAAAACTAAAGTGTTACCAAATTTTGTAGGTGCAACAACCACATCTATTAGTTTATTTTTTCTTCTAATTGAAGTTAAGATAGGTGGTGATGCAATATCTAGATTCCAAATATCATGTTCAATTTCTTGAAATTCCCACAATAACTTTTTATTTTTAATATCTATTGCAACTATAGAATTTGCATATTTGTTGTTTCCAGGTCTAGTAGTTCCTTCGTAGAATCTGCCAGCATTGCCAGTGGAAACATAAACAATTTCTCTTTCAAGGTCTGCTGAAATTCCTCCCCAAGGATTACCCCCTGAGTAATCATGCCTTTTTCCACCATATCTAAAATATTCTTTATTTTTATTCTTTAAAAGAAATTTCCATAGAAGTTTTCCTTTTTCAATATCATAAACTTCTATTGCCGGTTCAAAAGTTCCAATAATAATTTTATCTTTGATTATGACTGGAGTTATTTGACATTTTTTTTTGAGCTTTATTTTACCTTGTCTTCCAAATTTTTTAATTTCTTTTCCATTTGAAGCATTTAATGCTATTAAATTACCTTGATCACAAAAATAGATTTTTGAATTTTTTTCTTCATTTAAAATTAAACCACGAATAGCAGCCCTACCCTCAGTTTTATATTCCCATTTTTTTTTCCCATTTTTTGCTTGAAGAGCAACTAATGACTCACCAGCTGTTGAAGCCATATATATAGTTTTGTCAAAATAAATTGGATTACCAGGGATATCACCGTTTTTTTTAAACTCATAAATCCATGCAACTTCTAAATCTTTAACATTTTCTGTATTTATCTGATCCAAATCTGAGAATTTATTTGATGAATGGTTTCCATGGCTCCTTTTCCAATCAACAGTGTTATTGAAATTTTTGTTATTTGATGTGGTTAAATTCTCATATGGTGGTGAAATGACTATTTCATTGGGTAAACTATTGTATTCTTCAATATCTTGATTGAAAAATTCTTTCTGTTTTTTTTTACTTAAATTAAAATAAAAAGAACCAATATACAGATCTAATTTTCTAGCAATTCTTTTTAATGGAGGATTTTTAACATTATTTATATCTATATCTATAGTTGATCTATTAATATATCTATTGTCGATAGAGGTAAATTCGTAGATTGAAAAAAAAATTATAAAAACTAATAAATATTTAAGAGCTTTAAAAATTTTTTTCATAAGTTGTTAGATTTTATAGAATATTAAAAATTTTAAGAATTTAAAGAAGGTTGCTTCTTCATATCTTCTTTCTTAATACCTGCTACTCTAACTGGCTTTTTCATTGCATCTCTTCTGAATGGTTCACCAAGCTCTTGGTTTAATATTACTTCAATAAATGTTGTAATTCCTTTTTTTTGGTCTTCACAAGATTTTTTAATTGCGTTAGTAGTTTCTTCCATTGTGTTCACTGTAACACCTTTTAATCCACAAGCTGTTGCAACCTTAGCATAACTTAATTCTGGATCTAGTTCTGTACCTACAAAATTATCATCAAACCAAAGAATAGAATTTCTTTTTTCCGCTCCCCATTGGTAATTTCTAAAGATAACCATTGTAATTGCTGGCCACTCTTTTCTTGCACATGAACTCATTTCATTCATGCTAATTCCAAAAGCACCATCACCTGCAAACCCAATCACTGGGGTGTTAGGACAGCCTATCTTAGCTCCTAAAATTGAGGGAAACCCATAACCGCATGGACCAAATAAACCAGGTGCTAAATATTTTCTACCTTTTTCGAAAGTTGGGTAAGCATTTCCTATTGCACAATTATTTCCAATATCGCT
>CEUZ01279381.1_pt1 | contig 12702 bp, 11 predicted proteins | sample 361511 | NCBI WGS metagenome assembly CEUZ01 (sample SAMEA2622822, study PRJEB7988) | marine metagenome | biome: marine biome (ENVO:00000447); feature: surface water layer (ENVO:00002042); material: "saline water (ENVO:00002010), including plankton (ENVO:xxxxxxxx)" | depth 5 m
CCTGAGTGGAATGAGCTTCAAGCTAAATTTAATTACTGTAGTGATATATTTCTTTTAGGGCATGGAGGTAATTTGGCTGTAGCTGATCACGCATCAGCAGACATTTCAAGACTTTCTAATGGTACTAAAAATGCACAAGCTCCTGGAAGTGCTATTGTTGCTACTTCGTTAATCAATGATACAACCTTCGATGATTGGATGGTTCAATGGCTTCAGCAGAGAACAGTTTCCTATACAGAAGAACAAATAGATAAATCACTTGTTTTGGGCATTTCATCCTCTGGGACATCTGGAGATATAATTAAAGCTCTTGAATATGCTAATTTAAAAGGTATGCAAATAGGGGTAATTACCTCATACCCATTTCAAGTAAAAATTCCAAATTTAAGTGAGGTAATACAAGGTGTTGAATTTTATCATACAGCAGAAGTTTTGTCTTTGCTGTTAACATATCAACTTACTCATGGTTCTGGAAAAGCTACACCACCTATATTTAAAAATAAACCAAAAGACCTCGAGCAACTTAATCGTCAGTCCGGAGCCTCAAAAGAGAGAAAGTATTCTTATCCCGATGAACGAGTAAACATCTCGATTGACTTCGATGGCGTAATTCACAAAAATACTAAAGGCTATTTTGATGGAACTATTTACGATGAACCGGTAGAAGGCACTAGAGAAGCACTAGAAAAAATTTCAAGTAAATATACGATAATTATTCATACTGCAAAAGCAAGACATGATAGAGGTTTTGTAGATGGAAAATCTGGTAAACAACTAATTTGGGAGTGGTTAGAAAATAATGAATTAGATCAATTTATATCTAAAGTAACTTCTGAGAAACCAAGAGCAGTTGCTTATATAGACGACAAATCCATACAGTTCTCTTCTTGGAGTGATGTTTTAGAGCAGATTGATAATCTTGACTAAATGCTAATTTCATAATCTGAAGTTATAATACAACATACAATGAAAATTAAAGAAATTTCTTTTGAAAATAATTTATATGCTTTTGTTTGTTCTTTAAATGAAGTAAAAGATGGTTTGGAATTTTTATCTGATGATTCAGATTTTATTCAGCTTGGAACATGGAAGTACAAAAAAAATTTTTCAACAGTACCACATTATCATTTAGAACATGAAAAACCTTCAAACTTAACTCAAGAAATTGTATTGGTACATAAAGGTAGTGTTAAATGTCGACTATATACTACAGAAGGTCATATTGTAGAAGAAGTTGATTTAAATGAAGGTGAGTTAATTGTTCAACTTTACGGAGTTCATGAATATATCATGAACGAAGATTCTATTGTCTTAGAAATCAAAAATGGTCCTTATTTTGGTCCAGAAGTTGACAGAAAAAGGATATCTACAATTGATACATCAAGTTGAACCAAATTTTGATGATTTAGAATCAAAATATATAGTAGATTATTTAAATTCCGGGGGTTGGGCAACCGAAAATAAGGTAACTAAGGAATTTGAGGAAAAGATAGCCAATTATGTTGGTATGGAGTATGCTGTTGCAGTTACAAGCGGCACAGTAGCTCTTTACTTGGCAGTTCTCTCATTAAATTTAAAAAAAGGCTCTATGATTGCAGTGCCTAACCTAACTATGGTAGCAACTATTAATTCTATTTTATGGGCTGGGCATGTTCCTGTAATTGTGGATACAGATGATGATCTGTGCTTAAGTTTAGAAAGCTTAAAGAAGGTCGACAAAATCAGTGCTTTAATGTACGTACCTTTGAATGGTAAATCAGGGAATTCTGTTGAAATAAAAAATTATTGTAAAGAAAAAGAAATTTACTTGATAGAAGACTCAGCCCACGCCTTAGGATCTAAATATGAAAACCTTAAGTACTGCGGATCCATGGGGGATCTAAGTGTTATTTCATTCACTCCCCACAAGATTATAACCACTGGCCAGGGAGGAATGGTTCTTACGAACAATGTTGACTATTACAATTTTCTCATTCAAATGAAATCTTTTAATAGAACAAAAGATAAGTCTGATTTTCATGAGGGATTTGGATTGAACTTTAAATTCACAGATTTGCAAGCTACGATTGGAATTTCACAATTTTCTAAATTAGAAAATTTTATTGATCAAAAAAAAAGAATACAGCAATACTATAACGAAACATTAAGCTCAAATAAATTTGATTTAGTACAATTTTTGGAACATGAGATACCATGGTTCAATACAATTAAATTAAAAGATAAAAATATAGATGAATTAATTAACTTTCTTTTATCAAAAAATATTGAAACTAGAATGCTTTATCCGCCATTACACACACAAAAATATTTATCAGACTATGTAAATGTAGATGTAACTTCTTCTCTAGAGACCTTTGAAAAATATTTATGGCTTCCATCCTCTACTAAGTTAACTAATGAGGAAATTGATTATATTTCTTCCACGCTTAACAGTTTTTAAGTATATTTTATGAAAAAAAACATAAGTATTGTTTCTGGGACTTTAAATAGAAAAGAAAATGTAGAACGTTTGATTAAAAATACTATAGATAAGTACGATTTTTTAGAATTGGTTTTAGTTGATGGAGGAAGTACCGATGGAACAATAGACTATGTAAAGTCTTTAAATTATGAAAATTTAGTTTTTTTAAATTATGGAAAACGTTCATCTTACTCTCATTTTATGAATTTAGGAATTCGCAATACATCTAATGAGTTTATTTGTATTTGGGATGACGATGCACTTTTAATAAACAGTTGGACAGAAGTACTAAATTTTATAAATTCAAATAAATATGATTTTTATATATTTAATTGGAAGCTTGGTAATGATATACATTTAATGCAAGACGAACAGTGGCTAGAAGGAAATGATCATAGCAATGATTGGAATCTAGTTGATGAAACTAATAATACACCTCCTGGTCTAGTAACAATGAATTATGGTATTTTTGAGAAACAGATATTTAGAGAGATTGGCATGAACAATACGAGGTTTGATTTTTGGTATGCTGATAATGATTTATCTAACAGAGCCCATTTATTTGGATATAAGCATAAAAGCTTAAGAGATATTAAAGTTTTTGTGAAAAATTCACAAAAAAATAGAAAGTATAGAAAAAAAGATTTAAAAATTTTTCAATCTAATTTAAAAAAATATCATAAGAAAAAGCTGCCAAGAGGGATAGAGTATTTAAAAGATTCAAATTAAAATATATTGCTTGGGGTAAGGCTTATTATTTTTTTCTTATTGTTCTTTGATAAATCGATCCATTTATTGACAGTTTCAATATGATTTTCGTAATACTGATCATAGAAAAAGTTATTTTTTTTAAAATAACCTGAATGAATAAATTTGATTTCTTCTAATAAATCATCGTATTGATTTTTATTACTATGTTTCCAGTAGTAAGAATTTTCTTCTTTTTTTCTCCCATCAAATCCTGCAAGCATTATTTCATCATACAAACTAAATGCAATCGGGAACATAAGTAAAGTTAAAATATTACCAGTTCCTTTAATGTAAAAATCTTTTAATAAATCACTGTTATAATTATTAATTTTTTTCATAGGTACAAAAGAGAAATTGTTTAAGTATTTTTTTTCAAATACATTTTTGTAAATTGCGTAGTCTCTTGATAGTGTGAAAATTTGAGTATCGTACTTTTCAATTAAAAACCTAACATCCTCTCTAAATTTTTCGGCATACTTAGATGGACCAGGATGAAAGATAGGATCCCCAAACATTAAGTATTTAGGTCTAGCTTGATCTAGAAAATTTTTATTTTTAACAATGCTATTGCAAATCATTACATCATAATTTTGATAATCTATATCAAAATTATCTATTGAAGGTCCTGAACCACACAGAAGTACCTTGTTTTTCGTTATTCCATTATTTATATTTTTTAATTTAACTTCACTTTTTTCTAATACTTTTTCCATTTCTTTTTTATCAGTAAAGTCTCTCGAAATGTTTATTAATGTTTCAGATGCTTCTTTATTTTGTTTAAAATCAATCATGTATTTTTTATCAAATTTGTAAGGTTTTGAATTTTTTTCCATATGGTCATTTATAAGAATTACATTATATGATTTAGTATTTATTGATTTTTTATTAATAGTATGAAACTTCCCTTTTAATTCAGTGAAATTTTTTATTTCATTTGATAAATTTTTATTAAAATTTAAGCTATCTAACTTTAATTCAGTATGTATATAGATATTGTTTATCTTATCTCTTATCGGATAAAGATAATAAGTTAACATCCAATAGTACTCATTTAGTTTTTCGTAGGAGGAGGTATTGGGATAAACTAACAATTCAAGTGAGTTACTTTTTAAGATAAGTTTTAAATTTTTATAAATTTTTATTGGATGGATTCTATTATTAAAAAACTTAATACCACGCTTTAATAAATCTTTAAAATTATCAGAAAGGATAGATTTTAGAAAATTAACCATACATTTTAAGTTTAATTAAAAAAACTTTTTATTAACTATCTTCTTATTTCATTATCTAATATATTTTTATATGCTTATTAATTCTGAATGTTATCTAATTGAATAGTTAAATATATCTAAATACAAGAAAAAACTTTGTATAAACTTCTATTGAGAGTGAAAGTACAAAAAGACGGTCAAAAAGTTCTTATTCTAGTTGTATGTTCTAGAAATTATTTGTCGTATATTTCATCAAAAACGCAAAAAAAAATTTGGCAAAATAATAGAAATTTTAAAATTATACATTATACGGGAGACGAAAACCTCGAGCATAAAGAACTTGACTACATAGGTAGCAACTCTGAAGATTATTTGTATGTTAATGCAAGTAATGATTATAAAAACATTGCTTTTAAAACACTCCTTGCTTTTGAAGAAATATTTAAACAATTTGAATTTGATTATATATTTAGAACAAACACTAGCTCATTTATTAATTTAAAAAAATTAGAAGCATATATAGATGAGAACAAAAATAACCTGGATTATTCAGGGGTTGTCTTAGATACAAAACAACAAATTAAAATTGCATCAGGGGCTGGTTTTTTTATAAGTCGTAAAAATATTGAATTAATAATAAATAATAAAGATAAATTTGATATTAATTTTCCAGATGATGTAGCAGTTGCTAAATTAATGAAAGAAAATAATATTTTTCCAAAAAATACAACAAGGGAAGACTTAAATGAAGCAACTACTCCAAAAGACTTGATAAAAATATTAAAACCAAAAGATTTAGTAAACAGCAACCATTTCCACTATAGATGTCGGCTAGATCCTCATTTTCATAGAATACTGGAGCCTATATTATTCAAATATATGAATTTAGTTTTTAATTTAAATAGTAAAATTTTGAAAAATATTTTATACAGTGGTATATTAATTATTTTCAATTTGAGCAATTTAAAATATATAAAAAAAATTATTCAAAAATATTATTCATTTAAGTTTTATGGTGATATACAACTTAAAAATTTTATGATTTATTCAAAAAATAAATAATGTTAATTAATTATATGTTTTTTGTGATACTCAAATACCTTATTTATTAATTCTTCGTATTCATTAAAAGGTCTAGGCATATGAAAATCTGTAAATTCAAGATTAGGATTTTCTTTTATCATATTAAAATGTTTTTCAAGCCTGTTTCTATTAAATCTAAAAAATCTCATTTCGGCATCATCAAGTTCTACGATTCTCGATTTATTTTTTTTAGAGAATTTATTAACATATTTTCTTAATTTAATTTGATCTGTATACCAAGCAGTTCCTTCAACAGTATATTTTTTTGTGTACCATTTTTTTAAATTTTTTTCTATATTTTTTTCAGAATCAATATTAAATATTTCCTTCCATGTGCTGCTACTTGCAGCATTCCACATCATTGAAATCATATTTGGTGGACATGCATCTGGTCTGTAAATGATAAAAGAATCATCATTGAAACTTAAAACGGAATCGACAAAATATTTTTTAGATAATGGCAAATTGTCTATATCGGAAACTAAACAAGTGTTACCATCTAGTAAGCTTGGATATAAAATTCTTATATTTTGAGCAACAAAAGAAGAGTCTATATTTTTACTAAAAAAATTAATTACATTTCCTTTTAGGTTTAATTTTTGTTCACCGGTGTAAATCAATATAGGCTCAACACCCATTAAATTCCACGCTTCAGACACGATCGGCCAGAATTGAATATAATTCGGGTTATCATTGCTAGATAATATGACAGTATCTATTTTCATTTCTTTATTTACCTCAATAATGTCTTATAATTTCAACTTATCAACTTATTTATAATATTATTTATAACTTAAAATCTTACAAAAAACCAAGTTTGCAGAATTTAAATTCTATTATATAAATTATTGATGAAAGCTGTAGTAGAAATTAAAGGTGGTTTTGGGAATCAATTATTTCAGTATTCTTTTGCAAATTATTTAAAAAACAAAGGTTATGAAGTTACTGTAAATATAAATAAAATAATATACAAACCAGGCAACCAAAGATTTCCTTTAAACAACAATAATTTTGGATTTAAACAAGCCAATCAATTTACAGTGATTCTTTTTAAGTTTTTATATTCAATTTCACAAAAAAATATTTTTAACAATTCTCTTAATAAACTAATAAACAAGATATTTAGAAAAGAATATAATTTCAAAATTTTTTTAAACAACGAAAAACGATACCTTAATCATTTCGATGGTTATTGGCAAAATATAGAACTTCTTACAAATCAAAAAGACTATCTAATTGAAAGTTTAAAAAAAGAAGACGTATTTAAAAATAATTTATCATCTGATATTCAGGAGGGGACGACACTGGTCCATGTTAGAAGAGGTGATTATGTTGGTATTGGTGAAAACTTAAATGTAAGATTTTACGAAGAAGCTATAAATTTATGTAAAAGCAAAATAGATAAATTTTCATTCGAAGTTTTTACCGATGATCTTAAATGGGTTAGTGAGCAAAATATTTTTAAAGAAGCAAAAGCCATACATGGCCCTAAAGATAATATTGAAGAATTGCTTTCTGATATTACTAAAATGATTAATTTTCAAAATTTTATAATAGGAAATAGCACCTTCCCACTTATCCCCGCAATATTTTCAAATTCAAAAAAGCCGTTAATTATAATTGCAGACCCTTGGATGAAAAATCAAAATATTGAACTAAATTTTGACAACACTTGGATAAAAATTAAAAACTATTAACTGTAAGTGTTTATGGATAAATTTGTATTTCGAATTTTAATTAAATTCTAAATATTAAACTTTTAAATATGTTGTTATTAATAGTTAGAATTATATAAATGATTGATGTAAAAATTTCAATGGCTAGTAATGGCAAAAATCTAACTTTAAAAAACTTTTATAGCAAAAATGAGAATTCCAATATTAACTATCATATAAATTCTCAAATATCTAAAGCAGATATGTGGCTAATATTTGAAGATTTAAAAAATGAAACAGAAACATGTGATGTTCCAAAAAATAAAATATTTTATTTAAATAATGAAACATCATTCAGGAAAGATTATTTTTTTGAAAGTCATATGGTAAAGTTTTTAAGTCAATTCAGCAAAGCCTTTGGGTGCTACGCTACAAGTAACGAGAACTATGTAAGCACCCCTCTTTGGTTACCATGGATGATTCATGCAAACCATGGCGACCAAATTTTTGAAGATTCAAATTTGAATTTTGATTACTTTTCTAATTTAAACAATCTCGAAAAATCAATCGATTTAAGTGTAATTTGCTCTAATAAATCTCATACTGAAAATCATTCATTAAGATTTGAGTTTGTAAAGATTTTAAAAAATCATTTTGGAGAAAGATTACATTGGTATGGTAATGGAATAAATACAATAGAGAAAAAATCAGATATAATTTTTAAATCTAAATACCATATAGCAATTGAAAATGATTCAAGGCATAATTTAGTTAGTGAAAAGCTTTACGATTCATTCCTCGGGCTTTCATTTCCGATTTATTATGGTGCACCAAATATTAGTGAATTATTTGATAAAGATTCATTAATTTCTATAAACATAACTGATGTAAACAATTCTATTAAATTAATTGAAAGTGTGCTAAAAAGTAATTTATATCAGAAAAACTTTAATCAACTTCTTAAGTCAAAAGACCAAGTCTTAAACGATTTCAATATTTACTATAGGTTAAATAAATTAGTAGAAGAAAATATTTTAAACAAACCAACTTCATCAGAGATAATTACTATTCACAGTTCTAACTATTTCTGGAGGAAAACAGTATCTAATAAAAAAAAGATTAAAAGAATTGTAAAAAGAAAACTAAGAATTAATTAATAAATATTTTTTTAATAATTCTAATTAAAGACTTTAAATATTTTAATATATATTTAATTTCTTAAAAAATGAAATAAATGAATATTTTAAAAACACAAAAGGTCGATCAAAGTTTTTAAATTCTGAACTAAAAATTATCTTAATAAATTTTTTTATAGTTGAGATGTTTCTTGGAAATATAAGATGTGGTCTGCCAAAACCTAATTTATCAAACTCTCTTTGGTAAAATTCAGAAGTTGAAAATATAAAATTTTCTATTGACCAAGGCTTGCCTTTACCTAAATAATGAAGAAAGAAAACATTATTTTCTATATGATTAACTAGTTCATTATCTTGTCCGCCTATTGCTTGATAGTTTAAGTTGATATCTAAACCAGTAAATTTGCCATCAAAATAAATGTTTAATATTTCCTGGTCATAATCAAAGATTTCGTCAAACCTTTTGTTTAAAATATTTAACAAATCAGATTCAATATTTTGATTTATCCATTTTGAAAAATTAATTAGCAAAACACCGGCATTAAATTGTTCATCATTTTTTAGATTTAATCTTTCAAAAAAAATATTATTCTGCTCTCGTTTTGACTCTACCTTTGCTGCTATTACTGTATTCTCAGATTCAATTTGTGAAAAAGTATTAATTAATTTAGGCGTTGGATCATTTATGCATATAATATCGGCATCAAGATAAATGAGAAACCTTATGTCTTGAGGTAAGTATTTTGAGATAAATAATCTATAGTATGTAGCTTCAGAAACATGAGACTTAATCGGTGGCAAGTTTATTTTGCTGGAATCAAATTGATATGTATAAAGATTTAATAAATTATCATGTTCTTCAATATTTTTTTTCAGCTTGTTGAATGATTCAATATTTTTATGAATTATAAAAATGTTTGCTTTTTTAGTTATTTTATCTAATAAAGACTTAATTGAAGTTAAAGCTTGTAGATTGAAATTATCATCAAAGCAATAAACAAAATTTAATTCCATAACTAAATTCTACATAACTAATTAAATTGCTAGCTATAAAATTTTTCTAAATAGTTTGCAAGTCTTTTAATTCTTTTATTCAGTGCAAATAAAAATCTAGATATTTTATTTTTTCCTTCATAATGAAATTTAGGGTAAATTGAAATCTCTGTTTGTAAATTTTTAGTATCAGATTGAGCTAATCTTTCCTCGATTATATTATCTATTCTTTTTATTAAATTAAATTTTTCCAAGACAACATTTTTTGCAGTAATTAATTCGTCGTAATTTTCTTCGTAATACTTATTTGAAATACATTCTTTAATAGTATTAACAGAACCATTAAAATCATTTAAATTAATTTTTGTAAAACTATTGTTTGGAAAGTAGTCTTCAGTATTTGTAGCACCAGCATAAATTGGATATGAATTTCCTAAATAAGAATCAAAAAGCTTTTCAGTCATTGAATTGTGTCCTAATTGATTTTCAAGAACTAAATGATATTTATAACTACCGATGCCTTCAATTTTATCTTTTGTTTTAATTTCATCACCATACCAATGTAGGTCATCTCCAAATATGCTTTTTAATTTTTTAACGAAATCCAGCCTTACTTTGTGAACTTCATTAATTTGTTTTCCAGTACAATAAACACTTAATAAATTATTTTTTTCTGGTTGAAATTTTTCGTAAAATTTAATATCAGATTCTTTATAGTTTATTTCAAATGGATCACCTCTAAGTTTCCAATTCAAAAAAGCAGGTTCATTGATAGAATTTTCTAAATTTAAATAGTTTGGAGAATAAATTACATTAAATTGGCTCAGGAACTCTTTTTTAGAGTCTAATAAAAAATAACTAGGTTCATATCTAGTCTCTGAACCTAGGAAAATTATATTTTTTTTATCTATTCTTACTTTTTCTATTTGTCTTGAATCAGTGTTTTCTATTATAAACCAATAGTCTGGTTCTTCTACTTCAGCATTAAGGTAATACTTTTTATTGTTATAAATATTATCTTTTGTATTAGTGAAGTTAAAAATAGATAGTTGTTTATCCTGCCCAGAGGCTCCTTTAAAAGGCATATTCCAACCTACACTAATTTTAATTTTTAACATTTAAATGAATTCACCAATATAAACATCTTAATAACTATTTATTTGAATTAAAGTCAAGAAAAAATAGATTAAATAAAAATATTTAGATATTATTTTTAGTACATGGGTAAAAATCTAAAAGAGATTGTTTTAGATATCTTATATGTTTCAAAAATAACAAAAACTAAAAATAAAAAAATTACTATTTTGTTTTCGGTTTTTTTAACACAATTGATTGCTTTTTCTGATATTGGCATTATTTTATTTTTTACTACTATATTTTCAGACCTCAATGTACTACCAGAAGAACTCAATTATTTTAATTTTTTGTTTGAAATAAAAATATTGCTTCCAGTAAGTATTGCATTTAGATATTACATTCAATATCTACAAAGTGTTGTTTTAAAAAAACTTGAACAAGAAGTTCAGATGAATTTAAAAAATTATATATTGTCTCAAGTATTTGAAAATCGTAACTTTTCTACTGCTGACACATACTATTATGTAAATACTTTGGCACCACATATTTCTTTTTTTTATACAAGTATTGCTAACTTTCTGAATTTCTTTTTGCAGTCCATTGCATTTACAATTTATCTTTTCTTAACAGAGCCAAGAACAATAAGTGCTTTTTTTATTGGTATTATTTTTTTAATATATCCAATTTACTTTTTAATTAAAAAATCAAAAGAGTACGAACATTTAATATTCGAAGCAGGTCAAGAGGCAAGTACTGATGTACAAAGAGTTTTAGATAATGTATTTTTAATTAAATTATTAAAAAAAGAAACAGATGAAACTAATAGGTATGTAAAAATAACAAGGCGTTTGTTCGATGACCATATGACAAGACACAAGTTGACAGTTTTAAACTCATATCTCGCACCTTTTACTACTATATTTTTGATTTCAATTATCGCACTTTTTTTCAATGATATTTTTAAAATTACTTTACCATTTATGGGGGTCACTCTCAGAATGTTCCAATCTTTAGCTAATATGTCTAATGCTGCAACCCACATAGTTAATTCCCAAGTGCATCTTGCTGCATTTTATCAATTAGAAAAATACAAAGTTTCAACATTACGGGAAAATTACTTAATTACTGATGATCCATCTAATAAATTATTGTTTGAGATAAAAGATGTAGACTTCAGTTATTTGAATAGTGATATAACAATTTTTTCTGGATTAAATCTAAATATTGAAAAAGGATCTCATACAGTAATTACGGGAACTAACGGCACTGGTAAAAGTACATTATTGGGAATTTTAGCTGGTGTTTTTTACCCAAACAAAGGAAAAGTTTTGGCAAGGTCAGAAAAGCTAGGTTTTGTTGGCCCAGTTCCCTTAATTTTTTCCACATCATTAAGAGAAAATATTATGTATGGGAATAACAATTCAAAAAGTGATAAAGAAATCTTAGAAATGATTCATACATTTAAATTATTTGAAGATAAAGATCAAGTTAATCTTGATGAACAAGTAAATAATAAAAGCTTGTCTTCAGGCCAAATGCAGAAAATTGCATTTATGAGAGTACTTCTTTCAGATGCAGATGTTTTATTTTTAGATGAATCAACATCTAATTTGGATGAAGAGACAAAGGACTTGATATTTAAATTATTACTGAATAGCAATTTAACAATTATTAATTCAACACATGATATAGATAGTTTTGAAAAATACTCAAATCACTACAAAATTGAATTGTCAGAAGGAAAAAGAATTTTAAAGAAAATTGTTTAATTTTTTTATAATTTTTCTTAAATAAAATCTAATTATTTTTAATTTGCTACTTATAAATGTGAAAACTTGAATCCGTTTCCAGAATATGTATTCTATATGATTAATTTCTTTTATGTTTTCTTTGAGCTCATCATTTAAATTAATCTCTGACTTGATTAATTTATCCCAATAGTTCATATTTAAAGGTTCTAAATCATTATCTGTTTTATTAAATTCATCTATTAAATTTTCAATAGTTAGGTCATTAAAATTATCAATTGAAATAATAGGTAAGTTTCCAAATGATAAACCAGCATGAGTTTTAGTTACAGGAATTGACCCGGAATATAATGCTTCCCACATTCTATGTGTGTCAATACCATTTCCCCATGGGCAGAATATAAATCTATATTTATGCAAATCTTCCAGATATTGTTTAATTGATAAATTTGGTTCTTTTATAACTACCCAATCTTTGTTTTCAAACAAACTTTCAATGTTTTCTCTTTCTTTAAGATTTGTACTTTTTCTTAAGTTGACATATAATTTATTTTCCTTATTTTCCTTATTTTCCTTATTTTCCTTATT
>CEUZ01025767.1_pt1 | contig 12701 bp, 15 predicted proteins | sample 361511 | NCBI WGS metagenome assembly CEUZ01 (sample SAMEA2622822, study PRJEB7988) | marine metagenome | biome: marine biome (ENVO:00000447); feature: surface water layer (ENVO:00002042); material: "saline water (ENVO:00002010), including plankton (ENVO:xxxxxxxx)" | depth 5 m
TATTATTTTCCAAGACATGAAGAAAATGAAAAAGAAGAAAATATATTACAATCATTCTTAGGTCAGTATTACTCTGATAAAATTGTTACTAAACTTATTCTAATAAATAAAAAAATTCCTGAAAAAAAACTTTTAATAAATGCTTTAAATAAAAAATCAGGATATAAAATTAATATCGAAACACCCTTAAAAGGACAAAAAAAAATAGTTTTAAAAAATGCAGAAAAAAATGCAGAAAAAGAACTAGATAAAAAGTTTGATGAACAAAAAAATAATTTATCTTTTTTAAAGAAAATAAAATTTGTATTTAAATTAAAGAAAATTCCAAAAACAATTGAAATATACGATATTAGCCATATTTCAGGTGAGTTTGCTGTTGGAGCAATGGTTTCTTTTAACAAAAATGGTTTTATTAAAAATAATTACAGAAAATTTAATATAAAAGGTACCTTTAAAAGAAAAAAAATTTTATCTAAAAGTGATGATTATTCTTCTATTTATGAAGTACTTAATAGACGATTAAAAAAAGATTCAAAAACAATATTATACCCTGATTTAATGATTATTGATGGTGGTAAAGGTCATTTTAATACAGCTTTAAATATTCTAAAAAATCTTAATTTAGAAAAAAAAATAGAACTTGCCTCTATAGCAAAAGGTGAAAATAGAAATGAAGGAAATGAAAATTTTTATATAAATAATGATAACAAAATAAAGTTTAACTCTAATGATAAAACACTTTTTTTCTTACAAAGACTAAGAGATGAAGCTCATAGATTTGCGATTACATCTCATAGAACTAGAAGATCAAAAATTAACAAATCTATATTAGACGAAATTGAAGGAATAGGCCCTAATAAAAAAAGAGATCTATTAAAGTATTTTGGTTCTTCTGAACAAATTAAAATAGCAAATATAAATGAAATTCAAAAAGTTAAAGGAATTAATAAAAATGTTGCAAAAAAGATATATAATTTCTTTCATGAGAATTAAATGGTAAAAAATATTCCAAATTTACTTACTGTTTCGAGATTAATTGCATGTCCAATATTAATCTATTTTTTCTTTCTAGAAAAATATTTAATTATATTAACTGTATTTATACTAGCTTGTGTAACGGATCTTTTAGACGGATACATAGCTAGAAAAAATAACTTAAAATCAAATTTTGGAAAAATTTTAGATCCTATAGCAGATAAAGTTTTAATTATAACTATGTCTATTATGCTTATAATAAACGAAGATATTTCAGGAATTCATAAAATAGCTTTTTATATAATAATATTTAGAGAAATTTTAATTACTTGTTTAAGATTTAACTTGGATAAAGAAAATAAAAACATTGAAGTAAATAAATTATCAAAATATAAAACATTTATACAAATGATTGCTATAGGTAGCGTTATAATATTCCATAATTTTAAACTTATTAATTTTCAATTACCTATAATTATACTTATATGGTCAGCATCATATATTACTTTTATAACTGGATTTCAACATTTTAGAAAATATTTAAAACTAAAAAAATGACACAATTATCAAATGATTGCTTTAAAAATAACAAAAAAAGAATTTCTTTAGAAAAAGCAGTTTCTATTCTAAAAAAAAGAATAAAGTGTATAAAAAAAACACAAAAAATTAAATTAAATCACTGTTTGGGTAGAATTTTATCTAAAGATATTGTTTCAAAATTAAATGTCCCTCCTTTCGATAATACTGCAGTAGATGGGTATGCATTTAAATTTTCAGATTTAAATAAAAAAAAGGAAACAACTTTAAAATTAAATGGAAGAATTGCTGCTGGGCAAAATTTTAATAAAAAAATTATAAAAGAAGAAACCGCTAGAATTTTTACCGGTGCAAAGATACCAGAAGGAACAGATACTGTTATCATGCAAGAAGATTGTAATATAAATGGAAATGAAGTTATTTTAAAACCTGGTATTTTTAAAGGTGCTAATATTAGAAAAAAAGGAGAGGATATTAAATTTGGAAAAAAAATTATAACAAAAGGATCTAAACTTAAAGCACAAGATATTGCTTTAATAGCATCAATTGGAATTAAAGAAATCGAAGTTTATGAAAAGCTAAGAGTTGGAATTTTTACTACTGGGAATGAATTATTCGAACCGGGAACTAAAACATCAAAAAGTGGTATTTATGATTCAAATAGATACTGTTTAAAAAATTTATTAGAAACAATTAATTGTTCAGTAAAAGACTACGGAATAAAAAAAGATAATGAAAAGTTAATAAAAAATACTTTAAAAAGAATTTCTAATGAATGCGATTTAATAATAACTACAGGAGGTATGTCAGTCGGTGAGGAAGATTATGTTAGAAAAGTAGTAGAGAAAAATGGTTCGTTAAATTTTTGGAATATTTCAATCAAACCTGGAAGACCTGTTGCGCTTGGTAATATTTTTAAAAAACCATTTATTGGACTACCAGGAAACCCGGTTTCTGTAATGATTACTTTTTTAAAGATAGCTTTGCCTACAATAAATAAATTATCTGGCTTTCTATCACCTAAAGAAAGTAATTTTATTGTTATAACAGATTTTAATTTTAAAAAGAAAAGTGGAAGAAAAGAATTTTTGAGAGTAAAAGTGTCAAAAAATTCAAATGGAGCAATAAAAATTAAACATTACCCCAATACCGGTTCAGGAGTTTTTACATCAATGGTAGAAACAGACGGTTTAATAGAATTACCAGAAGGATTAACTTATTTAAAAAAAGGAACAAAAATTAAATTTGTTCCATATAGTGAAATACTAATATGAAAATAATTTATTTTTCTTGGTTAAAAGAAAATTTAGGAATTTCAGAAGAGAATGTAGTTCCTCCAAAAAATATAAATAATATTAATGATTTAATTAATTGGTTAAGTAAAAAAAGTACAAAACATAAAAAAATATTCTTAAAATCAAAAAATATTAAATGTGCAATAAATCAAGAAATTGTAAATAAAAATAATAAAATCAAGAAAAATGATGAAATAGCATTTTTTCCACCTTTTACAGGAGGTTAAATGATAAAAATTCAAAAACAAAAAATTAATATTTCAATTCAAAATAAAAAATTAATTACAAAGAATACAGGCGCTGCGGTTAACTTTTTAGGAGTTGCAAGACCAACCAATTCTTCTGGAAAAATTAAATATATAGAAATAGAGCATTACCCAAAAATGACAGAAAAAAGAATTAAAGAAATTGAAACTTTTGCAGTAAACAAATGGAAATTAAATAAATGTATTATAATACATAGATACGGTATTATTAAACCTGGAGAATACATTGTATACATAGGAACTTCATCTCAACATCGCAATAATGCTTTTAGAGCCTGTGAATATATAATCGATTTTTTAAAAGTAAAAGCACCATTTTGGAAAATAGAAAAAATAAATAATAAAAAAATCTTTGTTAACTCAAAAAAAAAAGATGAAAAAAAAATAAAAATAATTTATTAATTCTTCTCAACAAAATTATTAAAAAATAACATAAGCTTTTTTGTAATTTCACCAACATTAAATTTTTTACGATCTATCATTGATATCGGTGTAATTTCTACTGCTGTTCCAGTTAAAAATATTTCTTCAGCTTTAAACAACTCTTTCATAAGTACTTTTTTCTCTATAACTGTAATATTATTTTTTCGCGCTAGTTGTATAACAGTTTGTCTTGTAATGCCATTTAAAAAACAATCTGCTATAGGGGTATATAATTTTTTATTTTTTACAAAAAAAATATTTGCCCCCGTGGATTCAGCCACATAACCTCTCGAATCTAACATTAATGAATCATCAAATCCTTTTTTTTCTGCTTCATGTTTACTTAAAGTGCAAATCATATACAATCCAGCTGCTTTAGCTTGCGTTGGCGCTGTATTGGCTGGAGGCCTTCTCCATTCAGAAGTTTTTAGTTTAATACCATTTAATTTTTTCTTTTTGTCAAAATAAGTAGCCATTTCCCAAGCAGCAATAGCGACATGAATAGTTGTATTTTGTGCAGAAATTGCCATCATTTCACTTCCTCTCCAAGCAAAAGGTCTTAGATATCCATTTTTTATTTTTTGTTTCTTTATAATTTGATTACAAGCATTATTAATTTTATTTTCAGAATAAGGTAATTTGAAACCTAGTGTTTTAGAGGAAAAAAATAATCTTTTTGTATGTTCTTTAAGTTTAAAAATTTTCCCATTATAAATTCTAGCTCCTTCAAAAACACAGCTAGCATAATGTAATCCGTGGCTCAAAACGTGTATTTTAGCATTATTCCACTTTACAAGCTTTCCATCTAACCAGATGTATCCTTTTCTATTATCAAAATTCTTTACTTTTGGCATATTTTCTTAAATTAAAAGAAATAAAAAAAATTTATTTAATTAAAATAATATTTAAATATAAAACATATTTATAAATAAAAAATGGCAAACTTAAATAATATTTTCAATCCTTTGTTTTTAAAAGATAAAGAGCTTAAAATAGCCTTTGAATTATTATTCTTTACTATTAAAGATTTTGATAGAAATATTAGTTTTTTATTAAAGAAATTTGGGTATAACAAAACCCATTTTGCAGTTATATTTTTAGCTTCAAATAACTATTATTTAACTATTAAAGATTTACTTCTAATCTTAGATATTAAAAAACAAAGTTTAGCAAAAATAATTAACAAACTTAAAAAAGATGAAATAATAGAACTAAAGCAATCTAAAAAAGATAAAAGAAATAAAAACATTTATTTAACAAAAAAAGGTATAAAAATAGAAAAAAAACTTACAGAAAAACAAATAAATAATATTGCTAATGCATATAAGAACGCTGGCACAGACTCCATAAATGGTTTTAAAAAAATTCTTATTAACTTAATAAGTAAAAATTCAAGAGAAATATTTAAAAAGAAAATATGAAATTAGATTTACCACATATATTAGTAGTAGATGATGATCTGAAAATTCTAGAATTAATTAATGATTATTTAGTTAAAAATAATTTTAGAGTAAGTAAAGCTAATAACTCATTAAAAGCACGTGAAAAAATAGAAAATATTGAATTTGATCTTATTGTTCTTGACATTATGATGCCTGGAGAAAGTGGTTTAAATTTAACAAGTTCACTTAAAAAAAATAACTTTAAAACACCTATATTATTATTAAGCGCTTTAGGAAATCCTGAAGATAGAATTAAAGGACTAGAAATTGGAGCAAATGATTATTTAACAAAACCATTTGAACCAAAAGAATTACTATTAAGAATAAAAAACTTAATACAAAAAAACAAATCTCAAAACAAAATAAAACTTGTTAAATTTGGTCCTTACTCATTTAATTTAAAAAATGAAATATTAAAAAAAAATGGAAAAATATTTATTCTTACATCAAGTGAAACAAAATTATTAATGATTCTAGCAAAAAATGAAGGTAAGCCTATTTTTAGATATAATTTATCTAAAATACTTAATATACCTAATACAAGTAGAGCCTTAGATGTTCAAATTACTAGACTTAGAAATAAAATTGAAATTAATAAAAAATTCCCAACATACATACAAACTGTTAGAGGGCGCGGATATGTTCTTAAAATTGAATAAAAAAAAATTATAAAAAAAATTATGTTAAAAAAATTTTTACCACAAACTCTTTTAGGAAGATCAATATTAATTTTGTTAATTCCTTTAATAGTTCTACAAATTATTGTTACTTTAATTTTTTATAATAGACATTGGGATACTATTACAAGACACAGAACAATTGATTTTGTAAATGACATTACGTTAATTGTTGAGTCTTTTGAAAAAAATAAATCAAATGAAAATAAAGAATGGATTATAAATAATGTTTCAAAAAAATTACAACTAGAAACTAGTTACAAAGAGAAAAAAGAAATAGAAATAAATAATTATGATGAAAAAGAAAATGAGCTTAATAAATATTTATACGAAAGCTTAAATCCTCTTAATAAAAAATTTAATATTAATATAAATGATAAGAAAAAATTAATAACAGTAAATATTGAATTAGATGATGGAATTATAGAAATAAATGCAAACAAAAAAAGGATTTATAGTTCTACTACATATATTTTTATATTGTGGATGATTAGCGCATCAATAATATTATTTATTGTTGCATTATTATTCTTAAAAAATCAAATAAAACCTATTAGAAAGTTAGCTATAGCAGTTGATCGTTTTGGAAAAGGTAAAAAAGTTGAAAATTTTAAACCTTCTGGAGCAAAAGAAGTCAGAAGAGTTTCAAATGCTTTTAAGAACATGAAAGAAAGAATAGAAAACTCAATAACTCAAAGAAATAAAATGTTCTCATCAATATCTCATGATATTAGAACTATTTTAACAAGAATGAAATTAAATCTAGAACTACATAAATTGGATAAAGGAGGTTTAAAAAAAGATTTAATAGAAATGGAAGAAATGGTAGAAGAATATTTAAAATATGCTAGAGGAGAAGAAAAAGAAAAAATTAAAAAAGTAAATATTGTTAATTTAATTAATTTAATAAAAAAACGTTACTCAAAAAAAAATATCTATTTCGAAAATAATAAAAAAATCAATATTTCAATCAGACTTAACTCAATTAAAAGATGTATAAATAATTTACTTTCTAATAGTTTAAAATTTAGTAAAAAAGTTGATATCTCTTGTAAAAAAAAAGGCAAAAGTGTTGAAATAATAATAGATGATGATGGTCCAGGTATACCAATCAAAGAAAGAGAGAAAGTTTTACATCCTTTTTATAGAATAGAAACTTCAAGAAACAGAAGTACTGGTGGAATAGGTTTAGGTATAACAATAGCTAAAGATATAGTTAATAACCATGGTGGGAATTTTTTCTTAGAAAAATCACCCCTAGGTGGGTTAAGAGTAAAAATGCTACTTCCTATATAAGGATATTTTCTATTAAAGAAAGCCTTTGGTCTAAAATAGCCATAATTTTTTCATTATTCTTTGAACTTTCTTTTAACCATTCATAAATTATTGATAAATATAAAAAAGAAAATAAAAAAATTTTTAGATCTTTTTTTATTGGTTCTAAATTAATTCGACCTAAAACTAAATTAGTTTCCATACTTTTAAAAAAACTTTTATAAAGCTTAATAAATAAATTTGGTTTTTTTTGAAAAGAAGAATAAAAATTAACTAAATTTTTTTTATGAGGACTTAATAAATCTAATCTAGTCATACAAATTTCAAACAAATTGTCTTTAGCATTATCTCCAAAATCATTTTTTTTGATTTTTTTTTCTAGTATACAATCAATTCTTTTAAAATATGAAATCATAATCTCTTCTTTTGTTTTAAATAATTGAGAAAATCTTTTTGATGAAATTCTTGTTTTCTTTTGTATTTCTATAATCTCAATCTCATGAAACTTTTTTTTTAACAAAAGCGATAACAAATTATTTTCAATTTTCTTTTTTAACTTTTGCATATAAAAAAATTAATTAATTAAGATAAGTTTACTTCTTTAAACCTAAAAACTTAGCTTTTTTTATTGAGTTATTTATAGAATTATTAATTATTTTCTTAAAAAAACTTTTTTTTAAAGAATTAATGGCAGCCTCAGTAGTACCACCCTTGCTTGTTACCTTGTTTCTTAACATCTTAAAATCATATTCTGAATTATTAATAAGTTTTGCAACTCCTAAAAATAGATTATTCATAATTTTTTTTGAGAAAGATTTATTTAATCCATGTGCCATTGCTTTATTTTGAAAACACTCAAGTAAATAATAAAAAAAAGCTGGCCCACTTCCTATTAAAACTGTTATTAAATCAAAAAACTTTTCATCTTTAAGTTTGTGAACGTCTCCAAGTAAGTTTAAAAAAAATAATTCACTTTTATTTAGATTACTTTTTAACGTACAAAATATTATTGTTCCCATATTAACTGATATTGGTGTATTCAACATTACTCTAACTATATTTTTATTTTGAATAAAATATTTTTTCAAATCAGATATCTTTTTTCCTGCAAGTAGAGAATAAAATATTGTGTTGTTACTAAATAAATCTTTATAAAGTAATAAATTAGAATTTAAATCTTTAGGTTTAAATGATAAAAAAACATATTTAAATATTTTTTTATTTTTTTTTAAATCTATAAAAGAAATATTTTTTTTATATTTATTTTTTAAAACTTTTTTTCTCTTTAGATCAGTTTCTAATATATTTATATGATTTATCTTCTTGAAAAATTCTTTTTCTTTATTTAACCAACCATCAATTAACGCAGTCCCTATTTCTCCACAACCAATAATAAGTAATTCATTTTTCAACTATGCTTTACCTTCTGTTTTAAAATCAAAGAATAAGATTGCTTCTTCTGCTTTTTTTCCTCCCCAAAGAACTAATTGAAATACAGGGAAGAATCTTTCACTTTCTAAAATAGCATAATTTAAGATTTCTTTAAGTAAATCAAAATTAACATTTTTATAATCTTTAACTATTATTGAATTTTTAAAAGTAGGATATTTATTATCACAGATAATAAAATGACCGTAATCAACTTTATTATTTATTAAATTTAATAGTTTATAAATCTCTAAATTATTAGAAAAATCCATTTTATTATAAAAAAAAGATTTAATTTCAATTCTGCCTTCCGTTTTTAACCATGACACTTGAACTATTAAATTTGAATATTTTGTAGGCACTTCAATATAAATCTCATCATCAATAGGTCTTTCAAAAACCCAATTTTTGGAAATAATTATTTTTTCTAATAAGTTTATTGGATGAAACTTAGAATCAATTAAATCAGTGAATGATGATGTCATTTTATGTATATATATTGTATATAATACATATGATTATACTATATATTGTATAATTTAAACACTTTTTTTTGATATATTCTTTTTTTTCTTATATTTAATAAAAAATTAATTAATTATTAATAACTAAAGTTTTTTTGTATATTCTTAAATATGTTAATAATTACTGGTGGCGCAGGTTTCATAGGATCCAATTTAATTTATGAACTTAATAGAATTAAAGAAAAAAATATAATCATTTGTGACGTATTAAATTCTAAATTAAAAAAAAATTATTTAAAAAAACTTAGTTATAAAAAAATAGTTCCACCAATAAAAATTTTTAATTTTTTAGAAAAAAATAAAGAAAAAATAAGATATATTTTTCATTTAGGAGCAATTTCTGCAACAACATCATCTAATTTTTCTAAATTAATTAAAAATAATTTAGAATTCCCTATAAAAATTCTCAAATTTTGTAATTTAAACAAAATTGATTTAATTTATGCTTCAAGCGCATCTACTTATGGAAATGGTAAAAACGGTTTTAATGATAACGACAACTTACATTATTTAAATAAACTAAAGCCTCTTAATTTGTATGGAAAAAGCAAAAATTTATTTGATTTACATGTTTCAAAAAAAATAAAAAAAAAAAGCGAATTATCAATTCAATGTGTTGGTTTAAAATTCTTTAATGTTTATGGTAAAAATGAAAAACATAAAAAAAAACAAATGAGTATTATTTCAAGTTTAAGTTCCATAATAAAAAAAAAAGGAAAAGTTAAACTTTTTAAATCACATAATAAAAATTTCAAAGATGGGGAACAAAAAAGAGATTTCATACATGTTAGTGACTGTATTAATGTAATTCTATGGTTTTACAAAAAAAATAGGATATCTGGATTGTTTAATGTCGGAACTGGCGATGCAAGAACTTTTATTGATGTTACTAAAATTTTGTATAAAGAATTAAAAATAAAAGAAAATATTTCTTTTATAGATACTCCAAAGAATATAAGAAAACATTATCAGTATTATACTAAAGCAAATATCGCTAAACTAAGGAAATACGGATATAAAAAAAAATTCCAAAATATTGAAGATGGAATAAAATTATTTATAAAAGAAAATAAAGAATTTTAAAATAATGGAGAATTAAAATTATATTTCCGAATTTAGATCCAATTATTTTTTCAATAGGTCCTTTAGACATAAGATGGTATTCAATAGCATATATACTTGGATTTATTTTAGGTATTCAATATATAAAATATATAAATTTAAAACACGATTTAAAATTAGAAAATGATTTAATAAATGATTTCTTATTTTTTACTATTATTGGTGTGATCATAGGTGGAAGAATTGGTTATGTTTTACTTTATAATCCACTCTACTTTTTTAATAACCCTATAGAAATTATTAAAGTATGGAATGGGGGAATGGCATTTCATGGAGGGTTAATAGGAGTGATAATAAGCACTGCTTTTTTTAGTATAAAGAGAAAAATAAATTTTTACCTTTTTACTGATTTATTAGCTTGTGCAGCGCCAATAGGAATATTTTTAGGAAGAATAGCTAATTTTATCAATGGCGAGCTAGTTGGTAGAATAACTAATGAAAAAATAGGAATTATATTCAGACATATTGACGATTTTCCAAGGCACGCAAGCCAGATCTACGAAGCATTTTTTGAAGGTATAGTTTTATTTTTTATATTATTTTTTATTCAAAAAAAACAAAGTGTTATAAATAAAAAAGGATATTTATCTTCTTTATTTCTAATATTTTATAGTTTTTTTAGATTTATCTGTGAGTTTTTTCGTGAGCCTGATTCACATATAGGATTACAATATTTAAACTTAACCATAGGTCAAATATACTCCATTATTTTCTTCATAATTGGAATTTTTATTCTATTTAAAAAAAAGTAAATGCAAACTTTAGAAGAAATATTAAAAAAAAGAATTCTAAATTTTGGCCCTATTAGTATTTCAGATTTTATTTTAGAAAGTAACTTAAATTATAATTATGGATATTTTAATAATAACCTGCCGTTTGGAGAAAAAAAAGATTACCTTACAGCTCCTGAAATAAGTCAAATGTTTGGAGAGTTAATTGCTATATGGAGTATAGACTGCTGGAAAAAAATGGGTAAACCAAATCAATTTAATTTAATTGAATTAGGTCCAGGCAGCGGATACTTAATGAAAGATTTTTTTAGAGTAATTAAAATAAATAAAGAATTTTTAAATAAATGTAAAAATATTTATTTATTTGAAATAAGTCCTTTATTAAAAAAAATTCAAAAAAAAAATTTGTCTAAAATTGATCAAAAAATTTTAAAAAAAATAAAGTGGATAAATAATTTTAATAAAATTCCAGAAATTCCTTTTATTTTAATTGCAAATGAGTTTTTTGATGCATTACCAATAAAACAAATAGAATTAACAAATATAGGATGGAGAGAAAGAATGATAAATTATGATAAAAATAAAAAAAAATTTTTTATTTCATACTCAAAAAATCCCACAGTTCTAGAAAATTTTTTACCAAAAGATGATGAATGTAATAGAATTGGTTCAATATATGAAATACCATACAATATGATAAGTTTTTTAAATGATTTGTTTTACAAAATTAAAAAGATAAAAAGTGCATGTTTAATTATTGACTACGCAAAATTTAAAATTTTCGGAAATTCTTTAAAAAGTATCAAAAAACATAAAATAATAAGCCCTTTTAAAAAAATAGGATCTTCTGATTTAAGCACACATGTTAATTTTAATTTAATAAAAAAAATATCAAATCAATTTAATTTGGTAACTCACGGACCAATAAATCAAAAAAATTTTCTTATAAATCTTGGAATTATGTATAGAGCAAAAACGCTTTTTAAAAATGCAAATAATAATCAAAAAAAAAATTTAGAAAAAGGCCTAGATTTTTTAATAAATGAAAAAAAAATGGGTAAAATTTTTAATGTTATTTCAATAAGTAATAAAAATATAAATAAATTAACTGGTTTCTAAAAATGTTTGTATTTAAAGAAATTAAAAAGTTTTCTAATATAAAATGTGTTTTTTTTACAAGAAATACTGGGGTTAGCAAAGGAATTTATAAATCTTTAAATTGTGGTCTAAATTCAAAAGATAAAAAAAGCAACATATTAAAAAATAGATATATTGCTCTAAAAAAAATCAATTTAAATAATAAAAAACTTATAATCCCTAATCAAATTCACAGTAATAAAGTTAAAATTGTTAATGAAAAATCAATAAATAAAAATATAAATGCTGATGGTTTAATAACTATATCAAATAAAATAGTTCTTGGTATTTTAACTGCTGATTGTGCGCCAGTACTTCTTTTTGATCCGAAACAAAAAATAATTTCAGCTATACATGCCGGATGGAAAGGTGCAAAAAATGGAATAATTGATAATTCTATAAAATTAATGCTTGAATGTGGGTCAAAATTAAACAACATAATATCATGTATAGGCCCTTGTATTGGAAAAGAGTCGTACAAAGTTAAAAATGATTTTTTTAGGAAATTTGTTACTGAAGATTCGCTAAATAAGGAATTTTTTGTAATAAATAAAAATGAAATGAATTTTGATTTAAAATCTTACATAATTAAAAAAATAAGAAATTTAGGTATAAAAAAAATTATATTTAGATCATACGATACTTTTAGAGATGAAAAAAATTTTTTTAGTTATAGAAGATCTTTATTATTTAAAGAGAAAGATTATGGAAGATGTATTTCAGTAATATCGATAAATAATAAGTAAAGGAAATTTATGAAAATAGTATCATGTAATAGCAATTGCCTTTTATCAGAATCTATAGCAAAAAAATTAAAAAAATCATTATGTAAATGTATTATAAAAAGATTTTCTGATATGGAAATATTT
>CEUZ01131848.1_pt1 | contig 12697 bp, 7 predicted proteins | sample 361511 | NCBI WGS metagenome assembly CEUZ01 (sample SAMEA2622822, study PRJEB7988) | marine metagenome | biome: marine biome (ENVO:00000447); feature: surface water layer (ENVO:00002042); material: "saline water (ENVO:00002010), including plankton (ENVO:xxxxxxxx)" | depth 5 m
GGATCAAAAACAGATATTTCTTTATACATTCTTGGTTTAGAGATGGTTTCAATACATTTTTGCAAGGATCTCAGATTATGATTCCTTCTTTTTATCCATTAAAAAACGGATTGCATTCTATAGGTAATATGGTTGTGAAAAATTTTGAATTGTATAAATCTATCAATACAAATGAGGCCGGAGCGATGACCGGTATGGCTTATATAGATCCTCTAAATCCAATGGATTCTGCTTATGTAGATGAAAATGAAGAAGGCAGTTTTATTCGTTTAGAACAAGGGACCAATTATTATATCAGTCAGGACCTAGGATTTATCCGTGTTAGGGATCAGGTCTCCCAGGATATACTTGGATGTACATTTGTACTGGCAGACCGGGCTACCGGAGATACTGTCATGGTTGTAGGTCAGGGCCCCGATTCAGCAGGAACAAATTTATCCATGATGATGATAAAACCTCGCAATAGTCACCCCAATCATTCTACATGGAAACTCATGTTCAAAAATGTGTACAGTTTGGGGACCACCAAAATCAATCCAGAGGGGTTTGATGTACAGATATATAATAAAAATGCTACGCCGGTAACGGAGCGAGATAGGGCTACCAGTCTACCCTATATTACCCTGTTTGGCCTAGATAGTCTGGATGAGAACGGTAACCGAAACTATGATGAACTCATTGATAAAGATGCAGGGAATATTGTGAATATGATTGATGGTGAATTGATGCTACCGGCACTACACCCTTTTGGGAATGCCGATTCCATTGAAGGCGGAAATACATCTGAGTTTTTAAGTGAACAGTTGGGATCGGGAGTACTTTATACATCCACCGTTTCCTCGGAAGTTAACCTTGCCCATCGCTGGATAATTGAGGCGAAATATACTAATCAAAGTTCCACCATTAACCTGGGTTTTATGCTGGTGGAAGGCAGTGAAGAGGTAATCAGGGATGGTGTTACGCTGAAACGGGGCATGGATTACCAAATTGATTATTTCACGGGAACAATTGTTTTAATGGGTGACGCAGCAAGCGACCCCAATGCGAAACTAAAGATAAACTTTGATAAGCATGAACTAGTCTCCTTTGATAAAAAAACAATCTTTGGTACTCGGGCTCAAATAGATTTGGGTAAGAAGAACTCCTTCTTGGGAGCAACAGCTCTGTATTTCAACCAGTCAATCATTAATGAAAAAGTGGAGGTGGGTTATGAACCTACCCGTAACTTTATTTGGGATCTAAATGGTCGCTACCAATGGGATATAGATGGCCTAACGCGTATGCTTGACAAATTGCCGCTAATCGAGGCTGATAAAATGTCATCCATATCCGTGGAAGGTGAAATTGCCCAGGTGATGCCGAATCCAAATTCAATCGATAACCCAGAAACAGGTGATGCAAACGGGGTTGCTTTCATTGATGATTTTGAAGGAGCAAAGCGAACAACATCTCCATCAATCCAAAGAAGATTCTGGAAAGAATCATCAGCCCCTCTTGCTTTTGATTACATAACACAGGAATTTAGTAATGAGTTAAATCAAAACTATCGTGGTAAGCTCAGCTGGTATAATCCCTATATTCCATATCGGACCAGAGAGATATGGCCTAACCAGTCCACTTCACTCCGGGCAGGGAATGAAACTACCGACGTACTGATTCTTCGCTACAAGGCAAGGGAGCATCAAATTACTATCGATAAAGATTCAATTTGGGTTGGAATAACAACATCTCTTTATTCTGGAGATTATGATCAGACTCAAAGCAAATTTTTCGAAATCTGGCTCAATGGCAATAAAGGTAAATTATCAATTAACCTGGGGAAAATAAGCGAAGATAAGGATGGCAATAACAAACTAAATACTGAGGATATTCCCGCAGCAGGATTAACACTGGGGAATGGGTTTCTCGAAGAAAATGAAGACACTGGATTGGATGGCTGTTTTGATGATACAGAAAACGGTTGGGGCGGATGTTTGGAAAGCAGCACTTATGCAGAATTAGCAACTGAGAATAGTAACCTAATCAATAAGGCAGGTGATGTGGATCCTGATGATCCCAATGGCGATAACTGGTTTTATGAACAGGGTAGTACCAATTATTCTCAAGTAAATGGCACAGAGGGAAATGGTACAGGAAATAAGATTCAAGAAGGAGGAAAATACCCGGATACAGAAGATTTAGATAGGTCTACATTCTTGGATAAAACCAACGATTATTTTTCTGCAAGTTTTGATTTGATGGACACAACTTATCTGGCCGGGGAAACAATAAAAAATGGTCAACCCACTGGCTGGAGGCTATTTCGTATCCCTTTATCTGATTTTAAAAGTGTACGAAATATAGAATGGAATGAAATTCGCTATGTACGTCTGGCTGTATCTGGTTTAGATCAAAATTTTTCCAATTTGGCAATTGCTAAGATGGAAATAGTAGGGAATGAATGGCAGGAAATGGGTATTGTTTCTTCAGATTCCACTGAATATGAGGGCTTAGAGCCTTCTTTCCAGGTTGCGGTGATTAATACTGAAGATAACGCAGATTACATCCCGCCTAAGGGCGTAAAAGGTGAGTACGATATTTTAAATGAGATACGTTCCAAAGAGCAGTCCTTGGTATTGCAGTTTGATCAGTTGCCGCCTGGACATACGGGAATTGCACAGAAAACGTTATATACTTTGAATGACAATCAGAAACGGAGTTTTATGACCTATGACTATATGAAAATGTATATTAATGGGAAAAGTCCTTGGATCACACCACAGGAAACGGATGTGGAGTTTTTTTTAAAGTTCGGCCTTGGTGAGGATTTCTATGAAATCACCCAACCAATCTATAATGGCTGGGATGAGGATGATGGCCGTAACAGTATCAAGGTTGATTTGGATTGGCTTACCAGTCTGAAGCAGATGGATACATCCGGAGTGAAAATACATGATTCAGATCTTATCAAGGATTCTGCTGATGTGCGCCAATATATTTATACGAATAAGGAAGGGCTCAAAACAGGTAAACGAATAAAGATAAAGGGAAAACCAGCTTTAAATAGGTTACAGTATTTCATGGTAGGTTTACGTAACACAGGTAATGAACCAATTACAGGTGAATTGTGGTTGGATGAACTGCGTTTAAGCGGGGTTAAGAAAGAAAAGGGTGTGGCTATGCGTGTGCAATCAAGTATAAAATTATCTGATTTGGGGAATGCCAATGTGGTTTATAGTCGACAAGATGCGGAATATCATCGTCTACAGGAACGACTCTCGAAGAGTACCAATACGTCAGAGAACCTGAATGTTTCCGGTAAATTGAGTATACATCGGTTTTTACCTAGCTCTTGGGGGTTGTCCATACCGGTGAATGCATCACTTTCCCGGAATCAAAACAAGCCCAAATACTTTCCAGGAGAAGATATACTTGTAGATCAGGATTCTCCACCGGATTCTGTATTAACCCTAAGCGAATCTGTTTCTCTGAGTACATCCATATCCAAAACAGGTAAATCTGATAATAGGTTATTTAAATATACCATTGATAAAATTCAGATGAATTTCAGTGCTTCCCAATCCAGGTCATCTGATATAACCTACAGTAATAAACGTTCGGAAACCTATTCTGGTAAATTTTCTTATAATTTACCATTTGGTAGAAATAATTATATTAAACCCCTAGGTTGGATTAAGGGATGGCCACTAGTGGGCGCTTCATTTAGTGATCTGCAAATTTTCTATACCCCTTCTGCTTTTAGAACTGGTTTGAACTTGAATGAAAAGTTAAGCTGGAACCAGACCAGATCTGGAATCCGATCGCCGGATAATTATAACTTCAGCTTGGATAGATCATTGAACTTAGATTATAAGATCACCAATAATCTTTCCACAAAGTACTCTTGGTCCGGACAAAGCAAGCTCAATGATTATCGCGGGTACGCTTGGATGGCTCTGAGGGATCTGGATCCGGGTACGGTTACTCAGACTACAGAAGCCTTAAACACCTCATTTTCTCCCGGGTTTTTTAAGTGGCTTAGGCCATCTTTTACTTATGCCGCAAATTATAGGTGGAGCAATGATCTGTCTCGGGAAGGTCAAAATATTAGTACCCAGTTACGGTTTGGTTCAAATTTTACATTATCACCGGTTCAATTATTTGAACTTGTTTATAAGCCACCAACAAAATCAACTGCACGGAGTAGAAAAACGGGCAGTCGATCCAGATCTAGAAACCGGGGAGCGAAATTGGAAAGTAAAGAAAAACCTCAAAAAGAAAGACGGGAATACAAATCTTTAACTTTGGTTCATGGAATAATAAAAAAAATAAATCCTATCAGTTTAAGTTACACAGAAACCTTAAATCGGACAGCAAACCAGATTATCGGTGAAGTGCCTATAGGATATAAATTTGGATGGCTTCCGGAACATGATTTAGACCAATCAACTGAGGTCGGTAGTAATCTGGGTAAATGGGATCATAAACGGGATGGCTCTATACGCAGTGGATTAAAATTGACCCGAACCTTATCAATCAATTTGAATTTTTCGCAGAATTTTTCTACAAACCGTGCCAGCACAGGCCTGGAACAATTATCCATGCAACGGGATTATTTTGCTTACGGAGAATATATGGAAAACGGGATGCCAATTCCGGGATGGAGTTTTCGGCTTAGTGGGCTTGAAAAATTGCCAGTAATAAAATGGATTACCAAATCTGTATCTTTGGAACATAGTTATTCAGGAAAGGAATCCCGGTCCTGGCAGTTTGAGAATATCATACGAGAAGAGATGAATATTTTAAATTTTGCCAAATTTATACAAGATTATAAAGAGTTTGAACGAACTGCTAGGATTAACCGTAATTTTTCACCTCTAGTGGGTATAAACATGACTTTGAAAAAAAATATATCAATGACTTTCCGGCATAACCGTAATAAGTCCTTGGATGAAACAACATCTGGTATGACCATTCGGGAAGACTACAGTTATACCTCCACAGGTACTTATTCTCATCGAGGTGGTATGACTTTGCCGATTCCATATTATGGTGATCTGAAATTAAACAATACAATGAGTTTTACGCTAAATTTCGATCTGAATGAAAGTAGAGAATTTCGATCTGGCGATAAAATTAATTTTGAAGAAGGTACTTTTACAGAAAACTGGAAGGCTGGTCTCCGGGTTTCTTATCAATTCTCTACGAAAATTAGCGGCGGACTCCGTTATGAATACCGAGAGAGCGATAGTAGGACAGCAGGCAGAAAAATTGACCGCGATTTTGGATTTGATGTGAATCTCGCAATTTCAGGCTGATATTTATGCGCAATATAATTCTGATCCTTATTTTTGGAATGGTTGGATGCCAATCCAATGTTCCGAAATTTGATAAGAATAACGCATTTGAATATCTCAAAGATCAATGTGCTATGGGCCCTAGGAATCCTGGATCAGATGGTTATTACGCCTGCCGCAAATATATTGTTGCGAAACTGGAGTCCTATGCAGATAATATTGTTTTGCAGGATTTCAGCTACAAGGAAGAAGTAGAAGGCAAAACGTATAATGGCCAAAATATTATTGGGCGTTTTAATCCAAATGCAGATTTTCAAACCATCATTTCGGCACACTGGGATACCCGTCCTTGGGCAGACAGAGACCCAGAAAAAATAAACCATCGTACTCCCATCATGGGTGCCAATGATGGGGCATCTGGTGTAGCAATATTGTTGGAACTTGCTAGAATCTTGGCAAGGAACCAAGCACCTATAGGTGTCAATCTTGTATTTTTTGATGCAGAGGATCTCGGTTCACCTGGTTTGAATGAAACCTACTGCCAGGGCTCCAGTTATTTTGCCAAACACCTGCCAATTCCCAAACCCGATGAAGCTATTAACTTGGATATGGTGGGAGATAAACAATTAACCCTACCAATCGAACGTTACTCCTATGAATTTCATCCGGACTTGGTTCGAGATTTATGGGACAGGGCAAAGGACCTAGGGCTGGATGCATTCATCAGGAAAATAGAATACGCAATTTATGATGACCATGTGCCGCTTTACAATATTGCCGGTATACCGGCAATTGATATCATTGATTTTAAATATCCAAATTCGTATACCAACTTTCATCATACTTTAAATGATGTGGTGGAAAATTGCAGTGCAAAAAGCCTTGATCAGGTGGGGCGCTTGATGGTGGATTATATTTACAACCGGAAAAGAGAAAGTGAGAAATAGGATTGTTACGCCAGGCAGATAATTATTTTTGGAACCGGATCACCCCCATCATGATTCTGAGTCTCCTTTTTTTTGCATGTGTGGGTGATATACAGGAACCAGACCTTGAGAATCCTATTTTGAATACGCATTTCACCTTTCACCAAGATGTGAATAAACTGTATTTAGGATTGGAAACGAAAACAGTATATCATAACCAGCAGGTAAATTCAGTTTCTGCTCTTTGGTTTGGTATAGACCAAGGCAACATACCAGACACTTTAACCCTCACAGACAATGGCTCAAATGGTGATATAATTAGAGATGACAATATATATGCGGTAAAGGTCAATAATAATCCATTGGTAATTCAAAATACCTTGGGAAACGATTCTGGCAGTGTATATATCCAGTACAGGGTATCTTTCGGTGATTCCATAATTTCTGAAGCAGATTCATTCGAGATTGGTAATCTGATCCCTAAAATTCTTTCCGTTGTTTTCCCGGACTCTATGCAGCATCCAACTGAATCTAATTATTATGCCATAGATAGTATTTTTGTAAGTGTATATGACCCCAATGGTTTGAATGATATCCGTAGTTGCTATCTCATGTTTCAAAAACCAGATGGTTCCTATGCTAATAATGGAGAACCCATATATCTTTTTGATGATGGGAATAAGAGTGAAAATAATATTTCGATCTGGGACCAAACTGCAAATGACGGCATTTTTTCCCGCCTGATTACAATTGGCAATGAAAACCCTGTAGGGAAATATCATGCTACTTTTTATTTAAATGATTGGGCTGGTTTGTTCACATTTAGATCTGATTCAGTGGTGGTGCATGAATAAGACAATTAAGCGCAGATTCAGGGCATCATTTTTTAGTTTAATTTGGATGTGTGCAATTGGAATGACTCAAAGTACACCAAATAGATTTACACTAAATACGGAATTATCAGATACACTGTTGGAGGTGGGTTTAAGCACAAATATAGTGGCTGAGATTCGAACCATGGGTGATTCCCTCACTTGGTTTGGGACCGGACGAGGCTTAGCAGTTCATGATGGTAAGAGTGTATTTATGTATAGTACAAAACCAGATTCACTGCAGGACCTTGATAGCACTGAGCTCCTACCGCAGGGTGGTATACCGGCAGTTGCTATTTTGGGTGATTCTATGCTGGTAACATTTTCTGGAGATGACGGCAGTATACAAATGGGACTAGGTTTGGCACTGACTTTTTCTGCTGATGATACAAATGGTATCGGCTGGTTGTATTTCAACCAACCTATGGATTCTGAATCAGATTCGCTGGAACTGGTTGGTGGAGTTGGTTATTTCAGGAAATTGCCAGTTACTGTTCCTCAAGCCAATGTAACCTATGATGCTAGTTTGAATAGTAAATATTTCTGGATCGCTAGTTGGGCAGGCGGACTCAGGAATTACCATTTTCCTCGACAGGAATGGCGGCATATTCCTCTTCCATTAGATAACCAAAACGATTTGGATTTATGTGATGAGAGTATTTTTGAATCTATCGAAGGTCCCAATCTTTTAAAAAATTATTATTTGAATCCCAGAGATCCCAGTGATGGTGGCAATCACAATCATAAAGCATTTTCTGTATTGGCCTACGGAGATACAGTCTGGGTAGGGACTGCAAATGGTGTGAACCGGGGTTTGATTGTGCGTGATACTCTTTGGGGTCAAGATGCCATAGAATGTATCCGCTGGAAACATTATTCCTACCCTGAGGATGGATTGACCGGAAATTTTGTAGTTGGTCTTGCGAAACAGTACTGGCGCGGGCAAATAACCGTCTGGGCTGCTACAGTGAATGCGGATTCGCCCGGTGAGGTGCGTGGATTAAGTTATACCCGTGATGGAGGTGAAACGTGGGAAACAGCATTGGTGGGCGAACGAGTCTATAATATTAATGCCCGGGATTCTCTAGTATTAGCCTCTACAGCCTCGGGATTGTGGAAAAGCCTGGATGGTGTAAACTGGGCCCGATTTAACTCTGCAATAGATCAAACGTTCTTGGCCCAGAAGCAAATTTTAAGTGATGTTGTGTATTCGGCAATCCTAGATGAAAGAGATACCATCCCACGTATATGGTTGGGGACACCCGATGGTGTCGCCATTGCCCATGATATTCACGGATCAGATTGGTCCATTATTCAAGCAGAATATGATAGCGAAGAGATTTATGCTTATCCCAATCCGTTCTCTCCACTGACTCATAATCAGTTGGAGGGCGATGGCTATGTACGTTTTCACACCGGTCCAATTACGAGTGATGAATTAAAGCTTGATATTTATAGTTTTTCAATGGAAAAAGTACATTCTAATAATTATAACCTTAATTTATATCGAGGGGCTATTAAATGGAATGGCCGCGGTCAGGATGGCAATCATGTAGCTAATGGCGTTTATTTTGCTCGGCTTAATTATTCTTCAGCTTTGGGTCAATCTTCCAACGAAAAGTGGACTAGGGTGATTATTGTAAAATGATGAAACGATTTATTCTTATTTTTAGCATGGTGTCTGTATTGATAGCACAACAATGGGCTGGACTACCAGGCGGGTTTTTGCGAATGGGTATGACATCCCGATCTGCAGCCATGGGCGGCGGTTTTTCTGGTGACTTGGACCACGGCTTTGCAGTTTTTTATAACCCGGCCTGGGCATCATTATTAACTCAGAAACAGGTCGGTTTCAGTTATTCTAATATGACCCTGGACCGTAGACTAACTGCCACCAGTTTTTCCACACCCCTACCGCCTACAGCAGGGATTGGTTTGTCCTGGATCAATTCTGGAGTAACCAATATCCAGGGCCGTACCAGTGCCGGAGAAAAAACTAGTAAAATGCAAACAGGAGAAAATGCATTCATGATAACATTTTCCCAGCGTATTTTTCCATGGCTGTCGGTTGGATCAACTGTAAAAATATTGCGTCATGATTTGCCCATCACTGAATCAGACCAATTGGTAGGAAAAGGGATCGGGTTTGACATTGGTCTTTTGATCAAGACTGGTCAATTTAATACCTTGGGAATCATGATCCAGGATTTGAGTTCGAATTATCAATGGAATACAGGTGATGTTTATGCTGAGGGCAGAACCTATAAAGATGTGTTCCCCACAATTTACCGCATTGGCTCTAGAACAGAATATAAAGGTCTATTCATTGTAGGTGACCTGGGAATGATTACGGACCATAATTCTTTTGCAAATCTAATACCCAGGCTTGGTGTAGAATATACAATTTTGGAACAGTACAAATTCCGAGGAGGTTTTGGCAATAGCCGGTTCGGATTTGGGTTTGGTTATCAATACAGTCTATTTGATTATCTTGATTCTCATCTAGATTACGCATTTTCCATGGATTGGGCTGCCCAGACAGCTCATACTATTTCTTATGCATTTAATTTCTAGGATCTTAACTTTAATTCAGGTGCCGTTATTTGCTATTGGTGCCCAATTTTTAACCTTACCTTCAAATGCTGAGGAACTTGCTGCAGGTAGTCATCCAACTGCTGGTCGCTTCTTCTCTGTTAATCCAGCCATTTTCATTGCTCCGGAAAAACACCCTGAATTTTCTGTATGCCGCGGTACCTGGCTTGGTGGTGTCACCACCACCAACTTGGCCTACAACCAAAAAATCAATAATCGTACGTTGCACGTACAATTACGATACACCGGTTTGACGGGTATTGAACTGCGAGATCACCGCCCTTCAGATGAAGCACTGGCTCATTTTTCATCTTTTGGATTATCAGGTATTGTTGGTGTTTCATTTGGTTCAGGGCGATCCAAATATGGGTTTTCCCTAGAGACTATTCGGATGGGGATTTATAATGAATCTGCACAAGGACTAGCCTTCAATGCTGGGTATCTATACCGATTTCCAAACAAGCTATCTCTGGGTTTTTCGATACTGAATGTAGGAAAAATGTCTTCTCTAAGATCAACAGCACCTAGGTTACCTACCCGTGTTTTTGCAGGACTAGCAAAAGAGCTGAATTTTGACGTATATCGCAATACATTGCATTTATCATCCGAGTGGAATGAATTGGCCCAAACAATTCAGTTTTGGATTGGCAATATATTTAAATGGAAAAAACTTCGCCTCATGGCAGGAACATCAGTAGCCAATAATATATATACGACCTCTGCTGGAATGGGACTCCAGCTTGGTCAATATAATATCAGTTATGGGATTCGCTTTGGATCCCAGGATATAGGTTTACCCCAAACCATTACTCTTCACTTTCGTCTGCCATGAATAAATCCGACCCCCGGACGCTTATTATCTATTCTTTGACGATTGTCATTGTTTTATTGCTGATTATTATTAAACGTATGGGTGAGCCAGATGAAAAACCAGATAAATCCGTAAAAGAAATAGTAAAGGCTCCTAGTGATGAAGAAGCATCGATCCAGACATTAGGGGAAATAGGTCTTATTATTGACGATTTTGGGTACCGTAATGATGATATATCAGATGGTTTTTTATATTTGGATGTGAACTTGACCTGTGCTGTAATTCCTGGACATGCCTACAGCAGTTCATTTGGCGAAAAGGCCGTATCCCGAGGTCACGAAGTAATCGTACACATGCCCATGGAAAATATGGGTGAAAACAGAGGTGAAGAAGAATTTGTTCTTAGGGTCGGTATGACCCCTGATTCAATAAAGAATCGGGTAAATAATGCATTGGATCAAATTCCAGAAGCCATTGGCATGAACAATCACCAGGGATCTAGAGCCACTACAGATCCAGGGGTAATGAATTCTTTAGCAGCTGTATTAAAAGAGCGCAATAAATTTTATATTGACAGCAGAACAACACCGGAGACTGTTGCAGAATCTATAATGAAAGATTGGGGAGTCCCGGCTTCGAGGCGCAATGTGTTTCTGGATAACGAACCTGATGAAGAAAAGATCACAAGTCAATTATTTTTTTTGGTAGAAATTGCAAAACGAGATGGTCAAGCGATTGGCATTGGTCATGTAAAGCAAAATACATTGGATGTTTTAAGAAAACAGATACCTGAATTAAAAAGAAAAGGATTTAAATTTGAGTTCGTTTCAAATATGCTGTATTAGTTATAATGCCCATCCTTTGCAGAGTCACCCGTGGTGATTTTACAGAAAGCATCCATGTTGTTTTTGCTGTTGCTGTTGATGAAAATGGAAAATCATTTTTTTCTACAGGGGATCCACATTATTTAACCTGCGTTCGCTCCGCTTTAAAACCTTTCCAGGCTGCCGCTGCCATCAAGGCTGGTGCCGTAGATGCCGCTGGTTTTTCCGATCGTCATATTGCCTTAATGTGTGCATCACATAAAGGTGAAAAAGAACATGTCAAAACTGCTCGGCACATGCTTGAAAAACTTGATCTCACTGTTAATGATTATGAGTGCGGTGCTCATTATCCTTCAGATAAAGGGACCCGATGGAGAATGATAAAGAAAGGGGAGAAGGCATTAGCATTGCATAATAATTGTAGCGGGAAACATGTCGGTATGCTGGCTCTGGCCAAACACCTTAACCAAGGAATATACAATTACACCCGGAAAAATCATCCGGTCCAAGAGATGATATTCACCCTGCTGCAGGAATATACAGGTCTTGAGAAAATACCAACCAGTATTGATGGTTGTTCTGTCCCAACTCCCTTTATGACTTTGACTACTATAGCACGTTTATTTCAAAAACTGGGAACAGGATCTTACCCTGAATTAAAAAGGGCTTATAATGCTATGGTGAAGCACCCTTTTCTTATATCCGGATCAGATACTTTTGATACATTATTTATTGAAACAATGAAAGGCCGTGGTGTTACCAAGATTGGCGGTGAATCTATCAGGGGCGTATCCATCAAAAAGGCCGATGGAGGTTGTATTGGATTAGCTCTGAAAGTACTGGATGGGAATTTTAGAGCTCTATCCCCGGCTACCATGAGATTATTAGAGCATTTGCAATTATTAGATAAGAAAGAACTGTCCAGGTTAGAACGATTCAGTACAATTGGTCTGAAAAACCATAACCAGATTAACATTGGTCGAATTGAGGCAATGGTGGATGAATAATATTAAATTGGCTCTTTTTATTCTGGTATCATTTAGCTGGGTTTCTGCTGGTACAGCAAGAATTATGACTTATAACTTGTTGAACTTTCAAGATGAAAATAACCGTGAACATGATTTTATTACTGTTATTGATTTTGCCCAGCCTGACTTGATAATTGCACAGGAAATAGTTGGTCAGACTGGTTTTAGCCATTTTAAATCTGATGTGCTTGATGCTTTGGAACCAGGTTCATGGTCAAGTGCCACCTTTATCAATCAAAGTGCTAGCCAGGATATTGCGCTATTCTACCACCATGATGATTTTACATTCATCAGTACGGATGTGGTTTATACGGCACAATCATCTGGGACTCGGGATGTTATTGAATGGGTAATGTTACATAATCAAT
>CEUZ01291375.1_pt1 | contig 12692 bp, 19 predicted proteins | sample 361511 | NCBI WGS metagenome assembly CEUZ01 (sample SAMEA2622822, study PRJEB7988) | marine metagenome | biome: marine biome (ENVO:00000447); feature: surface water layer (ENVO:00002042); material: "saline water (ENVO:00002010), including plankton (ENVO:xxxxxxxx)" | depth 5 m
TGATTTTATTTTTACAACCTCAAAGGAACCTATGTCTGGAGATACAATCAAATCTGTGAGGAGAGAAATTACAAAGACTCTTGGAATAAAAATTCCCTATGAAAGTCCTTTATTTCAAATGTTGAAGCGCGGGATTGGTGTTTACCTGGAGAGTATGCCCGATGAATATAATTGGCAACTTCAAAAACTATTATCTAAAAAGGAGATTGGTATTGTTATTTCCGATAAGACTTTATGTTTGGGTATTGATCTTCCTGTAAAAACATCTTGTTTCCTTGAAACAAACAATAATACATTTACACAGGATGAATATTTACAAATGTCTGGTCGTGCTGGTCGTAGAGGTAAAGATACTCAAGGAAATATTATATTCTTTGGAGATGTAGACTATATACAATTAATGAAGTCAGGACATCCAAATATTATTGGGAATACGAAACCAATATATGATAATTACAGGGCACTCCCAAGTAAATTTGGAAGTTCATTTGTATTCACTAATATGATAAATCCTGATAGAAAGTATGAAAAAATAAATAATGCTAGTATGAGTGAAGAGGGGCGTAAACTTTTATGGTCCCTTCGTTCATATAAGAATGCATGTTATTTTGGGACGAACCTTTATAACATTGAAAAAGAATTATATACTCTCACCGAATGTAGAAGGGAAGAACATTTTTTGAAAAAAGTGTCTGCTTTAATAGGCGATGAATTATATACTAAAACATTGGAAACGTATAAGAGTAAAAAACTAGAAGATTATGAATTATCAAAAAAAATCAAAGAATATTGTGATGTTTTGATGAAGATACACAATAATATCCGAAGAGACAAATATATGATTATTATTAATTTATGTAAAGTTATTTTTAACAATATGAATAAGGTGATGTTTAACTACATTATTTAGCACAATCCTTACAGAGACATGTACTATCATGGTATATCTTTGATACACAACCAATACAATATCTAGCCCGGTGAATATTTCCGTAACTATCCGTCGTCTTACAATCTTTACCAATACACTCGCCAGCAATTCCACAATGGAAGAAGTTATTACAAATATTACAGTGGATTTTAAGTTCATTTGAATTAATGTTAAAAATGCTTTTACAGAATCCACATGCCATTGCCTCTTTTACGAACTGATCCATAAATTTGGCATCAACCTTCGGACACTCTGCTTCTCCCTCTTCAGTTTCTCTCTCTTCGGTTTCTTTTATTTCCGAGGGAATTACCGAATTCCGTCGGTATTTCCTTACTTTTCTTCTTCCTCTTTTACCAGCACAAGAACACATCATTGTGAATGTTTTTTATATTAAATTTAAAAAAAAAATATCAAATTTAATCAATTCAAAAGAAAAAAAATGTATGGTAATAGTATAAATGACTGTAGGAACAAGAGCACAGGTTTGGCACGGGACTGCCGATAGAACTGCTGGGGGATTAACTAAAAAAGATCTTTTCATGAAGAATGGTCGTATTCGGTCAAAAAGAGCTTCGCGTTCGGCAAAGAATAATCAGAATTTGAAGAAAGCTGGTTGGACCTTTAAGAAGGGTGAATTTGGTGCTGTTCGGGTTGATGAAAAGGACGAGGAGGGTAAGAAGAGGACCGTGCGTAGAAGTGCCAAAAGATCCGCGCGTAGAAGTGCCAAACGTTCTGCGGGGAGAGTCGCGCGTAGAAGTGCCAAACGTTCAGCGAAAAGATCCGCTCGTAGAAGTGCCAAACGTAAGTAAATACTTAAAAGATAATGACTAATTAATAGTAAGTGTTATGGATACTGTTAATTTTAAAGTCATCAAGGATGATGTTGTTAAAGAATTCACTATTGAAGTGAAAACGACAATTGAAGATTTAAAAAATATGATAAAAGATGAGTATAATATTTTATCTTATATAGATATTGATTTTCAGATAGAAAAACCTATGCGAGTTCTTGGTAAATTTAATGTTGAACCTGGTATTCTTGCGAGAACATTTGATAGATATGAATTAAATAAATTTGGTATAAATTTAGAAGAGATTCAACTAACATTCCATGAGGTTAAAGGTTATACCCCTTACCGAAATAATAATCGTACACTTGACCTAAAGAAATATAGTTCGGGGGGTGTTGAGGAAAGGGTTGATACTGTAACAGGTTATAATATTAATTCTGAAGAGGATTTTCCTAAATTGGGTTAATAGGTAGTGCTTGTTTGTTGAATAAAATCGTATAATTTCTTTTCTTTAATCTGAACAGTGTTTACAATATTTTCTATATATGTATTTCTTTCTTGTTCATCTTCATTTTTTTCAATTATTTGAAATAAACTGTATAATAGTTCTATTTCGTCTTTTTTCCAGAAGTCTTTTAAAGTATCTAATAAAGGTGATTCCGTCTCTCCTTCATTATTATCACGAATACCCTTTTCTATATCTTTTTTATCAATTGCATCTGTTAAAGTCTTACAATATAATTCTAATGCTCTTGATATTGTTGAATCTTTATCATAAGCATTGATTAATTTTTGAATACCTTCTTTACACATTGTATAGAAATATTCATATTTAGTATCCTCATTTGGAGGATACCATTCGATACATTTCAAGATCGGATTATATATATTATGTAAATCTTCTCTACCATCACCATTAAGATTTCTAAGAATTCCCTGGTACTGTGTTGGTTCATAAAAATCAATAGAATTATACCCAATTGCTATTTTTGTCCCTTCACTTTTATAATTTAAAAGGATTAATTTAACTACGCATGAAATCGGTTCTAGGATTATATTTTTTGATTTATTTTCTTTGAATAAAGCATTATAAAACATCGTGTAGTATTTTACATAATTTATATCAACGTTCATTTAAATATTAAATAGTTAATAAATTTGAAAATAATTTAAACATTATTATATAATATAATCAAAATGTTAATTCCTCCAAGATGTTTTACATGTGGAACACCGATTGGTGATAAATGGTCTTATTTTGTAGATACTATTACAGAAAAAAAGAATGCTTCAAACGAAAAAAAAAGTTCTCAATTAGATATTGAATATATTGATATCAAAGATGATGGTTCTATTGAGAAATCTATTGAAGGAGAAGTCCTTGACGAATTAGAACTTCATAAATATTGTTGTAGACGAATGTTTTTGGGTAATGTTCAATTGATAAATTATATTTAAAATATAAAATATATATATATGACCGATAATATAGAAGAACGATTAAATGATGAAGGTTTTGCTATGAACCGTGGTATTGATTCAGAAGAAGGTTATAGAATATTACGTCGGTTAGGTGTCCCTCCTTCAATGGAAGCAAATGGTATGGGTGTTGGAGAATATAACGATGATAATTTTTATTCAAAGATGATGGAAAATGCTAAAGTAATTGACGATGGGAGTGAAGAAGAAGAAGAAGAAAGTCTTGAAAAGTATGAATTAAATAATGGAGATGAAACTATGATTGGATATATTTCAAATGAAATATATTTCCCTGTTCAAAAAGATAAGAAAGAAATAAAAGTAGAAAAAAATAAAGATGATGATGGAGTTATGGGTATGAGGGTTGGAGAATTATTTGAAAATACATCAACAGTATTAAATAATTTTGATGATGAATTTTTAAGGGCATTACATAAAGTTGATATGGAGTTTGGTTATTCAAGCACAGAGAAAGGTATGGTTCAAAATTTAAAAAGATATGTTATGGCTTTTATGGTATACCTACAGGAGGGAAATAATATACTATATATTGGAATTACACTATTTATTATCTCAATAATTTTATATTTCATTAATATAATTAGGAAGAATGATTAATTTACCTAGAATAAATATTACCAGTAATAAATCGTTATTAATAATACTCTTTATGAGTATTATTTTTTATACACTCATATATTTAGACATAAATAAAATAGCGGTTATGATATTTATACTTTTATTCTTTGTTTTTTATGGTCAAGTAATGAAGAACACAAATTCGTTTTTTTTTAAGAAAAGGGATAGAGGTGAAAACTATAACAACCGTATCGAAGAATTATTATATGAATTAAAGGTGTTTGAAAAGATATCACCATATAAATACAACGAGGGTTATAATATATGGGTCAAATTTATAAAAACGATAGACAAATTAGAATCTGACAAACTATATAATTATAATCATTATTTTGAAAATGCACATCAATACCTTAGAGATTCTTGTAATATATTTATGGGTATTACAGTAGGGTCAAAAGAAAGAAAATATATAGACGGAATGGAATATGGAGATTTTGAGAATAGTAAAGATCTTAAAAAGGGTGGAAGAATAGTAAAAGAGTTATATAAGGAAGGGTATGGTATTCTTTATAACCTTTCTTTAAGATTGAATAAACAATGGGAAGAAGGACCAAATATACATAATAAAGAGATACTATTTAATTCCCCAGAACCATATGATTATAAGAATAAAATTAAGAACAAGTTTGACTACTTCTAAGTTTGATTTTTTTATTAATAATGGACCTTATTATAATGACATCTGTATTAAATATAGAACCTGATAATCTGATAATAAGATCAACAATAAAAGAAGATATAAGGTATAGTTTTTTAAAATTTTTAAAAGATGAATATAATATTAAGACAATCAACTACTATATTCTTCTAAATTCATTGGATACATTTAAATTAAAGAATATATATAGGTATTTATATCTACGAACATATAAAATAAGCGAAAAAACAGAAGGAAAAATACCACCATTAAAGAAAAACGAAGGTAAAATTTCTGGGGAAGAACTAAATGAATATTTAAACAAATACATTAATCCCAGTGGAACAGACCCTATATTAATTCATTCCATAATAATAATGAATGGTATTCAATTATATTTTTTTCCACAAATTAATTAATCATAAGATTCATTGAATTTGTAATGCTCTTTTTTTCAGAAGGAAGTGGCTTTTTTCTATATAACTTTAGATTAGACTTATTACTTCCACTATTTATTTCATGTGTATCTATAGTATGTTTTATTGGTAGTATGGGTGGTATTTTAATATCATGGATATTCTTATCAGAAAATCCATTTCTATAATCATCTATATCCATATTACCTCCAAAGTTCTTAAGGAGTAATTTGTTTGGTGCTAAAGTAACAACTTTATCTGTTGTTTTATGAATTACATTATTATACAAATTAACAAGGGAAATAATTTCATGATAATTATCAAAATACTCAAGAGCATACCTGGCAGCACATTCCAAAGAACAGAAATCACCATAAGTGTAAAAAATACCAGAAATGTATTTTAGTGGTAACCCATATACGATTTCTTGAAAAGGATGACAGCAATTCCAACAAATAGAGCCACAATTAGTATTTTCATTGATACAGAAACTATCATCATTAAAAGGCACAACTACATTATTTTCTTCATTAATATGGTTTAATTTAATAACCATATTATTTGATAAAGGATTATTATTATTTTCCACTTGTTCAACAATTTTTTTTGGTTTCCTACCTCTTTTTTTCTTAGGTTTTTCTTTTTCCATTATATAATTTTATTATTTTTTAGTATATCTTTAATATATTTTATTTTTATATTTTTCTATAATATTATTCTTATTCACAAATTTATAAACAACCATCCAGAAAACCATTAAAGAAAGAACTAAGAATAATGTGACTTGTACAAATTCCATTGTAAAGAATGATTTCCCTGAATTATTCATAGAAACCAGTAATTGAGTAACAGTTTGCATAGTTAATAACCTTAAAATATCAAATATCATTGGTTTGATTTCATCGTCAATATTATAAAGAAGGAAATCCATTTATATAATAAGAAATAAAATTTTTTTAAGTTTATTTTGTAAGTTTATTTTATTTAAAACATTAAAATAATAATGCAAATGAAATTAGAAACGAACCTTCCAGTAATTTTCTTAACCCTTTTAGTGATATCTATTGTCGTAATTGGTTACTTGGAACTTAAAAAACTAAATGAAAGGATAAAACAATTAGAATATTTAAATAAAGAAAAAAAGAAAGAAAATAATTCAGGAAAAGAAAAAGTGGAGACTATGAATAATGTAGTTCATGATGTAGTTTCTCAGGAAGAAAAAGTGAAAACTGAGGATATTCCAAAAAATACAAGTCGTGTTGAAGAGTGGCAAATGAATAATGAAAAGGAAAATATAATTAATACACTTAATAGAAAAGAAGAATATATTGAAGAAATTAATGATGAAGAACAACAAATGACATTTTTCCATGAAGGGGGAGGGATGTATGTTCAACCACCCATGATGTTTAAGACTATGGTTAATCCGGAAGTTGGACCGGATGATATTATTGAAAAGATTAGAAACGATGAAGATATTAATTTTGAAAATATTAATGAAGAAGAAATGTTTAATAAGTTAAATGAAAATACTGAAGAAGTTGTTGATGGTGAAGATGAAATAGATATTGAAGAGCAGGTTGAAATTAAAAATGATGATGATGATAATGTAAGTAATTCTGAAAAAAGTATCAGTGATAATGATGAAAGTGGTGAAGAAATAAACCTTAAAGAAATAGATGAAGAAGATGATTTTTCAAAAAACAAGATAGTAGTTGATGAATCATATTCTGTTAATGACTTAAAAGCAATCTGTAAAAATCTGGGTCTTCAATTATCGGGAAATAAAACTACACTCATTAAACGTATTATGGATAATCAATAAAATAAAATATATTATTAATATATAAATGGACGCTATGGACAATGTAAAGAATTACCCTGCTAGAATGTCGGATGGTAGATTTCTTACTAATTTTAATTCAAGTTGTGTGAATAATTTATTATTATCAAAAGGTATGAATAGTTACACCTACAGACAAATGTTAATATCTAATGCTGAAAAATTGATGAAAGATCAAGTTTCTCAAAATGAAAAAAACTTTTCATGTAAGGGTTGCCCTAAAATGATCATACCAAAAACAAAATATGAACAAGATTGTTCTGGTGATGTTTGTACTATAAAACGGACTTCCGATGGTGGTATTGGCATTGATAATCTATAGATTATTGTTTCCATCGGTTATTACATGAAAGACATGTAATAAATTGTGTCATAGGTTCATCTGCTGATCTTGTTTGAACTTCATAATAGGATGTTTCACGACTACCGCATTTTCTACACTTGAATAAATTTGTCATTGCTTCTGGTTTTAATTCGTATTTTATCTTATCCCTTTTTGATTTAATATTTAGTAAACTTTTCCAATTATCAGGAAAAGTGTCATAAACACTTAAAAACCCTACCTTTTCTGCTTGGATTTTTCCACTTCTTATATTCTCAATTAATTGATCATTTTTAATATAACCTTTCTTATCAAGGTTTGAATAAACAGATAAAATTTTTGATTTATAAAGGTTATTAAACATTGTGTTTTCCCATGATCTTTGAATGTTCTTCTCTTTAGATACCCCTATTACATAATTATAAATACCTTTTTCAATTTTTCTAGATAGTCGAAGGTCATTCATTACAATATTTATATACTTGACCATTGAATTTCTTTTAGAATCATCACGATTAGAGAATTGTTTTACCATTATTTGTTTATTTACTTTAACATAAAAATCAAATTTTAAATATTTTTATTCACTATCTTCTTCCCCTTCACTATCTTCTTCCCCTTCACATTCTTCATCATAATCACTATCATCATCTGTATAGTCATTTTCATCAATGTCTAGTTCTTCTACTGAATTTGTATAATCACTGTCATCTTCCGATTGTTCTTCTAGTTCATCATCATTAATAAAGTTTTTATCTTCTTCTTCTAATTCTTCTTCTTCTGATAATTCATCGTCGCTTGTATTACAATCATCAAACCCTTCAAATAAAACTTCATAATAATTCGCATAACCGGATACATCAATATCTTTAAAGGATCCATTGGATGAAAGTAAAATAAATATATCTCCAAAGAGTAGTTTCTTATCAGAACTATCTTCATCGTCAATAAAATCGCTTACACCAGACGGTGGTAAATCATGTTTATTTTCAAAACCAGCATGCCCTTCACACCACCCATAACATGTTATTTCAGAATTACCATTATCAACCTTCCACCGATATAGTTCTTTTATATCTCCCTCACCCTTTGATACACTATTCTTATTAAGGGATTTAAGGCAATTCTTTTTGGTAAGTTTTGTATCAATTGTAATGTCATTCATACTCCCATCACAATTAATTCTAATTATTTTCATATTCGTATTATTTAATAAAATATTAAATAATCCTTAAATATATAATCAACGAAAAAATATATTTAATAAATTATATGGGGTCCGAATTTAAGAAAAAAAATGATTATAATAAAAGGTTAATAGAATCTACAAATATAAAACAAAAATATACTGACAGAATACCAATCATCGTTGAAAGGTATCATAAAAATACTACATTACCAAATATAGATAAATGTAAATACCTTGTCCCTCGTGAAATGAACCTTGGACAATTTATTTATATCATACGTAAAAGGATAAAACTAGACTCCCATCAAGCATTATTTGTTACAGTAAATGGTGTATTGGGTAGTTCATCAACAGTTATCTCAGAATTATATGATAACCATAAAGATGAAGATGGATTTTTATACGTAGTCTATACTAGTGAAAATACATTTGGTTAACTACTTATAACTAATACGTAAATACTTATTATAATTATGTTTTCTTTCATAAAATATTCTAATCCTAAAGGTGAAAATATTTATGATATACGTTTTCCATTATCGGAAAAAGATGATATATTAAACGAACATGACTTACAATTTAAATACCATGAGAAAATGTATTTTTTAAATAATGTTGTTATAAAAATTAATCCGAATGGAACTTTTTTTAATTATGAAAATGATATAAGTATCAATGTTAAAGGTGATTTTGTTATCCGCGAATATGAAACATTAAATTGTCCTAGATTTAGTTTTTATAAATCCGATGTAGAAGAGGAGTATAAATTATATGAAAATGGAGATTCAAGTATAATATTAAAAGAATATCATGATTATTTTACATTTGAAATGGTTTCCTCCAAATAGTTTAAAAATATAAATCTAACTATAACTATATAAAATTAATGAAGTTATATTTTTTCCCCCTTTTAAATATTCTAACATATGTAATTAGTGGAGATGTAAATTGTGAAAATTGTTTACAAAGACAACGGAAAGGTGAAAATATTGATTGTAGTATTCAATGTCATGAAAATGTTCCAATTCATCCAGTTATAGAAAATGATTGTCCAAATGTATTATGTAATAATTATTGTCAATATGGTCATCAAATAGATGAAAATAATTGTCAGACATGTCAGTGTGTTGAGGTTACAAGTCACACGAGTGAAATCCATGGATGCCCTGTTCAACAACCATCATGTGACCAATACAATTTTATCTGTCCAAAAATAACAGAAATTACAACATGTAATGAGGGTGGTATTGATGGATTCACTACATTTCAGTTATCAGTCATTGTGAAACCAAATGTAGATGTTAAAAATATATATGCTATCTATGGTGATATGAATACTTTAATGCACATCCCAAGGGCATACCAAAGTTCTATAAATTATGGAAGTAATATAGGAGGGGTGAATCCTTTTTTTATAGATTCATTCCCTGAAACAGGTTATGATTCATGGTTAACAATTGGATTAAACGGTGGTAATCTTAATAATAAATTATCCTCAATAGGGATAGATTTTAATTATTGGACAGAAACAAATGATCTAGAGACATCGAATGGTGCTGTTTTTGTAATGGATCCTGAAGAAGTAATCGTTCCTGGTAACGAATATTTGATTGCTCAATTAACAGTAAGAGAAAATAGCAATCCAACAGCAGTTCTCAATATTCAAGGGAAAAGGAATGGGGGTAGATATGTAGAAGCATGGAGCGAAAGTAATGTAAGGTTTGATTTAATATCCCCTCAAAATGCAAATAATGGACTTATACCCCGTAATTGTATTATATGGTATAATGGGTGTAACACATGTATGGTAAATAATGGTCATATAGGACCGTGTACAGATATGTTTTGTGTTACAGAAGATCCTGTTAGATGTTTAAGATATTCTAATGATGGTCATTAATAATCCTGAGTTTTAATAATTAATTTATTATTATAATATATAGATGAACAAAATATATTTGTACATACTTTTACTTATTGGTATTATTTATTTATTTAGAAAATATTACAACAATGAAGAAACTGTTATATTAAAAGACCATATGGAAGGAAAAGAAGAAGAAGTTAATTGTGAAGGAAAACCAGTAAATTCAGACTATAAAAAAGCATGGACTGATGAAAATATTTCTAAAAATACAAAATACTATACCTCTAATATAAAGGATGAAAAAACAGATGTTGGTAAATTCTTTAATAAGAATAAAGAATTTGTAGACACTACATCCTATAAATCAAAAGATGTAATTCCAGAGAATTGTTTCTTAGAAAATGGTACCTTAAATTGTCAGTTCAATGACAAACTACAGAATATACCACCTAGACTTATTGAAAATCCAGAAGTAAATCCTGTTCTATTAAGTATTGGTGATGATAAAAACGTAAATACAAATACAGTATCTGTTAATACATACTCGTTCAACGGAAATACATACAATGTATGGGATTATGGTGATGAGGAAAGAAATAACATCCCTGATCCAGGTCCCTTATATATTCACGATATGAAAACAAATTATGCTTTATAAATACAGTTTTCATTAATAGGTAAGTCATATTTTTGACACCATTCTTTAGCGTTTTTAATTTGTTCTTTGGTTGGTTTAATATCATTATCTGTGCTAACATTTGATATTATTTCTCTAATTGTACTTATTTGTATATTTACAAATTGATCATTGTATTCTAATATTTCTTTTATAAATGTATCAGGGACGTCTAAAATTATATCTCCATTATACTTCTTAGACATCACTTCTATAATATCTCTATTATAACCATTAAACCCTTGACATACTATATATTTTTCAGAGTTAGATAAACGACTTGTAGTTGGTTTGTATATATTTATTTTTTTATAACATATAAAAAGTATATATATCAGTTGTATTGTTTTATAATTAAATATATCAAAAAACTTTATCAAGAATGATCCACTCTGTTTCTGTATATTAAGTGCTATATAGATTTCAGAAAAAAGAAGTCTATATGAATCTGATTCCTGTGAATTATAATCACTAGAATAATCAAAACCACCATCTGCTGTAACAAGGTTACACAATTCACCACCAAATGAACTTATAAATTCTTGTGTATTATCTATTTTATAAATATCACCAGTATTATCATTACCATAACAGAGTATGTTTTTTTCATTATTTATAATATGTTGATTCCAAAAAGGTATATTTTTATCTGTTTTTGAAATTAGTGTTATTCCATGGACTGTAATGTTTGTAGTATCATTTATACAATGAATAAAACCACCTGGTCCTTCTGCTATACATCCTGCGACACCTTCATTATCTAGTTTTATAATATCCTTTATAATTTCATATATTTTAAAATATGAGCGACTAACAGGTAATATACTACATATATTTCTATTTTTTCTTGAGGATGTGTATATATATTCATATTTATTAACTTTTTTTTTCGCCTTTTCCCATTTTTTTGATGGTATCTTATCTATTTCACATTTTACACCCATTAATTCTTCTTTTTTTTCATATTTAATTTCGTCAAAATCTTTCTTTAGTTTGAATAACCTCACATGCCCACTATTTATAATATAGTTTTTCATACATTTAAAAGTTATCTTTATTTTAAGTAGTTATTAATCACGTTTTTGAAATACAAAGTAGTTGTTGAAAGAACTCAGAATCTCCATGGGATTCTTTGAATAAGTTCTATACATATCCTTTGCTGGTGAATATTTTCCATTAAAATCATTATCTGTTTTTTCTATTTCAGGAATCTTACTGATAATATTCTTGAATTCGCCGATGTTTCTATTATCAAAATTATCTTTCTTAAATATAGATGAATATTTTCTATTTACAGATGGAGGAACAACTGGTTTAAATCCATTCTCATCCATAACCTTTACGAAGAAATCAAAATTTACAAGATACTCAGGTATTGTTTGACCAATTGAATCCATATATACATCTATAACCTGACCAAACATGTTTCCTTCTTCCCCTTCTTTATATTCAAAATTATTAATATCATATTTCTTCTCTATTTTATAGACAATATTCCCTCTTTCATCTTTAAACATAATCTTTTCACGAAGTTCTTTCATATCTTGACTATTTATCTCAATTTCACTTTCTTCAGTTGTTTCTTCAGTTGTTTCTTCAGATTCTTCTTCATCAGATGTTTCATCAGATATATCCGGATATTTATCTTCTAGTAATTTGAAATGATCAAATATTTTTTTACCGTCATAACATGTTCCTATAAAGTATCCACCTTTTTTGATATTTTCTTTTAGATTTCTAATAAATCCATCGAATGTTCTTCTAGATTGGAAATAATAGTGCATTGAAAATTGAGAACTAATTATATCAAAACCTCCTTCGGCAATTCCAAAATATTTCTGCCGTATTTCCATGTATTTTTTAGGTATTGCTGTTTCCTTCCCATATATGATATTTGTC
>CEUZ01155978.1_pt1 | contig 12691 bp, 19 predicted proteins | sample 361511 | NCBI WGS metagenome assembly CEUZ01 (sample SAMEA2622822, study PRJEB7988) | marine metagenome | biome: marine biome (ENVO:00000447); feature: surface water layer (ENVO:00002042); material: "saline water (ENVO:00002010), including plankton (ENVO:xxxxxxxx)" | depth 5 m
GAAATAAAAGATTCGTCTTTAGGGATGGAAAGGATAGAGGTTGTTTGCTCAAAATGTGATTCACATTTAGGGCATGTTTTTTCGGACGGACCAAAACCTACAGGTTTACGTTATTGTATTAATTCAGCTTCTCTTAACTTTAAAAAAAAAAATGAAAAATAATGGATTAGTGATTTTATCTGGTGGACAAGACTCCACAACTACTGCTTTATTTGCAAGATTAGAATGTAAGGAATTGCATGGAGTTACATTTAATTATGGTCAGAAACATAAAATTGAAATAAATTCAGCTATTAAAATTGCTAAATTATTAAATTTTAAATCACATGAAGTTATAAATATTAAAAATACTTTAAAAAGTACTTCTCCTATAATTAACAAAAAAAAAAAAATAACAAAATATAATTCTAAAACTGAAATGACTAAAGGAATTGAACCAACTTTTATTCCATCTAGAAATATATTATTTTTAACTATTGCTAGTAACAGGGCTATATTACGTAATTGTAAAACGATATATACAGGAGTTTGTGAAGAAGATTACGGAGGGTATCCTGATTGTAGAAAAATTTTTATTGATAGTATTGAAAAATCTTTAAATTTAGGAATTTTTGGAAAAAAAAAAGTTATTAAGATTAAAACTCCATTAATGAAATTAACAAAAAAGGAAAGCGTTAAAATAGCTATAAAAAAATGTAAAAATATGAAAGAATTTAATAAAATTTTTAGTGAAACACATACATGTTATGATGGAAAAAAAGGAGGATGCGGAAAATGTCATGCATGTATTTTAAGAGACATAGGTTTTAAACAAGCTAAAATAATTGATCCTATTCTAGTTTTTAGAAAAAATGTATAATGTAAAAGAAATATATTACACTTTACAAGGAGAGGGTGCTTTTTCAGGAAGGCCAAGTGTATTTTGTCGTTTTTCTGGTTGTAATTTATGGTCAGGAAAAGAAAAAGATAGAAAATTAGCAAAATGTAATTTTTGTGACACAGATTTTGTTGGAGTAAATGGTATAAATGGCGGCAAATTTATTAGCGAACTAGAGTTAGGAAAAAAAATAATTTCATTATGGAAATCAAAAAATATTAATAATAAACCATATGTTGTTTTCACTGGTGGTGAACCATTATTACAATTAGATAAAAAATTAATAAATTTTCTAAAAAATTATAATTTTGAAATAGGTATAGAAACAAACGGAACACTTAAATTACCATGTGAAATAGATTGGGTTTGTGTTAGCCCCAAGCATAAAGATAATTTTATTTTAAAAAAAGGAGATGAATTAAAATTGGTTTTTCCTCAAAAAAAAATAAATCCAAAAAATTTAGAAAATTTAAAATTTAAATATTTTTTTTTACAACCAATGGACGGACCAAATCTTAAAGAAAATATAAAAAAAACTTATGAATATTGTAATAAAAATAAAAAGTGGAATGTTAGTTTACAACTTCATAAAATGATTGGTATACGATGACTGATATATTTGAAATAACAAAGCAATTTACATTTGAAGCTGCACATTTTTTTCCTAATATGCCGAAAGGTCATATTTATAGAAAAATACATGGCCATTCATTTGTAGTTGAAGTTACTTTTTATGGAAAAAAAAATAAAAATAATCAATGGGTAACAGATTTTGATAAAGTATCCGAATCTTTGAAAGAAATAAAAAAAAAATTAGATCACAAATGTATTAATGATATTAAAGAAATTGGATTACCCACTTTAGAAAATATTTCTTCTTGGATTGGTAAGCAATTAAAAAAGAAATATTCTAATGTTTATTCAATAAAATTAAGTAGGCCATCATGTGGTGAGTTTTGTCTTTATAAAATTAAATAATTATTACTCAAGAATATTTCTCATTTTCTTTCTTTTTTTAAACATTTCTTTTTTTGTTAAATATTCGTCTTTATTTTGATCTATTTCTAAAAAAAATTTTTGACTTCTTAAGTTAAACTCATCTTGAGTTATAATTTTATCATTGTTTAAATCTAATCTATTAAATCTTTTTTGTCTTATTTTTTGAAATTCTTCATAACTTACTTTTCCATCATCATTTGTATCTAATTTTTTAAAGCCTTTTCTTTCTTCGGTATTTGGCGGTAGTTCATCTGCTTTAATAAATGAAATTTCTAAAAATAGAAAAGTAAAAATAAAAAAAAAATAATATAATAGAATGGTTTTATTCATAAATTTAAAAAATGTATAACGTTTCTGTAATTATTCCAACTTATAACAGAAAAGCCTTTTTAACAAATGCAATTGATAGTGTTTTGAGTCAAACTTATCAAAATTTAGAATTAATCATTATTGACGATGGTTCAAGTGATAAAAGTTTAGATTTTATAAAAAAAAAATATCCTAAAATAAGATTTTTTAAACAACGTAATAAAGGTGTTAGTTCAGCTAGAAATAAAGGTATAAAATTATCATCTTATGAATGGGTAGCTTTTTTAGATTCAGATGATAGGTGGCATCCTAAAAAATTAGAAAAACAAATTAATTATTTAATAAAATATTCTAAATATGAAATTTGCCATACAGATGAAGTATGGATTAAAAATGGTTCGAAAATTAATCAACATAAAAAACATCAAAAATTTGGGGGTTTTATATTCGATAAATGTTTAGATATATGTAAAATTTCGCCATCAAGCGTAATTATTAATAAAAAAATTTTCAAAAAAATAGGCCTATTTGATGAAAGTTTACCTGTATGTGAAGATTATGATCTTTGGCTTAGAATATTAGTTAAATTTCCAATTTTGTATTTAAATGAGAAATTAACTATAAAATATGGTGGACATTTAAATCAATTATCAAAAAAATATTGGGGAATGGACAGATTTAGAATTAAGACTTTAGAAAATTTAATTAAAAATAATTCTTTAGATAATAAAAAAAAAAGTATAGTTAAAAAAAAATTAAAAGAAAAAATTGATATATATTTAAATGGTTTGAAAAAAAGGAATAAAAAAAAAGAAATTATTTTTTATGAAAACAAAAAAAAAAAATATAAATAAAAAGGAAATAAATATAGTTGTTGCTATGAAAAGAGAAGCAATGCCTTTAATTAAATACTGGAATTTAAAGGAAAATTCAAAAAAATTTTATATAAACAAAAAAAAAGGGATTAATTTAATAATTTCTGGAATAGGAAAAAAAAAAGCTGAAAATGCTACAATTTATTTAGCAAGAAAAACAAATATTAATTCTTTTTTTTTAAATATTGGAATTGCTGGACACAAAAATTACAAACTTGGTGAAATTATATTAATTTCAAAAATTACTGATAATAAAAATAAGTATTCATGGTATCCTTCATTACTTTGGAAAACTAAAATAAGAAAAGGGTCACTATTAACTGTTAGATTTCCGAAAATTAGATACACAACAAATAATCTTTATGATATGGAAGCTGCTGGTTTTTTTAGAGGTGCTAGAAATTTTGTAGGTCCAGAAAAAGTACAATGCTTAAAAGTTATATCGGATAATAAAGATAGTTCAATTTTAAATATTTCTTCAAAAAAAATAGAAAATTGGATAAATTCTAAAATAATTATTATTAATAAATTAGTAAACGAATTTTTAAAAGTTTAATGATAGAAACAATATATATTGAAAACCAAGTAAAAAATCATTTTAGAACAAAGAAAATCTTATCAAAGCTTAATAAAAATGTTGATGTTATTTATTGTGATCATTATGGAGAAATTTTTAATATTAAATCTCAAAATTTCAGAGTTCAAAAAAATAAACCTGCTTTAATTTTAGCTAAAAAAGATGGTAAGAAATTACATGAAATACCAAAAAATTTTGGTATCGGTGGAGATAAAAATTATTATTTTTCACATATGCTTAATTGTATTTATGATTGTGAATATTGTTTTTTACAAGGAAAACATATGTCAGCTCATTACCTTTTATTTATAAATTATGAAGATTTTTTTTTAGAAATTAAAAAAAAATTAAAAATTAACAATTCACAAAAGAATTACTTTTTTTCAGGTTATGATTGTGATTCATTAGCATTAGATGGAATAACAGGATTTGTAGATTATTTTTTACCTATTTTTAAAAAAAATAAAAATGCTGTTTTAGAAATTAGAACAAAAAGTATTCAAATAAATAAGATATTAAAATATAAGTCATTTAATAATTGTGTTATTGCATTTAGTTTTACTCCAGAAAATATTTCAAAATTAGTTGAGCATAAAGTTCCTTCAGTAAAAAAAAGGATTGATGCAATGAAAAAATTAGTTGAAAAAGGGTGGAAAATAGGTTTAAGATTTGATCCTATTGTTCCAGCTTGTAACTTTGGAAAGATTTATGAAGAACTTTTCAAAAAAATAGCTAATAGTATTCCTGAAAAAAATATTCATTCAATTAGTTTTGGAATGATGAGGTTCCCAAAAAAAATGTTTAAAAAAATTATTAAAGAAAATAATGATACAAAAATTAATAATTTATCTTTTGAAAATAGAAATGGAATTTATACATATTCTAAAGTTAATGAAAAAAAATTCGAAAATATAATTATTGGTAAATTAAATAAACATTTAAAAAATGTTCCAGTGTTTAACTGTAAAATTTAAATTAATTTTTTTTATTTTTTGGTTTTTCTTTTTCTAGTTGTTCTTGTTTTTCTTTTTCTACTTGTTTATGAAATAAAGCAGCAAAGTCTATAGGATTTAGCATAACAGGGGGATAACCACCTTCTCTAGTAGTATCAGCTAGTATATTTCTAGCAAATGGAAATAATATTCTAGGAGCTTCAATTAAAAGCAATGGTTTTTCATGTTCAGGTGGAACTTTGTTTAAAGTAAAAATTCCTGCATAACTAATTTCAACAATAAATGCAATTTTTTCCCCTTTTTTCTTTGCTTCTGTTTTAAGATCTAAAGTAACTTCAAATGCGTTATCTGGAAGTTTTTTAACTCTAGTATTAACATTAATATTCATTTGAGGTTTTTCTGCATCTTTATATGCATCAAGAGGATTAGGATTCTCGAATGATAAATCCTTAAGATATTGCGCGTTGATGAAAAGACCTACTGGTGCATTTTCTGGAACATTACCTGGTTTTTTTTCTACTTTTTTTGCCATTTTTTACTGTTTATGCATATTAGCTATAGGGTTTAAAAAATCTACTTTTTTTTTTTATTTTCGTCAATTTCTTCATAAGAACCCTCAAAAGTTTTATTTTCTTTTTCTTGTTCATTTGTATTATAAATTGTTTTTTCTTTATAAATTGTTTTTTTTTTTAAATAAGAACTAATTAATTTGATTAATATATTTCTGGTTTTAGGTATTAATAAAAAACAACCTAAGGTATCTGTAAGAAAACCGGGGGTAAGTAAAAAAGCTCCTGCAATAAGAATTGCTATTCCTTCAAATATAGGCATTAAAGGCATTTTGTTTAATTTAACTTCTTCTATTGCTTTGTTTAGTATAGAAATACCTTGGCTTTTTACTAAAAAAGCTCCGATAATTCCCGTAATTATTATTATAAAAATAGTATTCCATAAACCTATATGTTTACCTACGGTTATAAATAAAATTACTTCTATTATTGGTATTGCTATAAAAAATAAAAAAAACATGTTTGCTTATTAGAAAAAATAATTACATTATTCATTCAGTTTACTTTAAAACTTATTTAAAGTATAAATTTATTTATGAATACATTTTTTACACCAGATTTAATTTTTTTTGTATTAGTTGCAGCATTCTTAATTATTAGATTAAGAAGTGTTTTAGGTAGAAGAACTGGCAATGAAAAAAGGCCTAAAGATATTTTTATGTATCAAGATACAGTTTTAGGTTCAGGTAAAAAAAAAACTATATCTGAAAAAGAAGATATAAAAGAAAAATCATTTGATGAATCTTTAAGTAAAAATAAAGTAAATTTAAAAAAAGGCACAGCTTTAGAAAAAATTTATTATTTTGATCAAACTTTTTCTACAAAAAAATTTTTAGCTGGTGCCAAAAATGCTTACCAACAAATTATAAATTCTTATGCAAATGGAGAAATAAATAAAATTAAGTATTTATTAGACTCAAAAGTTTTTTCTACTTTTTCTAATGAAATTAAATCTAGAGTAAAAAAAAAATATACTTTAGAACATACTTTAATTTCAATTAAAAGTGCAGCAGTAGAAAAAATTTACGTTAAATCCAGTATAGCTGATATTGTAGTTAAATTTGTATCAGAACAGGTAAATTTGTTAAAAAATAAAGATGGTAAAGTTTTAAAGGGGAACGATGAGTATATAGAAAATCATACTAATTATTGGACGTTTTCTAAAGATTTAAAATCTAATGATCCAAATTGGAAGCTTATCGTAACAAAAGCTGAATAATAATAAAAAAAAAAATTTATCAAAAGAAGATGAAGTCTTGTGGAATCTTTTTACAGAAAATTTAAATAAATCATCAAAAAAAAAAGAAAAAAATATTTCTAATAAAATTTTTAATCAAATAAATGATAATCTTAAAGATTTAAAGTTTGGTGAAGGAACTGCTATAAGTAAAAAAAATATTAGAAATTTTTCAAAAGGTAATGTTTTTATAGAAAATAAATTAGATCTTCATGGTTATAATCAAATTGAGGCAAAAAGTTTGTTAAAAGAATTTATAAGTTCATCAATACAAAAGAATTATAGATTAATTTTGGTAATCACTGGTAAAGGTAAAGATGAGCAAGGTGTTATAAAAAGTAATATTTTAACGTGGTTAAATTCTAAAGATTTAAGAAATAAAATTTTAGCTGTAAATCATGCTTCAAAAAAGCATGGTGGCCAGGGTGCTATTTATATTTTTTTAAAAAAATTTGATTAATTTTTAAAGAATAAATTTGCTTAAATCTACATTTTTAGCAAGTTTTCCAACTTCATCTTTTACTTGTTTAGAAGTAATTTTTATTTTTTTTCCTTTATTTTCTGAAGCATTGAAACTAATGTTTTCAACTAATTTTTCAAGCACTGTATGAAGTCTTCTAGCCCCTATATTTTCAACATTTGAATTTATTTCAGTTGATAATTTAGCAATTTCTTCTATAGAATCTTTTCCAAAATCTAAATCAACTTTTTCTGTTTTTAATAAAGCTTTATATTGTTTTATTAAACTATTTTCCGGTTCATTTAAAATTTTTATAAAATCATCTTTAGTTAAAGCATTTAATTCAACTCTTATAGGCAGTCTTCCTTGTAGTTCTGGAAGTAAATCAGAGGGTTTTGATAAATGAAATGCTCCAGAAGCTATGAATAAAATATGATCTGTTTTTATTGGGCCATATTTTGTTGATACAGTTGTTCCTTCAATTATTGGAAGCAGATCTCTTTGTACCCCTTCTCTACTAACATCTCCTCCTACTCTTTCAGAACGTGCACAGATTTTATCCATTTCATCTAAAAAAACTATTCCATTTTCCTCAACATCTTTAATAGCATTAGAAATTATTTTTTCTTGATCTATTAATTTGTCAGATTCTTCTTCCATTAGAGGTTTATATACTTTTTCTATAGTCATTTTTTTCTTTTTTGTTTTTTTACCCATGCCTTTTCCAAGTAATTCATTTAAATTTATCATACCAACTTGGCTACCTGGCATTCCAGGAATATCTAAAGTTGGAAGACCACCTCCACTTGGACTATCAATTAGATCTATTTCTATAATTTTTTTATCTAGCTTTCCCATTTTGAGTTGAGCTTTAAATTTAGATCTAGTTTCTAAACTTGCATTTTTTCCTACTAATGCATCTAAAACTCTATCTTCAGCATTATCTTGCGCTTGTTTTTTTACTTTATTTCTTAATTTTTCTTTAGTCATTGTTATAGAGATTTGTATTAAATCTCTAACTATTTGTTCAACATCTCTTCCTACATAACCTACTTCAGTAAATTTTGTTGCTTCTACTTTAAGAAAAGGAGCCTCGGCTAATTTAGCAAGCCTTCTTGATATTTCTGTTTTTCCAACTCCAGTTGGGCCTATCATTAAAATATTTTTTGGTAAAATTTCTTCTTTTAATTCATCAGGGACTCTTTGTCTTCTCCATCTATTTCTTAAGGCAAGCGCAACAGCTTTTTTTGCTTCGTTCTGGCCGATAATATATCTATCTAATTCTTTAACTATTTCTTTGGGCGTATAACTTTCTTTTTCTTTTATTGTTTTGTTAACAAAATTTTTATTTACTGTATCGTCCATAATTTATAATTTTTCTATTGTGAAATTAGAATTTGTATAAATACATATATCAGAGGCAATAGTCATAGCTTTTTTTGCAACTTCTTCGGCACTAAGTTTGTCTTGTTCCATAAGTGCTCTAGCAGCAGCTAAAGCATAAACTCCTCCACTACCAATTCCTATCAAACCATCTTCTGGTTCAACAACATCTCCGGTTCCAGAAACAATTAATGATACAGATTTATCAGCAACCGCCATCATTGCTTCTAATCTTCTCAAATATCTATCTGTTCGCCAATCCTTTGCTAATTCTACACAAGCTCTAGTTAATTGATTTTGGTGTTTTTCTAATTTACCTTCTAATCTTTCAAAAAGTGTAAATGCATCTGCAGTTGCACCAGCAAAACCTGCAATTACCTTATTATTAGCCAATCTTCTTACTTTTACAGCATTAGATTTCATAACAGTATTACCAAGACTTACTTGACCATCTCCTGCTATAACAACATTATTTTTTCTTCTTACAGCTAAAATTGTTGTACCATGCATATTATTATTTGAATTTTGTTTTATCATTACAATTTATAATATTTGTTACTATTGGATAAATAATGTATTTTTCTCGTAATGTAAGACTATTTTTAAAAAAAAAATGAGAAAATCAAAAATAAATAGAAAAACTAGTGAAACTAATATTTCAGTTAAAATTAACCTAGATGGTAAGGGTAAATTTAATATTTCAACTGGTATTGGTTTTTTAGATCATATGTTAGAACAATTATCAAAACATAGTCTTATTGATATAAATTTAAAAGCAAAAGGAGATTTAAAAGTTGATGATCATCATACTACTGAAGATACAGGGATAGCTTTAGGAGAAGCTATATCTAAAGCATTAGGAGATAAAAAATCTATAAAAAGATTTGGTAATATTTTTATTCCTATGGACGAAACTTTAACAAGAGTTAGTATTGATTTGTCAAATAGGCCTTATTTGATTTGGAAAGTTAAATTTACTAATAAACAAATAGGAAAAATGGATAGCGAATTATTTAAAGAATGGTTTCAAGCTTTTTCTCAAGCAGCAGGTTTAACTTTGCATATTGAAAATTTATACGGTGATAATAACCATCATATAATTGAAACTTGTTATAAAGGGCTTGCTCGTTCTTTAAGAGAAGCTATTTCTATCGATCCTAGAGAAAAAGGAAAGATTCCTTCAACAAAAGGTAAATTATAAAAAAAAGTGAAAATTGCTTTAATAGATTATGGGTCTGGAAATTTACAATCAGCTTATAAAGCTTTAGAGTTATCATCAAAATTTAATAAAAAAAATAAAGTTTTTATAGCTACAAAATCTAAAGATTTGTTACAAGCAGATAAGATAGTTTTACCTGGAGTAGGCACTTTTTCTGATTGTATGAAAGGTATTAAATCAATATCTGGAATGATTGATACTTTAAACAAAGAAGTTCTTATAAGAAAAAAACCATTTTTAGGAATTTGTGTAGGTATGCAATTGTTAGCTACAGAAGGAAAAGAAAAAGGAAATCATAAAGGCTTAAATTGGATAAAAGGAAAAGTTATAAAAATAAAAAAAAAAAATAAAATAAAAATTCCTCATATGGGTTGGAATACAGTGAAAACAATTATCAACCATCCTGTAATAAAAAGAAAAAAATTTGATTCATATTTTGTGCACAGCTACAATTTTATTTGTAAAAATAAAAAAAATATTTTAGCAGTTTGTGATTATAAACAAAATATTACTGCTATAGTTGGTAGTGAAAATATAATTGGAACACAATTTCATCCTGAAAAAAGTCAAAAGATAGGATTAGAGATTTTAAAAAATTTTATTAATTGGAATTATTAAAATGATTTTATTTCCAGCAATAGATATTAAAGATGGTAGTTGCGTTAGATTAGTAAAAGGTAAAATGAATCAAGCTACAATATTTAATAAAGACCCTTTAAATCAAGCTAAAATTTTTGAATCAAAAGGTTGTGATTGGATACATGTAGTTGATTTGGATGGAGCAGTAAAAGGAGAAAGTATAAATAAAGAAATTATAAAAAAAATAATTTCGTCTGTAGATGTTAAAATTCAATTAGGTGGAGGAATTAGGAATTTAGAAACAATTGATAAATGGTTTGAAATAGGAGTAGAAAGATTAGTTGTAGGTTCTTTAATAGCTAATAATTCTGATTTAGTTAAAGAAGCTATAAACAAATATCCTAAAAAAATTATTTTAGGAGTTGATTTAATAAAAAATAATTTAGCAATTGAAGGTTGGGTAAAAAAAACAAATTTAACTGCAAAAGATATATCTAAGGAATTTTATAATTGTAATTATGCCTCAATTGTATGTACAAATATAAGTAAAGATGGGGCAATGGATGGAATAGATATAGATTTTATTTTAAATAATATAAATATTTTCAAAAAACCAATCATAGCATCTGGCGGCGTGACTAGTTTAAACGATTTACAAATTTTAAAAGATAATGAAAAAAAAGGAATAGAAGGAGTAATTTGTGGTAGAGCTATTTATGAAGGAAAAATTGATATTTTAAAAGCTAATGAATTATTAAAAAAATAATATGTTAAAAATAAGAATTATACCCTGTTTAGATGTAAAAGATGGAAAAGTAGTTAAAGGAACTAATTTTATAAATTTAAAATATGCAGGAGATCCAGTAAAACAAGCTCAAATATATGATAAACAAGGAGCGGATGAATTATGTTTTTTGGATATTACAGCTAGTAGTGAAAAAAGAAATATTATTTTTGATGTAGTAAAAAAAACTGCTCAAAAATGTTTTATGCCTTTAACAGTTGGTGGAGGAGTTAGATCAATTAAGGATATTCGTAAATTACTTTTATGTGGTGCAGATAAGGTATCTATAAATACTGCAGCTATAAAAAATCCAAAACTTGTTCAAGAATCTTCTGCTAAATTTGGAAACCAATGTATTGTTGTGGCAATAGATGCAAAAAAAATAAAAAAAAATAAATGGGAAATTTATACTCATGGAGGAAGAAAAAGAACTGGAATTGATGCAATAACTTGGGCTAAAAAAATGGAAAAATTAGGAGCTGGAGAAATACTTTTAACATCTATGGATAAAGATGGAACAAAATCAGGATTTGATCTGGAATTAACAAAAAAAATATCTAATAATGTAAATATTCCTGTTATTGCATCAGGCGGAGTTGGAAATATTAAACATCTCGTTGATGGGATAAAAATTGGAAAAGCTTCAGCAGTTTTAGCTGCTTCAATTTTCCATTATGGCAAATATACTGTAAGGCAAGTAAAAAATAAAATGAAACAAAAAGGCATATTAGTAAGGATATAAAATGAATAGTAAAAATAACGGCGATATTATAGATATTTTATTTTCGGTAGTTGAAGAAAGAAAGAAATCAAAAAGAAAAGGATCTTATACTTCTTTTTTATTTAATAAAGGAATGAATAAAATAGCTCAAAAAGTTTCTGAAGAAACTGCTGAAACAATAATTGAAGCAATACAAGGTAAAAAAAAATTAGCGGTTCAGGAAAGTTGTGATTTATTATACCACTTAGTTGTTATGTGGTCTAAATTGGGAATAAAACCGCAAGATATTTGGAATGAGTTAGATAAAAGAATGAAAAAACCAGAAACTAAAAGAAAAAAAACATGAGCTACGATGAAAATAATATTTTTGCAAAAATTTTAAGAGAAGAAATACCTTGTAAGAAGGTTTATGAAAATGAATACGCTCTAGCATTTCACGATATAAATCCACAAGCAAAATTACATATTTTAGTTATACCAAAGGGTAAATATATTTCTTTTGCGGATTTTTCTAAGAATGCATCTAAAGATGAAATTGAAGGTTTTTTTAAAGCGGTAGGAAAGATAGCTGAAGAACAACACTTAGTTAAAAATGGTTATAGAATATTAGCTAATCATGGAGTGAATGCTGGACAAGAAGTACCACATTTTCATGTGCATATATTTGGAAATCAAACACTCGGGCCTATGATTTCAAAATCATAAAAAAATAATTTTTAAATAAATTATTATAGAAAGTATTGAATAATTATAATTTATCTTTATTTTCATTTTCATATTATATTTTAAGTTATAATTAAACTTTGCTTATTATGATAAATCTGTTTGTTTTAAAAGAAACGCAAGAAAATGAAAAAAGAGTAGCTCTTGTACCTGATGAAATAAAAAAATATTTAGACTTAGGAATCAAAGTATTTGTTGAAAAAGATGCTGGTATTAAATCAGGTTATTCAAATGAAGATTATAAAAAAGAAAATGCTTTGGTATCTGAAAATGTAAAAAAATCAATTAAAGATAGTGACATTGTTATAAAAATTCAAAAACCTGAAAAAAAAATTCTAAATGAAATGAAAAACGGAACTATTTTAATGGGACTTTTATCACCAAAAAAAGGTTCTCCTGAAAATTCTTTATATAATAAAAAAAAAA
>CEUZ01250703.1_pt1 | contig 12683 bp, 14 predicted proteins | sample 361511 | NCBI WGS metagenome assembly CEUZ01 (sample SAMEA2622822, study PRJEB7988) | marine metagenome | biome: marine biome (ENVO:00000447); feature: surface water layer (ENVO:00002042); material: "saline water (ENVO:00002010), including plankton (ENVO:xxxxxxxx)" | depth 5 m
GAGGTTTTCGCCTTTTTTATCGATAGCCGATTGAGCGCAGATGTAAGCAAGGTCTAGAGAAGGATCTCCGGAGCTTTCTTCAACAAGGACTTTTAAATCGGATTCTTGATCGGATCGTGTCATAAGATCTCCTTGGTACCATAGAGCTGGTGGCTCTTCAAATACCTTTGTACTTCGGACGGAATTTCTTCTACAGGGACATGACCTGTGATTTCAATTGTTTCTCTCACAGAGGTGGATGAGAGAGCTTGAGCGGGGGTTGGAACGAGAATGAATTGCTTTCCAGATCGACTAGAATAGGAGTGAGGTCCTTTTTTACTTAAAAATCCTTGTTGGACCCACTTAGAGAGGCGCTCATAGAGATGAGGAATGAGTCCTTTTTCTTCATCATTTTTTCTTAAAAGTATGCACCAATGACAGAGGTCAAAAAGTTCAGGAAATCCATGCCATTTTTCAAATTGAAGGAGTTGGTCAGAGCCCATCATAAATCCTAAATGCGGGATTTGAGGTTTAAGGGCTTTGAGGGTTTTGAGAGTGTAGCTGGGGTTTTGATCCTGTCTTTTGATCTCAAAATCTGAAACTTTGATTCGAGAATCTAAATTTTCAAATGCAAGTCGACTCATTTCATAGCGGTGGTATTCAGGAGTAGGGGCTGTTTTTAAAGGAGGAGATGCTGAGGGCATCATCCAGATTTCTTTGGCTCCGGGGTTTTCCAAAGCGCCTTGTGCAGCAATCTGATGTCCTTTGTGGGGAGGATCAAAAGACCCCCCGAAAATCCAGATTGTTTCTGAACTTTTAAATGAATTCATTTTTTCACTGAAGATCCGTCAGGAAGGATCACCGTCTCCTCTTTGTCTTTTTGAGATCCTGTTTTAAAAACAAAATCTTGTACTGGTTCCATCAGTTCAATGATTCCCTTTTGAGCGACCCCTGAAATAAAATAAGGTTCATGAGCAAGAGGTTCTCTTCCTCGGATATGATTGAGATTTTTTCTGACTTCTTCGTAAATCATCTGAACGAGATCAGGATCAGACTCTAGGATGTCGAGTTTGTTAATGGCTACAATTTCAGGTTTATGGAGTAGCTTTTCATTGTATTTTCCGAGTTCATTTCGAATATTTTGATAAAGCCTAAGAGCTTCTTTTGCCACTTGTTCTCGTGCAATTTTATGAGGATCCGTTTCTCCAGTGATATCAATCTCTGTGGCCTTATCTAAAAGTGAAGCCCCGTCAATCATATGAATGAGAACTTGTGTTTTTTCAATATGTCGTAGAAATCGATGCCCCAGTCCGGCTCCTTCTGAAGCTCCTTCAATCAGTCCTGGGATGTCTGCAACAACAAAACTTTTAAAACCAGGAAGGGCAACCACTCCGAGAACGGGGGTCAGTGTGGTAAATGCGTAGTCAGCGACTTTTGGATGAGCAGCACTGATTGCTGAAATGAGTGTTGATTTTCCGGCATTTGGATAACCAATAATTCCTACATCGGCGAGAAGTTTGAGTTCAAGAGAGACTTGAAGTGATTCTCCTTCTTCGCCTGGCTGTGAAAACTTAGGGGCTTGAAAGGTTGCAGTTGCAAAGTGTGCGTTTCCTTTTCCTCCACGTCCACCATGACAGGCTGTAAAGGTTTGTTCGACTTCAGTAAATTCGAAGAGTTCTTCGCCGGTCTCTAAGTTTTTTAAAACAGTTCCCACAGGAACTTCAATAATTTTTGATTCTCCGTCTTTTCCAAATTTATTTGCACCGGCACCTGGAAGACCGTTTTTGGCTTCATAGGTTCGGAGGTAGCGGAAATCTTGAAGGGTACTTTTTTGAGGGTGGGTAGTAAAGATGATGTCTCCTCCACGTCCTCCGTCACCGCCATCAGGTCCGCCTCTGGGAACGAATTTCTCCCGTCGAAAGGAAACGCATCCGGCTCCGCCGTTTCCTGCTTGGATTGTAATTTCTGCATAGTCGATGAATTTCATATCTTTTTATTTTCGCTCAAAAAAAAGGCCCAAAGTGCTTTACACTTGGGCCTCTCCTCTTAAAATTGTTTGCATAGGTTTATACTACAGGGACAATCGAGATTTTTTTTCTTCTCTTGTCCAACCACTCAAACTTCACTTGTCCAGGTTGAGTAGCAAAGATCGTATAATCTCTTCCAACGCCTACGTTTTTTCCAGGATGAAACTTAGTCCCTCTTTGGCGAACGATGATTTCACCTGCTTTGACCAATTGACCTCCATAGCGCTTTACACCGAGGTATTTAGGATTACTGTCTCTTCCGTTTTTTGTACTTCCACCTGCTTTTTTGTGAGCCATGGTTTAAACCTTTCTTCGATTAAGCGTTTTTCTCTGCCGCTTCTTGTTTCATTCTTACTCGAGAACCAAGAGTTTTAGGGGTTCTCGGTAAACCTTTAGGTTTCAATTGAGTTGCGAATTGAGAAAGCTTTGTTTTCTTATCAGCATCAGAAAGAACTTGGTCTTTTCCAGCTCCTGAATCAACTTTTGTGATGAGGAGTTGAGAGAGTTCTTGGCGATGACCGATTTTCTTTCGGTACTGCTGTCTTCTTTTCATTTTAAAGACAGTGACCTTTTTACCGCGTCCTTGTGCAACGAACTCAGCTTCAACAAGAGCCTTGTTTACAAAAGGCTTTCCTAGCCAAGTTTCAGACTTTTCTTCGCCTGGTTCACTGACAAAAAGAACTTCATTAAAGGTATGAGTCTGTCCAGGCTCACCTTGAAGTTTCTCAACCTCAACGATATCGCCAGGTTGCACTCGATATTGCTTACCACCGGTATGAATTACTGCGTACATAGACAACGGAAAATGCCTGAGTCTGGGGACGAAGTCAACTGAAGAATGATAAAAAAATTTCAATTATGTTGGATGTTTGAACTCGATTTTCTTAGCAATTAAATTTCAAATCATTTCAAATACTTGATTTAAATGCGGCGGTAATAAAAGGCACAAAAGAACAAAGGTTTTTTGCAGATATGTAAATAATATAATTTTTTTTGGCGGAAAGGGAATGCAGAGTACCGAGGACTGAGGAATGAGTCTCCGGTACTCCAATGTCGTGAATCAATGTGTTTGTTTATTCGGTATGAATGGCAAAATCTCTGAGATGGGCCAGACTGGATATCTTATAGCAAAATGGTCGGATCCTCGGTCGACTTGTATCTGTCCATTATCAAAAACACGGATCACCGTGCTTGGTGTATATTCTCCGAAGCGATGGACAACCGTTTGGTTAGTACATACTTCGATTTCTTTATCCTCCACACAACTCGAGTCGGGTTGAAAACCAACCTCTGAGATGGGCCAGACTGGATAAGGCTCTAAAAGGGGCGATGTTTGACCATAATTGTTTTGGCTTAGGTCAACTTGTACTCTTCCAATTTCTTTTTCTCCTTGGGAATAAATTCGAATTACTTGTCCGATGTTACCGTTATGAATCGCCCATTGACCAAGTCTAATTTTTTCATCATTGGACGCTTTTTTATTCATTGAGATCGTGTGACCTAGAATTTTTGCACTATTCTTTAATATCTTTTTTAAGGTGATATGAAGGTCTCTAAATTGGGAGCCAGGAGTCGTTCGAGTGATGACTGAAGCGCCTTTGACTGGGTATGGTCCTTGTTGATCGATAGGTCTAATTTGATTTCGACTGATTCGGGCAAGGTTCATTGCTTTTGAAAACTTTTTATTTTCTAAAAAAAGAGGGCTTTTCATCACTATTGTCCAATAACCCAGAGCTGCATCAAGGTAACTGACTCGAAGGACAGGTGAATTAATATATCTCATGTGTTTTTCAAAAAGTTTGAGTTGATCAAAAGCATATGAGCCAATTTCATTTGTTCGATAGTTTCCTGATTTTACAGCATCGTAATCACTTTGATAGTAATGAAGAGCTAAATCAATGGTTTCCATAAGAATGAGCGCTTTCATATCTGTTGGAAACAGTGATCGTATTTCTGAAAAACTCAGATTTTCAGGAGCGTAAGGAGCAACTTTCTGTTCAATGGATGAGGGAGCTCCGACGGTCATGAGTAGTCCAGCATGGATTGACATTCTCATTAAAACTTCAGTGGTTGGTGCTGTTTTTCTTGAGATCTGTTCAATCTCTAAAAGACGAATAGAGATGAAATTCATTTGAGATTCAGGATCCAAGTTTTTTGCTTCGCCTTTGAGTTCAAGGAGTTGTTCACTCATTAAATCAAGATATTGAACCAATTCTTCGACTTCTTCTGGTGTATATTTTGAGTTTCCATATTCAGAATACTCAGGCGGAACAGGAGGAGTTACTGACTGAGGGGCGGCAATGGAACTGAATCCCAAAAAGAGACTCAATGAGAATAAGTTTATTTTAGAGAGGGTATTCATAGCGGTTTCCTTATTAGTAAATTGATCTTTGTTTTAAACGAGTTGTAGTTCTTCCACAGAGCAGTCCCTGGTCATATCGAGCGTCAATGAGTCGGATTTCATTTTTTCTTCTCTTTCGTTTGATGTAGACTAAAAAACCAGAAATTTTTTCTTGATGATTTATCCCTGTCTGTATTGCTTCCTCATTAAACTCTTTTCTTCTTAAGATACCAAAACCAGGAAAGCGTTCTTCGAGTTGAAATCGACCACTTTCTTTGAAATGTTCTTCGGCACTTGAAATAAAATAAAAAAATCCAGAGAGTGTTCGATAGAAGCTCCCGTCTGATTTTCGATGAAGACTTGAGTTTGAAATTAAAAATTGATTATTTGCATTTGATTTTATTGCAAAGTCTCTCACCGCAATATCGGTTGTCGGAAAAGCAGACCAACTCGCATAATTGTAATTTGTTTTTTTTACGATAATTTGATTTGGACAATCTACCGTTTGTGAAGTTGAAGAAATTTCAAGGCGTTCTCTTCTATTTTTTACATGAAGAGAGGTTGCTTCATATGCAATTTCTAAGTCTTTTGGAAGAGCAAGCGCATGAATACGTTTGCTCTCTTCATCAGAAAAAATTTCTTCGTTGTTATGAGATTTGAGAGGGCTAAACGTAGGGTCATCTTGATCTGCTTGAACTAACATTCTCCAGGCTTGTGTATTGTCTTCGTATTCCTCGATTGAGAAGACGATCGCATTAGAGTCAAAGGATGGATATGAATGATCATGTATAATCATTAGTGCGTAGGTCTCTTTTAAGTCCATTACTGGAGTCACTGCCTGATTTGTTTCATCTGAATCTTCTTTATAAAATCGATCCACAACTGGAACGGATTGGATAAAGATTTCTACGAGGTTACGTTTTCCTTGAATTTTCCCTCGATAATATCCTTCTGTTATTTCCGCGTGGCTGATGTTTGAAGTGAGTAGGGAAGTGCTCATCAGAGCACCTCCGATCAAACTTAACTTTATTTTCTTTTTCATTTTTTTCTCCTAATTTCTTTATCGTTTATTGAGATAATCCGCAGCCTGATCCAAATCCTGGATCCATAGGGAAAGATCCACATGGACTGGTGGGTTGACCAAAATAAACGAGCTGACAAGAGTATTGAGGGGCTCTTCGATCAATTTGATCAATCACACATCGAAGTTCTTCGTTGAGTGCATTAAAAATCCATCTTTCATTGTAATAAGTCTGATACCCAGCGTTTCTAAATCGTAAGTTTTCAGAGATCTCTGAAAGGTCAATTACAGGTTGAGCCATTGCGTACCCATAGAGTGTAATAGCGATATCGTGAGCAGCATATCCTGTACTGAGTTGGATAATTTTAAGAACCATTTCTCGATTTCCAGCCGGGGCAATTCTTGGACCACCGACTGTAAAATGATCAATAGAGAAACGAACAAGGTCGGCAGCAAAATCAAGATAGCGATTTTGAAACGCGTTGTATTGAAATGCACCACAGTCCTGATAACAGTTTGGAAATCGTTGAGAATAGTCAAACCAGTAATCTACAAAATAGGGTCGATCTAGATTCATTTCCGTTTTGATAATAAAAGAGACATACTTTTCTAACAAATTAAATTTACTGTTCAAAAAAGAAATCATGTTTGTTTGATATTCTTCTATTGGATCGATTTCTAAATCGATAGGTGGAACAGGAAAAGCTTTTTGCTGTTGATTTCTTTTTGGAAGAGTCGGAATAACCGAAGTAGTCACGCTTGGAACCGTTGGCCGATATTGGTCTATTGACCGAATGTATTCTTGAGCTCTCACTAAAAGAGTGTGTGTCAGTGGGCCAGTCATTCCTGGAGAGAGATCTACAGAGCGGAGTACTGAAAAGAGTGTGGTTTCTAAAATAGTAATTGCATTTTCAAGAGTAGGAATGTCTTGAATTCCTCCTCTGTGAACCATTCCAACAGCAGTTGCTCGGTACCTAACCAATAACTGACTCACTCCCTGACACCATCGTTTAATGGCTCGAATTGGACTTTTTCCTAATGTTGGATGAGGTCTTAATGAGGGATTGATTTGAGTGGAGTTTTGAAGCGAAGGTTGAAGCTGTAATTGATACCCTTGAAGTTGTTTTGTTATTTTTGCAGCAGTTTCCTCTTCTAGTGTATTTCCACCGCTTCCATCACCGACTCCAACACCCTCGTTTCCCATTACTTGTAAAGGTGAGTTTCGTATGACAGGGGGCTTGGGAGTAGCGTGACTCAATGGACTTGCTAATATCAACGTGGGAATGATTAATTTCATCATCGGGCTTTTCATTTGTTTTGCTCCTCTTTCGCTTTTGGATTTGGGTTTTCTGATAAAATCAGAAGTTGTGTATTCACCGAAACAATTACATTTCTAGGTTCCGGGTTTTTGGGTCTTAGAACTGGAAACTCTTCATTGAGTTTTTTTCTAAAATCTTTAATTCTCTTAAAAAGAGCGGGTAGGTCTGAAGGGTGGACAGCTAACGTGAGGGAGGAGAGTTCTCTGTCTTCAAATGGATCGTTGTCAACGGCGTCTTTCATTCGATCTAAAAAGTCTTTATGGAATTTCCGAATCGCGAAATCAACCGTTCCAGGGTCAAGGTCCATTCCTCCTGAAGTGATGTATTTGTTTTTTTCTTCACACCAAGAGACTAAATTTAGCTTGATCAGAAGCTCCCAAGCATCTTTTGCTTGTTTTTTTGATATTTTATTTTTTAATTTTTTAGAGATCCATTCCGGCGTTGCAATAAAATCATCAAGTAAGACCAGTTCGTAGATTGCGACGACATACCATTTACTTAAAAAACGAGCATGATCTTTTATGCGGGTAAGTTGAACTTTTCCATTTCCTTGGGAGGATGCATGAAGTTGTTCTAGATAGTAGCTACGGTCTTCACTGGATTTGCTTTGACCAAATAAAACTAGATTTTGAAAATAGGTGCTCTCTTTTCCTTTGAGTTCAATTGCTTTTGAAAACGCTCGAATAGATTTGTGACTGAGATTTCTTTGGCCGCGAATGACCATCCCAAGAAGAGTAGGAGAACTTAGTCCTGCCTTTCTTGAAAAGAGAGCACCTGAATAAGAGGGATGAACTTTCTTTTTCCATTCGTACCAAGTTTTTAAAAAAACTCGAAAGTCTTGAAAATCATAAATACACGGTCTTGAGTTATTCAAAGATGAAGAAGAGAGAGAGGACCGAGTTTTTTCGGTTTTTTTTGAATAATGAAGTTCGTGTGTTTGTTCATCTCTCATGAGCCCGAGGTATAGCGATCCTGTATGCGCTGTGCAACAAAATATTGACTCTATGAGCTATATATGCAAAACATTTGTGACTCTCATCAAGGAAAGAAAAAATGATTTTATTTCGGACTTATTTATTTTTAAAACAAAAATTTCAAAGAGTTCTTTTTTTTTCTCTATTTTTGAGCATTTCAGTTTTTGCACAATCCACTGTTGAAATAAATGACTTTAAAAAAAAATTTTGTGACGATGGTTTTTGTGTTTGGGTTCGTAAAAGTGACAAAGAAATTGCTTCGAATTTGTTGACGAAAGAAGTTTTAAAGGCTTATTCGATAGCGACATCCTATTGGTATTTTAAAGAATTTCTTCCTAAAAAAGTTCACATTCTTTTTGATTCTGAATGGAAAAAATCAGCGGGTTTTTTTTCTAAGGATCTTATTATTGATGGATCCCCAGCGATTTTGTTGCAGCCGCACCGTTTAAAGCATCAACTGTATTTTTATGGTCTTTTTATTCATGAGTTTACGCATGTAGTTTATTCTGAATTACTGCCGCAAACTCCTCGTTGGGTAGGGGAAGGGGTAGCATCTCTTTTGGAAACAATTATTTTAAGAAAATATTTTGATCGAAAAGAAATTAATCCAAATGCGCTTCCATTAGAAAAAAGTTTTCAATATCAGAACCTCTCAATGATTGATCTTCCTTCAATTCATTCCATTGATTTTCAATTTGGTGAGCGCGAGAAAGCCCAATATGGACTTCTTTATTCATATTTTTATTATCTTTATGAGAACTGTGGGAGAGAGCATTGGATTTACCGTTTGATTGGACCTGATCAGTTAGTTTTTAAGACTCTTTCTTCAAAGGATCCAATCACTGCTTCATTTTTTCTTAGCGAGTTAGACCAAATCCCAAGAAATAAAGAGGTCTGTCATACTTTTAAAAGTAGTTTTTATTATTTTCAATATGCTCGGTATGCTTATGATTTATCTTCTCGGTCAGGGTACATTGAAATACAACAACCTTCGATTGAGCCGACAGACTGTCCTCTCTCTCTTCTTTCATTCTCTGGGAATGCCTATCGATTAAATACGGGGAAAAAGTGCTCTGTTCAAAAGTGTCTCGATGGGGACATTCAGCTTGATTCAACAGCCTGCATTCAGGTCAGAACTCAATAATTTTGTAGGTACCACTGAGTATAGGCAGTGACTTCTTTTTGGAAAGGTTCGGGTTCAGATTTTAATGTTTTTAAGATTGCTTTTTTAAATGAGGAGAGTCGACTCTCAGGAGTGAGGTGTTGTAAGACTTTCCAGGCAAAGAGATCAACCTTTTGAGCACCCCATTTTTTTCTTAAACTCCAAAAAAAACGATTTACCGTATGATCACATCCTTCTCCTACTTCGCATTGTTCTCCCTTACCAGAAGGAATAGGTTTTATTTTTTTCTTCATAAAATGAGTTCTTAATTTCCAGGACCACGGAGAGTAGGAAGGGAGGTAGCCTACAATCGGTTCTTTTAAAATGGAGGCTGCATAATAGTTTGAATATCCTTCAGCGATCGGGTTTGCATTTTCAAAAGCCCCTAAGGTTGATTGCGTGAGAATATGAACAAATTCGTGGTAGATTACTGATGGGACTTTTGCAAAATTAATAGGAAAAATCTGAGTTCCGATGATGGTGTTTTTTAAAAGTCGAGTTTTAGCTAAAACATTCCACTTTTGGTTTTTGTAAAAACGTTTCGGTTTTCCAAACCAAATTTCAGCAGGCCAAGGAGAAAGAGGAGAGTCAATTAACTCGAGGTGCTTTGGGTTCGCTGGAGGAAAAGTTGCTGCATTATTTAAAATGGTTTCTTCTTGAAGGTGAGTAAAGTGAGTAAGAGAGTGATACTGAACATCCATATCAATTCGAACTTGAAAGGGAAGGTAAGCTTTTTTAAAAAATGAGATTTCAGATTTTTGTTCTAACTTTTGAAAAAAGGTGATTGCTTTTAATAGATGATAGTAAACGTTGGAAGCATCTGAGTTTTCATCTTGCCAAGAAAGCGGATTATCAGATATTCCTTTGAAGATTGAAAAATATTTATTTTTCATTGATCCCCAAGGGCTATGACCATTAATCGAAAAAGTTCCCACTTTGAATTTTTTCGGATGTTTAGATTTTCCTTTGAAGTTTTTTCTTGAAACTGTCTCTACGAATGCTGGGAATTTGAAAGGTCTTTGGAGTTCTAATTCTGCTGTTGAAAACTTATTTGGAAGATAACGCTCAATAGTTATAGAAGAATCAACTTCGTTTTTTGAAAAAGGAAGAGCAAATCCGATTTTAGAAAATAATAAAAGAATAATAATCAAAGAGTTCACTCTCATCTCCCTCTATTAGGATCTATGGAGATGAGAGTGAAAATTATTCCTTATCTTAGGCGATAATGACTATTCCACCAAAGAGAAGTGCAATAAACAAAACTCCTGTAAAGATCACGAGTCCTCCTCCGATTCCTACATAGTAGTAAACGTAAGAAGAGCCTTGTGGACCTTTTAGAGCGGATGCTAATGCCTCTACATCTCCAAGTTCAATTTTTCCATTTCGAGCTCGTTCAATCATTTCTTTTGAAACTTTAACTTCTCCAGAAGCTATTTTTTTCAAAAGAGCTGTCATGTCTTGGTATTGCTTTTCAGAAATCAATCCCTCAACAGCCGCCTCTCGAAGAATGACCTCAGTACTTAGACCTTTCTCTCGAGCGGATTGAACCATTTCGTTAATCACCTCAGTTGCTTCGACTCCTTGTGCATATGATGCACTTGCTTTTAACCACAGCTTTAAAGCTTCTTCTGTTGAAGCCTGAGCTGAAGCAACTTGTGAAATCCCCATAGCTAACGCCATCATCCAAGCCGAAATACTTCGAATTTGGAACATATGTACCCCCTTTTGTACGAAAAATATCCCGTAGTTTTTTAACTACTTTCTAACCAAGGGAGTTGTATGTCTTAGTTGAGTCACTGTCAATAAAGGCAATTTGTTTGTCTGCTTTTCTATTCTTTAAAGGGTAGTGTGTGTTTTATTTTATCGAATAATCGTTTTAATCGGATATTCCATCGAAGTTTAAAACCCAGGTATTGTGTTTCATTTTTCCAACGAATTTTACGAACTTTTTTTAGTTTTCTTTTTACCGCCTTACTTTTTTTAAAATAGAAAGAATTTTCTTCTATCATTGAACAGACTTCCGTGAGGTGTCTATCCTGATGATAAGGTTCGTAAAAACTCAATGAATCCATTCCAATTGTTTTTAAAATCAGGAAAACTTCGTAGGCTGAGGCATTATTGAAATCAAAATTCATGTTGATTCCAATATCAATCTGATTCTTTTCAAGAATGACATTGCGAAGGTTTTTCCATGAAATATTGAGCGTTTTGAGTGCTTCTTGAATAGAGCGGTTCAGCAAAGAAGAGTTATTTTCTATGATGTTTTCTTTTTTTGAGGAACTCGATTGTTGCTGTGTTATCTCGTGAGATGGGGTCGTATTTTTTGATGAATTCGATAAGTTGTTTTTCGTCATAATGTTGAATGATTTTTAAAATGAGTTGATAGATTTGTAGGTTTTCTAGGCAATCAAATTCTTTGATTGCTCTAAAAACAAGTGATTGTTTATCTTCTTCCGAATCGCTTTTTTCAGGAAGAACAATGATTTTGAAATTCGTTTCACTACGGTCTTTTTTTACGTAAGGATAAAGAGTATGTCGGTCAAACTCGGTCTTTAGTCCATCAAAGTCGGTGAGTGTTTCTAAACTCGATTTATTTTTATCTCCCTTTCCATAAAAGTAATGAACAAAGCAATCAAGAAGGACGCCAAAGTGTTCTACCGGAATGTCATTGGTTGATGTCAGGTTTCCACTGAGAAAGTTCTCCATCATGTGTTCAAACGGACTTTTCTTTCTACTCGCTTTTTTATTTTTTTCTAGTGCCACCGTTTTTTTCCTTTTCAGTTTGTTTGAAAATCAAACTTTAATTTAATGTTATATCAAAATTCAAATAAAGTTTATTCATTTTAGAATGAAGATTTTTGTGACGCATTGAAATAACTCATCAAGTTTATGAGGATTAAGTAAAAAATAGAGATTTTCTGAATCTCTGGTGAAATGGAGAAATATTTTTTTACGAATGAATAAACGTAGATTTTTTGGATGAGTCATAGTTACGCATAACTTACGCATTTTTGAAAATTGTTCAAATTTTTTAAGGACTTACTTTTTATAATAAATAAAATTTATACTCAAAATATGCTTTTAGAATGAAAACGGTTTGAAAAATGGTATAGAATCCATAGATTCTTATGGAACGGCGATAAGGACAACGAGTGTCAAAATGAGTAAAATTACAAAAAAAATTTCCCGATCTCCAAAAAAACAGGCCTCCTCACTTCTTCTTTTTATGATGGAAACGATGCGAGAATATTTGCAGGGGGCAGAGCTTTCTCGTGAACAACGATTACAAAGACGCAAAAAACTCGCCTCTCATATTAAAAAAGGAGAGGGAACCTTAAAGAATATGTATCTCTATGGTCAAGGGCATCCGGAAAGTTGGTTTGCGGTTATGGACTTTATCCACTCAACTCAGCAGTCTGATGTGATTCAACTTTATACAAGTCATTCTTATATGCTTGAAAAACTTTCAGAGCTTTCTGTAGAGCAAAAAAGAATGCACTCTTTTGCTGCGAAGATGTCTGAGCAAGAATTAAAGCTAGTCAATGATTTGATTGAAATTGGATTAAAGGCGAATCGAAAAAAATAAGTTATGATTTGATCTTGTTGAGTATCTTTTTTTGTGCTTTTTTTATTTCTTCATTCAGGACTGATGTTTTTATTCCTTTTACTTTTCCGCGATCATAAAGTCTTTTTCCGTCAACCATCGTCCATTGTATTTGTGCGGACTGTGCAGAGTAAACGAGCGCGGAAATCACTTTTTGTGAATCAATTTTTTTTGTAAACGGAACCTGACTTTCAGGGCGATCAAGATCAATCGCAAAAAAATCAGCTTTTTTACCCACCTCGATTGATCCAATATC